>Ga0126332_10000414_pt1 | contig 15636 bp, 13 predicted proteins | sample InaspJWI42metaG_FD_94482 | JGI IMG/M metagenome (GOLD analysis project Ga0126332, IMG submission 94482) | Marine gutless worms symbiont microbial communities from Oahu, Hawaii - Inanidrilus sp. 2 OAHU.JWI-42 metaG | ecosystem: Host-associated > Annelida > Digestive system > Unclassified...
ACTGACTGCGTCCAGTTTGAATTCTTTCGAATATTTCTTTCTCGTTGTCATTAATCGTTACCTCAGTTAAGTTTCATTATCTCTTAACTGGGTGGTATCAATCTATTGGACCATGTCAGGTCGACCACGATGGCGCTGACACGGCCGTTTCGATCGTATTCGGTTTGAGTTGCGATGCCGTTGGCATCGACACTGGTGACGCTACGCCCCTGACCGTCATAAACCAGGCTGGTGGTGATATTAAGACCGCTGGGGTCGAGCGTACGCGACAGTTGACGATTGGCCGCATCGTAGCTGTAAGTGACCGCGATATTGTTGGCATCGACGGTTTCGATCAAGCGGTTGGCATGGTCGTATTGACTGGTGGTTACCTTATTGTTGGCATCGGTGACGCTGGTGAGGTTGCCGTTCCTGTCGTATTGATAAACGGTCGACTGGTTAGCGCCATCGATTAGCGCGACGGTCTCGCCAAGACGGTTGCGTTCGGTAGTGCTCTGCACGCCCTCAGGGCTCGTCACCGTGACCCGCCGGGCGGCATCGTCGTAGCTGTGGGTGGTGCTATGGCCGTTGGCATCGGTTAGTGTCAACACCCGATCGAAGGCATCGTAAACAGTCGTGCTCTGCTGCGGATCGCTGCCGTTGACGTTGTGCGTAACAATCACTTTGCGGCCCGTGCCATCGTTCGCGACATGTTCGACGCTGCGCTGCACGCCCCTGGCGTCGGTGCTTTCAACTAGACGGCCGAAGGCATCGTAGACGTTGCTAACCGACTGCTGGAGACTGCCTCCGGCAGCTTTGGTTTGCAAGATTTGCAGGCCACGCCTGTCGTAACCGTACTGCTCGGTGACGCTGCCGCTGTGATTTTGTCGGACCAGGCTTTCGAGCTGGCCGAAGCCGGTATAGGTATTTGTGGTGCTGTTACCTTCGCCATCCATAATCTGACTGATCAGGCCGCGCAGGTCGTAGGTTACTTGTGAACTACTGTCACTCGCGCTATTGGCCGCTGCGGATACCCGGCTGGTCAGCAGCGCCGTAATCGCACCGCCCGACAAATCCGTGGTGTCGATTCGCTGGGTATATTCGATGGTATCGGTGACTTCACCGAAGCGGTTGAAAGTTGTCTCGCTGACTTCGCCCGCGGCATTGACGCGGTAACGCAGCTGACCGCTGACATCGTAGAAGAACAATGTGCTGTGGCCATTTTGATCGGTGGTGCTGGTGCGGCGGCCGACTTGATCGTAGCTGTGCTGCAGACCGTACTGGTCCCAGATGGCATCGATCTCCGCCGGGGTCGGATTCACCAGCTGATCGAGCGCGTTGCTGCCGTTGCCGTTGAGTTCGCCAACTAGCCTACCCTGCAAATCGTAACGCGCGCGTTGGCTGCGCAGCTCGCCGGTACCGACGGCATGGTCGGTGCGGGTCAGGCGGCCCATTTCGTCGTAGGTAAATTCGGTGGTGGTGATATTGCTGCTGCCGGCCTTGCGGGTGGTGCTTGCGAGCTGGTCGAGCGCGTTATAGGCGTTCAGCGTGACGCTGTCATTCACGTTCACCAGCGGACGCAGGCTGGTGAGGGGCAGCCCGACGCTATGGGCGCCCGCGGTGTTGGCGTAGCGCGTGACTTCGGTCTGGTTGCCATTCAGGTCGTAGCGGTATTCGCTCAGATAGCCTTCGGCATCGAGTGCGGCCACCAACTGACCCATCTGATTGTATTGCATAAATCCGTGCCGGTCGCCGGCATTGCCCGCAACCGCGGCGCGCAGAGTATCCAGGTCGCCCGTGGTGCGCGCGGCCGCTGGCGTGGCGCCGGCGTACTGGATTGTTTCGACTGCATTGCCCGCGGCATCGTATACGGTCTCGCTGAGATAGCCCGCGCCATCGAGCTGGCCCAGCAGACGGTTGGCATTATCGTAGAAGTTGCGGCTATGACGATCGTCGACAGAGGAGGTAAGTAGCAGTTGATCGCCGCCAAGCATGGGATCGATCAACGCCGTAGCAACCGGGTTGGTGTAACCGATCACATCCGAAACGCGCCCGGCGCCGTCATAGAAGGTCTGGGTTACATACCCGGCGGCGTCGATTTGGTGGGTCAGCTGGTTAGCGGCATCATGCAGCGAATAACTGTGGCGATCGTTGGCTGACTGCAGCACAGATACAATACCGGCAAGTGTCACGCTTACGGTTCCGTTGCCGGCCGCGGTCAGTAAACTGCCGATCTGTGTGCTGTCGAGGGCAGTGGCGTAAGCGACCGTCTCCACCGCGTTACCCGCAAGATCGTAAGCAACCGTGCTCAAACCGCCGTTGGCGTCGATCCTCGCCACCAACTGACCCTGGCCGTTATGCAGGCTATGGCTTTGCGCACCCTGCGGGTCGGTGACGGTTAACAGGCGGCCCGTTTTGTCGTAGCTGCGGTTGCTGACGCCGAGCGAGACGGCGCCGTCGTATTGCGACACCTGAATGACCCGGCCGTTGTTGTCAAATACAGAGACTGTTACCAAGCCATTCGCTGACTGTGTCGTGATCGACTGGTTGGCATCGTCATGGACGTTGTAAACGGCATTACCCAGCGAGTCGACGCTGGCCGTCAGCCGTCCGAGGTTGTCGTATACGTACGAGGTAGTGTAATCGTCGAGTGGGGTTGCGGTAGCGACTCCTTTCGGCGCAATCGTTGACAACAGATGTCCATGCTGATCGTACAAATATGTGGTCGTCGCCTGGCTGCCATCGATTACACCATTACCGCTCGCATCGGTCGCGCTGTAACGCGTGATCGTGCCCACCTGTCCGCGGAAATCGTAGGCGGTATCGATCCGCTCGATTCGGGTCTGGTCTTGCACTGCCGCCCAGGCGACAAGTGCCGTTTCGGAAAAGTTACTGCCGTGATACAGGCCTCCGGCGTAGGCCAACTGACCGATCAGGTTGCCGGCGGCGTCATAGCGGTACTCCGCCACCTGACCGGCGCCGCTGACGCTGAAACGCAGGTGATGCTCGGCGTCGTAGGCAAAACTGGTGGTAATCGGGTCGGCCGCTTGGCCCGCGCCCGCGCCGTCCGGATCCGGCGTCAGGTAGCGTGTCTCCGACAGCAGTTCATTAGCCGCCGAGTAAGAACGCGCGATCGTGTTGCCGAGCGCGTCCCGTTCCAGGACACGGTTTCCCTGAAGGTCGTACTCGTAGCTTACGGTGTTACCCTTGCCGTCCGTGCTGCTTTGCAGATTGCCCTGCGAGTTATATTAGTAAAAACTCGAAACCGGGACAGCACCCGGACCCGGCCGCTGGATTTGGGTTACCTGGCCTTCGAGATCGAAATGATAAGTCGTCTGATTACCTAGCGCATCGGTGGCAGTCATCGAATTGCTGGTGTAGCTGTAAGTAGTGACATTGCCATTGCCGTCGGTAACCGTCTCGATTCGATTGCTGGCGTCGTAGCTAAAGGCGATAGCGGTGCCATCGCTTTGCGTGACCGAGGCAACACGGTTGGAAACCCCGTCATAGGTATAACTGGTGGCATAGGTCGTGCTATCGCTCGGCTGCAAGTCGATGATGGCCTGGATCAGCCGGTTTGAGGTGTCGTATTGATAGGTTACCAGGGTTTGGGTTATGCCCTCGCTGGTGGTTCTGACTTCGGTGGCGTTGTTGCCGGCGTAAATAATGTCGATGATCTGGCCCGATGCATCGTTGATCTGATTGATGAACCCATTAGCATGATAGGCATAGGTCTTGGTGTTGCCGTCGGCATCCGATTGTGCGGTCAGCTTGCCCGCACCAGCGATCCAGTCATACTGTTCCTGCCGTTGCGAGCTGCCCTCGGTGTAGGTCCATTGCTGGGTGCTGCCGTTATAGATCAGCGTATCGTGGGCACCGTCACCATCGCTGCTGAAATAGGCGCCGGCATTTGGACCGCTGCTCTGGTAGCTGAAAACGGTTTCCGAACCGTCGCCGGCGATGCGGGTGATAGTGCTACCGGCGCTATTGGCGCTGCCGGTCAGTACCGCCAGACGCTGATTGAAACTGAAGCGGAAGTTATCGCCGTTATCGTCGTTTAAATGTCCTTGGCTGTTGTAGGTACGGACCACCGCCGAATCGATGCCGAGCCCGACCAGCACCTGATCGCTTTGCCGCAGGATCAGGTTACCGGTGGCGGCGTTGACCGCAATATTAGTCCCTGCCTGACCGAGACTTCCCTGGCCGTCGAGCCCGGCTAGTTGGTTATTGAATAATCCGAGTCCTTCGCCGCTGATGATTCCAGGCATGATGCCTTCCCCTTTGGTTTCTATTTTTAACTACTTTTCAATTGCTTTTCGCGCCAGGCGCAAATCAACACTCTGTATTCTTACGCCTAAGTTTCTGCCCGGAATTCCCGGTTGCTGCGGTAATCCGGACTAAAACTCCGACAGCTCCACGCATGCTGTCATTTAATATATCCAGACAATCCGGATATTGTTTAGGGGGGTGATCTAACGGGGCAGTATTACCCCAAGCAGGTAGCAACCTGTCTGACGGCGTCACGCTGAGGACGGCGCGGGCACTTACAAGCCTTGACCTGCACCGCCCTATAGCCCTAAGTTAGAGGTCTTGGACAGACTATCGATGGAGCCGGCTACCCGATGTCCGTAAAATTTCGCATTCCGATTACCGCGATTACCGTGTTTGGCACCAGCGGCTTGCTCGCTTTTACCGTGGCTATCGTGCTGTTCCTCGGATTCGGTCAGGCGGTGCACACCACCCGCCAGCTGTGGGCCGACCAGGCCAAGACCCTGATCGACGGTATGGAGCAAAGTCTGGATTCGTGTCTGCTGCCGATACGCGCGCAGGCTTTGTGGATCGCGCATGCGATAAATGACCTCTCCGACCCGGCGGCGCTCGACGCCTATGTTTTCGGCAGCTTCGCGGCGACGCCGCAGGTTGCGGGTATCGCCGTCATGGATCTCGATGGCCGCAGCAGGCGCTGGCATCGCGGGCAGCATCAGGCGATCGACGAAGACTGGTCGCAAAAGCCCTGGTTCCGGGATTATCTGGAAATGGTCGAAGCGGCCGGCGCGCCTCAGTGGCGTGACCCGATATTTACCGAGACGGTGAATTCATCCACGCTGTTGCACGACACGCCGCTGTACGATGCCAGTGGCGAGTTTATCGGGATACTGGCCCAGATAGTTACGATACAGGAAATTTCGGATTTGCTGGCAAAGACCCATTCCGATACCGGGGTAACGCCGTTTATCTTATACAACCGACAATTCGTGCTCGCGCATCCGCAAATAATCAGCGGCAATCTCGAGCAGCCGCTACCGCATTTGAACGACCTGGACGACCTGGTATTGCAACGCATTTGGTCGCCCGACGAAGATGCGGACTTTATCTCTCCGGTGTTGGTAAACACTCGGGCCAGCGGCATCTCCTGGGGCGACGATTATTACCTGTACCTGTATCGAGATATCGAGCGCTACGGGCCCGCTTCCTGGACCATCGGCGCTTATTTGAATACCGGTTTGCTGCCCGACGAACAGATGATTCGCGCCCGGCGGGCATTGGTTGCAGGTTTAGTGGTCTTGCTACTCGCGGTTATCGCTTCGATTTTCATCGGTCGCAAGGTCAGTTCCCCGGTCAAGGCGATCGTGCGCGCCGCCGACGCGGTCGATAGCGGCGAGCTGACCAGGATCGAGCCGTTGAGCGGCAGCCATATCCGCGAGCTGGACGAGGCCAGCGGGGCATTCAACAACATGGTCAGCGGGCTGCGGGAACGCCAGTTGATACGCGATACGTTGGGTCGTTTCGTGCCGGAAGAAGTCGCCAGTTCGCAACTCGCCGGCGGCGGTCGACTCGATGTCCAGCAGAGCGAAGCCACGGTTCTGTTTTGCGACATCGAAGCCTTTACCCAGCTTACCGAAATGCTCGGCCCGGTCAAGATCGTCGAAGTATTGAACGCCTATTTTTCGCGCATGGTCGAAATCCTCGAGCTGCATGGCGGCGTGGTGACCCAGTTCCAGGGCGATGCCATCCTGGCAACCTTCAATGTGCCGGTTGCCGACTCCGAACACGCGCTTAACGCGGTGCGGGCGGCACAGGCGATGTTAGCCTCGGTCAAAGGCAGCGAATATGCCGGCGCGCGACTCAAGATTCGTATCGGCATCAACACCGGCATGGTTGTCGCCGGCGCCATCGGCGCCAAGGGACGCCTCAACTACACGGTCCATGGCGATGCGGTCAATCTGGCGGCGCGCCTGGAAAACATGAACAAGGAATACGGTACGCGCCTGCTGATGTCGGAATCGGCGGTAACTCAATTACCGGCCGACGAATTGACCGCGATCGGCGAAACCACCGCCCGCGGTCAAACGCGGTCGATAAAGTTGTATACCTTGGTTTCGCTGCCGATCGAGCAACAGACGGGCTAAGGCCGTGAAATCCGATTCCCCAAGTCGATGTTCGGCGACCGCGGCGGCGCCCTGGTGGCGGCGCGCATCATGGCGTTGACTATGGGACTCGCCGTAAGCCAAAGGCGTCATTCATCGTAGGCTTGTGTTTGCAGTAGTCCCGCCCAATGCTGCACTTCGATACGACCGATCAAGGAATAACCGCCGGCGCCCGCGGGTTTGAACACCAGCGCCTCACCCTCGGCCGGATAGGTCGTCGTAGCGGCAATAGCCACGTTGCCGTGCGCAACGATGATCCGATTTTGACCCGCAGGCGGCTCCGATGACAGTAGCCGCTGGGCCGTGGCGACAATTGCGTCGCGACCGCCAAAATACCTTGCCGCGCGCAGATTCATGACGTCGGTCGAGGGCTTCACCGGGCCTAGGTTCATCAGCCGCGCCGTCTCCATGGTGCGGCAATAGGGACTTGCCAGCAGCAGCGCGATTGGAATTTCAAGTTGGCGCAGGGCGTTGCCGATCGCGACGGCGTCGGCGCGCCCGTTATCCGATAGTTGCCGCATACGCGCTGCATCACAGTTCAACCAATCGTCCCGCTGCCGCAGCTTATCGCTTTGTGACCAGTTGGTCGCTACGTGGCGGAAGTAGATATTGAGCCCGCCTGCGCGCAAGGTTTGGACCAGCGCCTTGGCGCCAGCCGGAGCTTGGTCGGCGCCGACGGGCGTAAGCGCCAGCAGCAATATGACCAACAAGGTCACAGTGACTGCGCCGAATCCTTTACCAGCCCTGCAATCCAGGCACGACATCCCGGTTTACTCCAGCTCTTGCCGATGCGCCTCGACCAAATCCGCCATGCTGTTGAATTCCCACTCAATCGTGTAATCGCCCTGCGGCGGCGCAGTCGCGCCCAAGCCTTCCTGATCATGGCGGCGGTTGATCCAGACTTTGGTCATGCCCATGCTGGTGGCCGGCAGTATATCGTGGGTCAAGGATTGCGCGACATGCAGGATTTCGTGCGGCAACACACCGAGATCGCGCCGCGCGCGTTCGAACATATATTCGAAGTTGCGTAAATTCGGCTTGTAAAAACCGATATCCTGCGCCGTGTAAATCGCATCCCATTCGATTTCGAGGCGAGCGTTGCTGCCCATGTAACTAATGCGGTCGCAGTTGGTCACGATTGCCATCAAATAGTATTGGCGCAGGTAGTTCAGGGCTGCGGCGGAATCGTCGAATGCCGGCCAGTCTTTGACCGAACGGCCGAAGTCGAAGGCTTCCTGGTCGCTGATCTTAATCTGCCATTTATGCGCCATCGAATGCGCTACCTCAGCCAGCAAGGCACTGTAGACTTGCGACGGGGTTTCGGCCTGTTGCCGTATTTCAAACTCGGCAAATAATTCGAGCACTTCATCGCGATGCAGTTTGAGCGGCAGCTTGTCCAGTAACGGCCCGAGTGCTTGGTAAATTCCGCTTTCCCAATCGATCAAGGTGCCATAGGTGTCGAAGGTCAGCAGTTTAAAGTCGGATAATTTCATAGGAGTCACCAGGAATTGAGTCAAGTTTTAACAGATTCCATTTTAAAAATCTCGTTAGAAATCTTAAGCAAGCTCTGCATAAGTCATCCTGGCTTAGCAGAGCACACTAAAAACAACATCGATTTTGTGTTTATATTCATTTTTCAATCACTTGCGTGATTTAAAAATGGCGCTACATCCTCGTGTCGCAGGAACCTCTGCCTTTTGCAGTGCTCCCTTAAGTCTGCCTGATGACTGTCGTGAGGATGTATCCGCCTGCCGCCGCTATAGCTGCGTAGCCCGAGGCACAGGTGCTTTTGCGCCATCGCCGGATACTAGCACAGGAAAACGGCGCTTTGGGTTTGTGCTAGTTGTGGTAGCTGCTCGGCAGTTCGTAGCTGTCGCCGTGAAATTCACCAAAAACTTCGGCAACTTCCGGATTGTGCAAGGGTTCGCCCGAACTATCGTTCAGCAGGTTCTGTTCGGAAACATAGGCGTGATAGGCCGCGGATTCGTTTTCCGCCAACAGATGGTAAAACGGCTGATCCCGGCGCGGGCGCTGATCTTCGGGGATCGATTCCCACCATTCCTCGGTGCTGCTGTATTCGGGGTCGACATCGACGATTACACCACGAAACTCGTGAATTCGGTGACGCACTACCTGGCCGATTGCAAATTGTGTACTGGTAACGTTCATAACTATCGATGTGGGTGCAAAACGTAATTTTTCAACGTCGAATCTATCGCCTTGTTAGCCGGGTTATCGGTTGTATCCGCAAAAACTAAACTTTTCGATTTCTGGCGGCTCTATGTTAATAATATGCCTTTAGCCGCTAACCGAGTCGATCCGAAATGAGCGCCACCCTGCCCGCGATACAGTCTTTTCTCGATAGCGGCGGCTTGCCGTATGAAATCTTACCCTGCGATCCGGAACTTGCCGATACCGCAATTTTTTGCGAGCACTACGGCATCGCGCTGGAATATTCGGCCAACGCCATCCTGGTGCGCTCCAAAACGGGTGAGCGTAAATTCGTGGTTTGCGTGCTGCTGGCGACCGCGCGTCTCAACACCAATCACACGGTGCGAAAAAAAATGAGGGCACGCAAGGTTTCCTTTGCCTCGGCGGATGAGACCCGTGCAATTACCGGCATGGAAATCGGCGGTGTTACCCCGCTGGCGCTATCCGCGGACTTACCGATCTGGATAGACGATCGGGTCATGCAATGCGAATACGTGGTGCTCGGCGGCGGTAACCGCAGCTGTAAAATCAAACTGGATCCGCAAGCCCTGCTGCAGCAAGCAAACGTCGAAGTGGTGAGCGGGCTCGCGCAAAGCGCGTGAGGCTACGCGGTTATAATCGCCATCCATGGAAGCCGAATTAAGCCCATGCCGACATCACTCCACCGATTGATTAACCAGCTGATCAAGGTTGAGCCGCAAGAGCTTCCCGCGGCAATCCTGTCGTTTTTGTTCGCATTTACGCTGATGGCGTCCTACTACGTGCTAAGACCGGTGCGTGACGCCATGGCCAGCGACTGGACCGACGCCGAACTAAGCTGGTTATGGACTCTCAACTTTTTCATCAGCGCCGCCGCCGTCCTGCTGTACGGATTTGTGGTTTCGCGAATCGAGTTACAAAGGCTGGTGCCGGGCATTTACATCTTCTTTGCCGGTTCCTTCCTGCTGTTCTACCTCGCCACCCGCTGGCTCGACGATACCGGGTTTATCGATAAGTCGTTTTACGTCTGGGTCAGTTTCTTCGCGCTGTTTCATATCTCGGTGTTCTGGAGCTTCATGTCCGATATTTACTCGAAGGCGCAATCCTTGAGGCTGTTCGGCCTGTTTGGCGCCGGCGCCAGCATCGGCGCGGTCGTCGGACCGTCGCTGCCGGTGTTGCTGGGCGCTTCGATCGGCGTTTACAACCTGCTGCTGATCGCGGCCCTGATGCTGCTATGCATTATTCCGATAATATTCTATCTGGAAAAACACCGTTCGAATCTTGCGGCCGAGGCTGACGGAAAACCCATTGTCGATTCACTGCAATCGCTCGGCGGAAACTTATTCGGGGGCTTCGTCGATTTTCTGAGCCATCGCTTTTTGCTCGGCATCGGCCTGTTCATCCTACTCTATACGCTGATGAGCACTTTCGTTTATTTCGAGTTGAAGAACGTCTTAGTCGAATACGACCGCGCCAGCCGCTCCCAGTACTGGGGCATGATGGATTTAATCGTCAACTCGCTGGCCATATTTACCGCGGTGTTTGCCACCAGCCGCCTGGCGACTCATTTCGGGCTGGCGCTAACCCTGGCGCTGGTGCCCTTGCTGATGGTATTCGGCTGGATCGCGGTGGCGGTCGCGCCCGGGCTCGGCCTCTTGATCGCGCTGCAAATCGTCCGCCGGGCCGGCAACTATGCGATAACACGACCCGGACGGGAGATGCTGTTTACCGGGGTCGAGCGCGAAACCCGCTTCAAAACCAAACCGGTGATCGATATCGTGGTCTATCGAGGCGGCGATGTCGTTGCCGGCTGGACCTACACCGGCCTGGCTCAGGGCGTCGGCCTCGGCCTCGGCGCGATCGCAATGATCGCGGCCGTGATTGCGCTGCTATGGACGCTGGTGGCATTATTCCTCGGTAACCGCTATGAGAAAAACAGCAGCACCCGATCAACCGAGAGCCTGCTGTCGGAGACTTGATATGAATACCCAGGTAAAAGGTTGTTCCCGCCGTAAATTTTTAAAAGCCGGCGCCGCCGCGGCCCTCGCCTATGGACTCGCGCCGACGCGGGGCATTGCAGCGAGGCCCGCGCTCATCAAGAAAAAGATCCCGTCCAGTGGCGAGCAACTGTCGGTAATCGGCCTCGGCACTTCGCGCACTTTCAATGTCGACAGCAGCAGTGCCGCGCAGTCGCCGTTGCTGGCGGTGATGCAGGCATTTTTCGACCACGGCGGTCAGTTGATCGACTCGTCGCCGATGTACGGCAGCGCCGAAGCAGTCACTGGGGTGCTATTGCAAAATGTAAGCAACAAAACCAGGCTATTCAGCGCCACCAAGGTTTGGACCAACGGTAAAAACCAAGGCATCGACCAGATGCGGCGGTCGATGCAACGCCTCGGCGTCGATCAAATCGACCTGATGCAGATTCACAACCTGCGCGACTGGCAAGTTCATCTCGAGACCCTGCAGGAATGGAAGGCGCGGGGAAAAATCCGCTACCTCGGCATCACCACGTCGCACGGCCGTGACCACGACGAACTCGAAACCATATTGCAACGGTATGCGCTCGATTTCGTGCAATTCAGCTACAACATCGAGGACCGTGAAGTGGAACGGCGCCTACTGCCGCTGGCGCAAGAACGCGGCATCGCTACCCTGATCAATCGCCCCTATCAGCGTGGCAGCCTGTTTCACAAGGTCAGGGGTAAACCCTTGCCCGACTGGGCGACGGAAATCGATTGCGCCAGTTGGGGGCAGTTTTTTCTGAAATTCATCGCTTCGCATCCGGCGGTGACCTGCATTATCCCGGCGACCTCGAAGCTCAAGCATATGCTCGATAACATGGGTGCCGGTTACGGCGGCCTGCCCGACGCACCGACGCGGCGGCGTATGATCGAATACCTCGAGTCAATTTGATCCCGCGAAGATTTTAACCCGAGTCGGTCGACTATTTGCCGCGGACATACCAGTGATCGTGAAAGGTGGCGACCCAGTGCGGACGGTAAGCTACCAGCAAGGTCATTACACCGCCGTTAATGAAGGCTTCGCCAAACATCAACAACGGTAGAATCTGCATGAAGTTCCTGGAAATCGAGCCTGCCGGCTGCACGCCCGCGACATGCTGCAATCCGGCAGAGGCGGCCCCCGCCAGCAAAATGGACAGGCCGCCGGCAAGAAAAGCATTGAGAAATATGTAGATAAAGTAATTATGCGGCAAACGGCGCTGACAGAAGTATAAAAACAGCCGGGTAAACGCTACCGGCAATGCGCCCATGAGCAGCAGGTTAATGCCAAAGGCTTCCCAACCGGCGGGACCCGCGAGTGTTGCAACCGCGACCACCAGGCTTGCCGCCACCAGAGCGAATTGCCACTCGAACATCAGGCACATCAGCGTCATGCCCAATAGATGGAAACCGAGACCATCCTGAATTCCGCCGCGCATCACCCACAGCAGGCTCAACATGACGACGGTGCCGAAAAATATATGCTGTGCTTCACCGTCGCGAATCTTCGACCAAGGCGCGCAAAACAGGGCGGCGAGTATCAGCAGTGCGGATAAAACGCCGCCGACCCACAGGTAAGCCTCCGGAAACAAATTGGCGGGAATATCCAAGCTTGCTTAGTCCTCGTTAGCGTACAAGACCTGCCCAAGGTAGATATATTAGCACCTACTTATATACGTTAGCATTCAGTTTTCGCGATTTCGGTTACATTCGACATATGCCAAACGGGCACTGTCCCACCCGAGCCAAGGAGATAAAGATGAATTCCAGATTGTTACCTGCAATAGTTGTACTGCCGCTGATGTTGAGCCCATATATCAGGACGGCTAACGGCGTCGATGCCGACCCGGCGCAACTGAAACAGCAAGCGATGGCCATTGTCAAAAGCTACGGTCGAGCGTTGAAGCCCGAACTGCAAATGGCGCTCCAGGACGGCGGACCGGCATATGCGATATCCGTATGCGCCGAAAAGGCCCCGGCCATCGCACGGCGTCTCAGCAGCGATACCGGATGGGAGGTGAAACGAGTCAGCCTCAAGGCGCGCAACCAGACTGCTATCCCCGACGCCTGGGAAGAAAAGCAACTACGCCAGTTCGATCGACGCCAGGCCGGCGGCGAGACCGCCGCGAAGATGGCTTACGCCGAGATCGTTGACGGCAGCTTCCGTTTCATCAAGGCGCAGGGCGTGGAAGGCCTGTGCCTGAATTGCCACGCCGCCGAACTCAAACCCGAAGTCGAGGCCGCGCTTAGGCTGAAGTATCCCGCTGACCGGGCCCGCGGCTACACAGCGGGTCAGATACGCGGCGCTTTCAGTCTGTCCCTCGATCTGTAAATCGAACCGGCCGGCGACCTTAAGCCCGCTTAGGACAGGATACTTTTACCGACTTCGACACTCACCGAACGGGCGGTTTCCAGGCATTGGTTAATCTCAGCCTGCGACAAATCGATCAGCGCCCTGATCTCGGCATCGATTAATTCGCCGGCATCGACCGGGCTGGAGGTGTTCTGGCCGGCATAGGCATGGGCCAGGTGTAACAGAGCGGTTTCCAATTGCTGCGATGGCGCCGCCGCCGGATTCGGATGATATCGCACCAGGTCTTGCAATTCCGTCGGCAGATTCCAGTTAGCCAACAGCATGGCGGCAATATCGCCATAATGACAACCCAGCAGTTGCAGCTGAACTTGGTGCAGCGGACGTCCGGTTTGCACCGCTACCCGAATGGTTTCGCGCGCGTGATCCGGCAACTTGGCGCAGAGCACAAGATGACCGATTTCATGCAACAGCCCGCCCATAAACATGCGATCGCTGCGGCTGATTTTCATGCGTCCGGCCAATTGCTGCGATAACACACCGGTATAGAGGCTGTTGTGCCAGAACGGCTTCAACGGCAGAATATCGTTCGGCAGGTCGAGACTCGAAATTGCGGCAACACCCAGCACCAGATGGTGCAATTGATCGATACCGATCAAATTGATCGCCCGGGATACGCTGTCCACCGGTTCGGGAAACCCGAAATAGGCGCTGTTGACTATTTTAAGCACGCGGGTCGACAGGTTGGGATCGACACTGACGACCTGGGCAAAATCGTCGATGTCCGATCTCTCGTCATCCATTAGACGACGCACTTTCAGGTAAACTTCGGGCAGGGAAATTAGTCCGGTGATTTCCTGTAATTTTTGTTCAATTTCTCGCATTGCTGCAACTTTAAATTGTTGTCGGAGGGTCGATTAAGATCGGACGGCCCTGCTGCTCGCTTCAAACCAGTATAGTTTAAATATTATTAACCCGGCGACTTAATATGCCGCCGCCTACGGGAGCGCGTCGAACCGCTGCGAAAGTCTTTTCGGACCGCTGCCGTCGACCCGCCGCGTTAGCCGGTCAGCGCATAAATTAAGTCGATTCCAATGCCGTTACCCTGTAAAGTTCAGGCAAAACAAACATTGAGGGGATGGACGATGGCCAAGACCGCAGAATATCTCAAACGCTTCATGAATGGCGTTAAGAAGCGCAATCCGGGGGAACTGGAATTCCATCAGGCGGTATCGGAAGTGGCGGCGACCATTTTTCCGTATATCGCGGACAAGCCGATTTACCACAAGATGCAAATCCTGGAACGCATGGTCGAACCCGACCGGGTTGTCATGTTTCGCGTGCCCTGGACCGACGACAAGGGTAATATTCGCAACCAGCGCGGTTATCGGGTGCAGTTCAACAATTCAATCGGTCCCTACAAAGGCGGGCTGCGTTTTCATCCTTCGGTGAATCTGAGCGTGCTCAAGTTTCTGGGTTTCGAGCAGACTTTCAAAAACAGCCTGACCGGATTACCCATGGGCGGCGGCAAAGGCGGTGCCGACTTCAATCCCAAAGGCAAAACCGACAACGAAGTGATGCGCTTTTGCCAGTCCTTCATGACCGAGCTGCACCGGCATATCGGCGAAGATACCGACGTTCCGGCGGGCGATATCGGGGTCGGCGCCCGCGAAATCGGGTTTCTATTCGGCCAATACAAACGCATTGAAAATCGATTTGTCGGCGTGCTCACGGGCAAGGGCATGGAGTTCGGCGGCAGTAAAATCAGAGCCGAGGCTACCGGCTATGGCACCGTGTATTTCATGCAAAACATGCTGCAACGCATTGGCGACGACATGCAGGGCAAGACCGTATGCATATCGGGTTCGGGTAACGTGGCTAGCTACGCCGTCGAAAAAGCGAACCACCTCGGCGCTAAGGTCGTGACTCTGTCCGATTCGTCGGGATTTATCCATGACCCGGATGGCATCGATGCCGATAAACTGGCCTATGTCATGGATCTCAAACAGGTGCAGCGCGGCCGCATCGGCGAATATGCCGAGCGCTATAAATCGGCGACCTTCCATGAAGGCCGACCCTGGGGCGTAACCTGCGATATCGCCCTACCCTGTGCCACGCAAAATGAAATCAACCGGGAGGAAGCCGAAACGCTGCTTAAAAACGGTTGCATCGGCGTCTCCGAAGGCGCCAATATGCCGACCGAACTGGCCGGCATCGATGCTTTCCAGCATGCCAAAATCCTCTATGCGCCGAGCAAGGCCGCAAATGCCGGCGGCGTCGCGGTATCGGGGCTGGAAATGAGTCAGAACAGCGCGCGCATCGCCTGGAGCGAGCAGGAACTCGATGATTTGCTCAAGCATACGATGCAAAAAATTCACGACAGCTGTGTCGAGTATGGTAACAACAAAGACCATGTCGACTACCTCGCGGGCGCCAATATCGCCGGTTTTATCAAGGTCGCCGACGCCATGCTGTCTTTCGGCCACACCTAACCGGCTTATCTCACCGCTACCGGCAATAAGCTTCGGACGCAAGTATTGCGAAAAACGTCGCTTCCGAACGGTCAGCGCGATTTCAGAAAATCGATTACCTGGTCGCGTTGGTCTAACCTGAATATTTCACCAATAAAAAGGGCAAACCCGTAATAGTTCGATAAAATTCAGTTGCTTAAATTGAATTACGAACAAGGTTTGCCCGTGACAAACTGTACACAACAAGTCTCTCT
>Ga0126332_10000415_pt1 | contig 15626 bp, 11 predicted proteins | sample InaspJWI42metaG_FD_94482 | JGI IMG/M metagenome (GOLD analysis project Ga0126332, IMG submission 94482) | Marine gutless worms symbiont microbial communities from Oahu, Hawaii - Inanidrilus sp. 2 OAHU.JWI-42 metaG | ecosystem: Host-associated > Annelida > Digestive system > Unclassified...
CTGCTGTATCTGATGGGCATGTTCATGGATGTGGTCTCGGTGATATTGATCAGCACCCCCATCCTGCTGCCCATCGTCCTGGGGATGGGGTACAATTCCATCTGGTTCGGCGTGGTCATGGCCATTGCCTGTGAGATAGGAACGGAAACACCGCCCGTGGGTCTCAACCTCTTTGTGATTAAAGGCGTGTCCCCACCATCCGTGTCACTGATGGATGTGATACGGGGGGCATTGCCGTTTGCGGTTGTTGAGACGGTGGGGCTGGTCATTTTTATTCTATTTCCCGGTTTGCTCATGTGGCTGCCGGAGATGATGAAGTAGCGCACAGTGCCGATCAAGGACCGGATTCTTGAAATAACATTAGAAACAGCATTTTAAATGTTTATTAGAGAGAGTGGTCGCCGGGGAATAGAGGGATGTCCCTCTTTTTTCATCGGTTTATAAAAGGCCAACATGTGACAGAAATAAAACCTGCCCAAAGGAAATTCGAGACCTGGCGTTTAACCGGCTTACCCTGTGTTATCTGTTGACAGCATCCAAACCGAATCATATGGTGCTGGAAAGGCACAAGTTAGAGATCGCAAGGGAGGTTGTGAAATGCTCAAACAAGTGTTGGACATCTACGAACTTCTCAGTGATGCGCACATAGACGGTCCGAGAGTGTTGGAATTTCTCGCATCCAGGGGTTTAACAGAATTCGAAACACAAACGATCCAAGGAAAAAAAGGAACCACGGATTTTGTTAAAATCGTCATTCCCGGCCGGGCGGGAAAGAAGAACGGTGGAAAGGCGCCTACTTTGGGGATCATCGGCAGGCTCGGTGGGATTGGGGCAAGACCTGAATGCATCGGTTTGGTTTCAGATGCAGATGGGGCTGTCACTGCCCTGTCCTGTGCCCTGAAACTGGCGGATATGCAAAGCAAAGGCGATGTGCTCAAAGGTGACGTGGTGGTTACGACCCATATCTGCCCCAACGCACCGACCCAACCCCATAAACCGGTCGCGTTTATGGGCTCTCCGGTAGATACGGTCGAGCTCCTCAAATATGAGGTGGATCCTGAAATGGATGCCATTTTGTCGGTGGATACAACCAGGGGCAATCGAATCGTCAACCACAAGGGAATTGCGATTTCAGCGACGGTCAAAGAAGGTTTTATCCTCCGAATCAGCGAAGATTTACTGGATCTGCTGGCATGGACCACCGGCAGACCGCCCCAGGTGCTTCCCATTACCATGCAGGATATTACCCCATATGGGAATGAAATCTTTCACATTAACAGCATTATGCAGCCCTGCACGGCCACTGATATCGCTGTGGTAGGGGTGGCGCTGACGGCCGGCACAGTCGTACCGGGCTGCGGCACCGGCGCCAGCCATGAAGTGGATATAAGGGATGCAGTGGCCTTTTGTCTCGAAGTTGCAAAGGCGTTTACGGAAAAAAAATGCAGTTTTTATGATGAAGCGGAGTTCAGCCGGATTGTTGGGCGCTATGGAAGGATGTCTGTTTTGCAGACATTAGGAAAACTTTAGAATGGACATCCAGGTTTCGTTGACGGTAAACGAATCAAAAAGGCTTATCGCCAAAGGGGTTGTCTTGCTGCCGGAGGTGCAAGCGGCGTTTAAAAAAGCAAGGATCATCCTAAAAGGGGGCACAACCGTTTCGGCTATCAGCGAGGAGTTGGTGGGCAGGCCGCTGCGGATCAGCGGCAGGATCACAAAGCGGGGGACGGTTGCGGTAAAGGATGTATCGAAAGATCATCCCCACAGTGTGCTCATTGAAAAAGGAGATGTGGAGAACATCGATGATACCTTCGTGAACGTCGCCCAAAGACTTGGCCGACGGGATGTGGTGATCATCGGCGGCAATGCGCTCGATGTGAATGGAAATGCGGCCATGATGGCCGGAGCACCCGGGGGCGGGAATCCGGGGCATGCGATCTCGGGAATTCTGACCCAGGGATGCCGGGTCATCATTCCCATTGGACTGGAAAAACTGATCCCCGGCGCCATCTCTGAGGCAATTCAGGCTGCGGGCCGGGATACGGATCGGTCATACGGTATGGCGGTCGGTTTGATCCCTTTGATCGGAAAAGTGGTTACCGAAAAAGAGGCGGTGGAAATTGTATCCGATGTCCACTGCACCGTGATCGGCAGGGGCGGGATCCAGGGCGCCGAAGGATCAACGGTTATTGCCGTAGATGGTGGAGAAAAGGCGATCGAACAGCTTCTGCGGGTTGTAGATGAAATCAAGGGGACCGGAATAAGCGGTGTGGAAAACAGCCTGGATGAGTGCGACGGGCGTGGCGCTAATTGCCGCGATCACAGGGCTTGCATCTACAAAGGGGGGAAGCAATCATGACGGTAGGTACCGTGACCATCGGGCAATCTCCGCGGGTCGACATCATTCCCGAGATACGGGATGTTCTGGGCGTGGATGTGGAGATTATTGAAAAAGGAGCCCTGGACGGTCTGACTCTATCAGAAGTGACTGAATTTTTACCCCGGCCGGGAGAGGATTTTCTCGTCACCAGAATGAAAGACGGGACAGAAGTCAAGGTCGCCGAGGCGCATCTTTTTACGCGGATAAGCCGGTGCATATCAGAATTTCAAACAGAGCCGGTTGAGATCATCCTGTTTCTGTGCACGGGGAAATTTCCCGAATTTGAGTCCAGGAAGATGCTGCTGCGACCCGATCGGATCATGTATCGGTTGATTCAAGGTTTATTGCTAAAAGGCAGAATGGGTGTGGTCGTACCCGAGCCTGATCAGATCCCGGCGATGAAGATGAAGTGGCAGAATCCGCAGTTCGAAATTGTAGCGGAGGCCTTTTCTCCGTATACGGGGAGCCCTGAGGAAATGGAAAAGGTAGCCGATCGGATCCGGACGGCCGATGTGGATCTGGTGGTTTTAGACTGTATGGGTTTCAACAGTGATGCCATGGTACGGTTTAGAAAAATAACCGGTCGGCCGGTGATGCTGCCTCGCAGAGTGATGGCGAGTGTGGCCCGAGAGCTCATAACTTAAATCTTGCATATGTGAGCCTCAAGTTCGTGTAAAATTCGGGTTATAATATACGGTATTTACCCTATAGTCACATAGAATACTGTATTCAAACTTGGTCGTTGTGATGAAAACCGTTGCGAGCATTGGCTGATTCTGGATCCTGGTTTCTGGATCCTGGATGTATTTGGATTTCATCAATAGTGTATTACTAACCCTATGTTTTCGGTTGCCTTGAATCCTGAATCTTGTATCCTGTATCCTGAATCCTGCATCTGCTCAGAAAACGCAACCGCCTCAAGCATATCGGCGATGATAGATGACAGAATCAATGCAATGTTTGGATTCATTAAGAGGAGAATTGCCACATGAGTTCGATATCAATTGACCGGCGAAAGGCCGAGGCAGCTGTACACGGTGGGGCGGTTTTAGGAGGTGGCGGTGGTGGAAGCCTGAAGGAAGGATTGGAGCGGGCTTCTTTGGCGGTCCGCCTGGGCGGATTGGAGCTGAAATCCCTCGATGAACTCAATGATGATGATCTGGTGGTCACCGCTTCTGCAGTCGGCGCACCGGCGGCAAAAGATCAATACGTGCGTCCCGTCGACCACATCAAATCATTGGATCTGCTTGTGGAACAATTTCAGGGGAGGATCGCCGGAATTATCAGCAATGAAAATGGGGGCAGCTCGGGCGTGAATGGCTGGCTACAGGCTGCCGTCAGAGGCCTTCCCATGATCGACGCGCCGGCAAACGGCAGGGCCCATCCCACAGGGCTTATGGGTGCGATGGGGATTCATCGAATCCAGGGCTATCGCTCAATCCAGACGGCTGTGGGTGGCGACCCTGAGGCGGGTCGCTACCTGGAAATGGTGGCCCTGGGAGGACTTGAGGTTGCGGCCAACCTGGTGCGCTACGCTTCGATCCAGGCCGGCGGGCTGGTGGCTGTCAGCCGTGATCCGGTTCAGGCAGGCTACCTGCGGGAACATGCCGCCCCGGGAGCAACCTCATACGCCATCAAAGTCGGCGAGGAGATGATGTCTGCCCGCAGCATGGGCAGCGAAGCGGTGATTGAGGCGGTTGTCTCCGTACTAGGCGGCTCGATCGCCTGTCGGGGGGAGATTGTTCAATTGCGCATAGAGACAGTGGGCGGCTATGATATCGGATCGGCTGTAGTGCAAGGAGACAATCGCTGTGAACTCATCTTCTGGAATGAATTTATGACCATGGAAATTGACGGACAGCGGCAGGGGACTTTTCCCGATTTGATGACCCTTTTGTCACTGGAAACAGGCTTGCCGGTTTCATCGGCCGAAATAGCTCATGGAGATGCGGTGGCAGTCCTGTTTGTGGCCCGAGACCAAATTCCCCTTGGCGAGGGTGTTAAATTACCGGAGACTATCCGGGAAGCGGAGGAGGCAATCGGAAAACCGCTGCTCGATATCTCAACTTCTCATTAATTTTCCTGCAATATTCAGGCTATACCGTAACCACAAAAAAATAGGAGGCAAATTATGATCAGAAAAAAATCATTTTTGATTTTTGCGGCAGTAGTGAGTATTATCCTTCTTGCCGGTGGGATGAGCCAGGCCCTCGAAATGCGCGATGGGAAAAAAATCCTGGTATACGGAGCCAGGCAACCGGCCCCCAATATCGATCCGAGCCAGTACTACGACTGGTCGTCGCGGATGCTTCAACAGAGCTTGTACGACGGCCTGTTGAAATACGTGGACAGCCCGCCCAAAGTCATCCCCTGGCTGGCCTCTAAATGGGAATCGAGCCCGGATGCCAAGGTTTGGACTTTTCACCTGGTGAAAAACGCCAAATTTCATAACGGCGATCCGGTGACAGCCGAAGCGGTAAGATTCTCCTTCGAGCGAACCCTGAAAATCAAAAAAGGGCCGGCCTGGATGCTCTTGGACGTCCTGGATCCCTCGGGTATCAAGGTGGTCGATGATTATACCGTCCAGTTTACCCTGAATAAACCGTATGCACCCTTTGAGACGGTACTTCCCTGGTGGTATATCATGAACCCCAAGGTCGTGATGGCCCATGAAAAGGACGGCGATATGGGTCAGGAGTGGATGAAGGACGGCGATGCGGGCTCGGGTCCTTTCACAAAGAGGCGCTGGGAACACGGGGTTCTATATGAGCTTGAGGCGGTGGAGGATTACTGGCGGGGCTGGGAAAATCCCAATCACATTGACGGCTTTATCTTCAAGCTGATCCGCGAATCGAGCTCTCAGCGGATTGCTATCCAAAAAGGCCAATGCGACATCGTTGAGGGATTAAATCCCGAGGAATTCGACCTCGTATCGAAGATGCCGGGAATATATGTGTCCAACGATCCCGGGTTGACGACCTTTGGCATCAAATTCAACAACCAGCGAGGATATACCAAGGATGTCAATATTCGCAAGGCCATCTCTTATGCCTTTGACTATGGCTCTCTTATCGAGATCTATAACGGCAATGCGATCCTGGAGGACAGCCCCTTTCCAATCGGACTGAAAGGGCATATTTCCCTGAAGGACAAGATGTATCGCCAGGATTTGAAAAAGGCCAAGGAATATTTGCAAAAAGCGGGCTATCCCGACGGCGGATTCGAGCTGGAATACGTTTATGTTCAGGGCCTGGAAGAAGAGCGTAAAATGGGACTTGTCCTGATCGACAACCTCGGCAAACTGGGAATCAAGGTCAAGATGGTTCCCTTGACCTGGCCCAACATGGTGGCCCGGGGATCCAAGGTGGATACCTCGCCGGACATGATAGCGATATTCGCCACCCCCGTCTTCAACGATCCCGATGTGGTGGCGTATCAATATCATAAGGCTTCGTGGGGCAAGTACTACGGAACCGCCCATTATAACAACGCCAAGGTATGGGAACTGACCGACAAGGCCCGCGTCATTGCGGACTTTGGAGAGCGCATGAAATACTATGAGCAAATCCAGAACATTATTTTAGAGGATGCCCCCGAGATATTCGGCATGCAGTACAACCGCCGCTGGGCCTTCCGGGACTATGTCAAGGGATTTGTCTTCTGCCCCGTGCGCTTCACCAGCGAAATCGACATGTATCCTATCTACATTGAGAAGTAATCGCGTTGCCGGGGGAGGAGACCCCCAGTCGGGGTGGAACTCCTCCCCCTATTTTTAGAGACAAGATGCTGGATGCCAGATTCTGGATACCGGATCACGGATGCCGGGCGCCAGGTTTCTGGACCCATAGAATTCTGCTTATCTGTGTCGTGCAGTTATGAATCCATGAAGCAATTTATCCTCAAAAGACTTTTGCTTATTGGCTTAACCCTTTTTGGCCTCATTACGGTGGTTTTTTTAATCTCCCGTGTAGCGCCCGGAGATCCGGCCCGTCTGGCGGCAGGTCCGGATGCCACCGATGAGATGGTGGAGGTCATGCGCACGGAGTTCGGCCTCGACCGCCCGCTGATTGTCCAGTATGTTTCATATTTCAAAGGTCTGGCGAGTGGTAATCTGGGCAGCTCGATCCGCACCCGCCATCAGGTGGTCGACGATCTTATCCAGTTCTTTCCGGCCACCTTTGAACTGACGATATTTTCGCTCCTGCTGGCCGTGGTGTTGGCCATCCCTCACGGGGTTCTGTGCGCGGTTTATCGCGATCGTTTTCTAGACCATGCAGCCCGGGTCTTCTCCGTCTCGGGAATGGCCTTGCCCATGTTCTGGCTGGCCTTGATGCTGCAGCTGTTTTTAGCCTTGAAATTCGATTTTCTCCCTTTGGGGGGGCGCCTGGGGATGATGACCGAGCCCCCTGCAAAAATCACCCATCTTTATCTGGTGGATAGTCTGATCACCGGAAACTGGCCGGTCTTTATGGATGCGCTGCGACATATTCTTCTGCCGGCATTCGTGCTGTGCTTTCCGGCCCTGGCCAGTATCATTCGCGTAAATCGGGCCGAGATGCTTGAGGTGCTCAACCGGGATTTTATCGTCAACGCCCGGGCGCATGGTATTTCAAAGGTTCGCATCATCGGTCAATATGCCTTGAAAAATGCCTTGATTCCCACCATGACCATGGTGGGACTTCGATACGGGTGGATGCTGGGCGGAACCATTCTGGTGGAGACGGTATTCGACTGGCCCGGCATCGGGCTCTATGCCGTGCAGTCGGCGGTCTATTCGGACTTCCAGCCCATTATGGGCGTGACCCTTGTGATCGGTATAAACTTTATGCTGGCCAATCTGATTATCGACCTGATTTACGGGGCATTGGACCCACGCGTAAGGTATGAATAAAGGCGGGGACAAATCTATGGATCAGAAAAGATTCCCCATCGAAGCCAAGCCCGCACCCCCAGGGGGCTTTTGGGCCCAGTGGCGAGCAGAGCACGAGAGTTTGTGGCGGGATATCCGCCTGTCCTTTTATCTGTTCAGCCGAAGCCCGCTCTCGGTTATCGGCATGATCCTGGTGGGAGCATTTTTGTTGATTGCTTTGATCGGTCCGCTGATCGTTCCCTTTCCCGAGGACGCTACCGGGTCGATCCATATGTCCCGGAAGCTGATGTCTCCGGATTCTAAATTCTGGTTCGGAACGGATGAGATGGGCCGTGACGTCTATACCCGCGTCATCTTGGGGACGCGCATTTCATTGAGAATCGGCCTTATCATCGTCTGCGTGGCCATGGGGATCGGCGTTCCATTGGGGATTACCGCCGGCTTTATCGGCGGGTGGGTCAATGAAGCGATCATGCGGATCACCGATATCTTTCTGGCCATTCCCGGACTTATCCTGGCCCTTGCCATCATCGGGGCGTTGGGTCCCGGGATCACAAACTCGATGATAGCCCTATCGATTGTCTGGTGGCCCGGGTACGTGCGCCTGGTGCAGGGAAAGACATTGTCCCTCAAAGAGGAATCGTACATCGAGGCGGCGCGTTCGGTGGGGGCGGGCAAGGCGCGCATCATTTTTTTACATATCCTGCCCAACTGCACCTCGCCTATCATTGTCAAAGCCTCCATGGACATGGGGATGGCCATCCTGGCCGCGGCCGGCTTGGGGTTCGTGGGGGTGGGCGCCCAACCTCCCGCGCCGGAATGGGGCGCCATGATCAGCATTGCACGCAACTACCTTCCCAACTGGTGGTGGTATGCCCTGTTTCCAGGGCTGGCGATTTTCATTACCGTACTGGGTTTCAACCTGCTTGGAGACGGCCTTAGAGACATACTGGATCCGCAAAGCCGGGGATATTATCGCGAATGAAAACCGAAACGGCATCCAGCATTCTGGAAGTGAAGGATCTCAAGATTCATTTCGACACCTTTGAGGGGACGGCCAAGGTGCTGGACGGCTGTTCTTTCAGGCTCGGACGGGGGGACACCCTGGGACTGGTCGGGGAGACCGGCTGCGGCAAGTCGATCACCGCCAAAGCCATTCTGGCTCTGCTCCCGGTTCCCCCCACGCGAATTGTGTCGGGTCAGATCCATTTTCATTCCCGGGATCTTCTCACCATATCTGAAAAGGAATTGGAAAAAATTCGGGGCAACCAGATCGCCATGATCTTTCAGGATCCGATGACCTATCTAAATCCGGTTTTTTCGATTGAAAAACAGATGATCGATGTCATCCAGGGGCACGCCCGCCATACGGATGGATCGGTATCCCGCAAAGAGGCCCGGGAGAAAGCCGTCAGCCTTCTGGATGCCGTCCACATCCCGAATCCCCGGCAACGGATCAAAGAATATCCCCATGAATTCAGCGGCGGCATGCGCCAACGGGTTCTGATCGCCATGGCCCTGGCGGGCGACCCCGAGATCCTGATCGCCGATGAACCCACCACCGCCCTGGATGTCACTATCCAGGCTCAAATTTTGCGCCTGATCAAGGAACTGGTGGAGCGATTCCATCACTCGGTGCTTTTGATTTCGCATGATCTGGGGGTTGTGGCCAGTGTTTGCCGGCGAATTGCGGTCATGTATGCCGGCAACATCGTGGAGTTAACCACCATCGAACGGATCTTTGAGAATCCATCACATCCGTATACCCGGGGACTTTTGCGATCCATCCCCAACCTGGCCCGACGCAAAGATAACCTTGTGGGGATTGACGGCAGCATCCCCGACTTTATCAAACCGCCGCAAGGCTGCCGATTTCATCCCCGGTGCGCTCACGCCATGGACATCTGCAAAACCGTCAAACCACTTTTAAGCAGTATCGATGAGCAGCATCGGGTGGCCTGTTTTCTTTATGATTCTTCATGGCCCAGCGAAGCAAGGCCCAAGGAGGAAACCAATCCATAGCGATGAAGTTTCTCGAAGTCAAAGAAGTCAGCAAACACTTTCCCCTCAAGTCAGGATTTCTGAGCCGCTCAAAAGAATCCGTGAAAGCCGTGCGGCGCGTCAGCTTTGAGGTTGAAGCAGGGGAGTCTTACGGGATTGTGGGCGAATCCGGTTCGGGCAAGACCACCCTGGGCCGGGTCGTCTTGCGTCTGATCGATCCGACGGTTGGGGATATCTATTTCAATGGTGAAAATCTTTGCGAAATTGATCAGGAGATGCTTCGCCGCCGCCGCCGCGATATGCAGATGATTTTCCAGGATCCGCATTCGTCCTTGAATCCGCGCAAAACGATTATCAAGAGCGTGGGGGAACCGCTGGTGATTTACGATCACATGCGTGGACGTGCACTCCGAAAGCGGGTTCAGGAACTGATAGAGATTGTGGGGCTCAAAAAGGAGCACATGTACCGGTTTCCGCACGAATTGAGCGGGGGCCAGAAGCAGCGGGTGGGGATCGCCCGTGCCCTGGCGTTGAATCCCAAAATGCTGGTCCTGGATGAGCCGACCTCTGCCCTGGACGTTTCGGTGCAGGCCCAGACCCTGAACTTTTTGGAAGAGCTTCAAGAGAAAATGTCGCTCACCTATCTGTTTATTTCCCACAATCTATCGGTAATTCGTTATGTGTGTGACCGGGTGGCGGTGATGTATCTGGGACGAATTGTCGAGGAAGGCGAGGTCAACGAACTCTTTGATGCGCCGGCGCACCCCTATACCCGAGCGCTGTTGTCGGCCGTACCGTTGCCCCAGGCTCAACAAGCCGATAAAGAAATCCTTCTGGAAGGGGATATCCCGAGTCCTTTGCATATTCCTGAGGGCTGCTGTTACCATACCCGCTGTCAGGAAAAGATTGGACCGATCTGTGAGCAGGTCGATCCCGGTACTTCCTATATTTCCCCGACCCACCGGGCCTATTGCCATCTATGCAGTCCAACTTGAGGAATCCCCATAAACGTCGCATGTGGCCCTAATTGCGTGTTCGAGCTGCTCACGTGTCACTGTTGCCCTCCTGGCCACTCGTCAGTTGAGCCTTTTCGTCAGAGCTCAGAATGGCAAAAAAAGGTTGCTCTGACGTAAACGATTGCCTCGTTCACTGGAGGAGCACCAAGCTGGCTTTTTCTCTTAAATGCATCTTTTTAACAGTAAAAAGGGCATTCTAAGGCCGAAAAACAGCCTTGTTTTTAAGCCCATGCCCTAATTGGCAGTATTCTAGCTTGGTCCGACTCCAGCACCGATATAATCAGCCTGGAATAGGAACTTGTTAATTTTACCCCTACACGTCCATAAGGAGTCAAGAGCTATTGGACTTTAGCCTGGAAAGAGAATCCGTTTTGGTAATCTCCTGAGGGAGATTCTAAAGGATTTAACCGTTCAAAGCTTCCTTCTTTTTTGGTTACATACATTGCGCGCTCAAAACCTACCTTCCTCAATGCTTGAATCTCACCCGGACCATTTAAATAAAACGTTATAGTAAAATCGTTGATGTTATTAGTGATAGCCGAAGAGGTAACTGGAGGGATGAATTTCACTTCACAGACATCTCTCTCGCCATTCCAGACTGCCATTTCCCGTCCGAATTCATGGCTCTCATCTGCGAGTGCAAGCATATAACCGAGTGGTCTGCGATAGTAATCTATATCCTCTGGGATTTCGGAATGGTGATGAAGGACCGCCGAGGCGGCTAATTCATGTATAATTTTACGTCTTTTACTCGTATCTGCATAACCGCTTTCAGGTCCAATCAGATATAATCCGGACAAAGGAGCGTGTGAGCGCTTCACTGACCGTATCATTGCTTCCAGGCCACTTTTCGATGTCTGACCTTTAAAGATTCCTATCATAGCTCCTTCAAAGATCCGGTGGACTTGAGAGCGCGCAAGCCGTTTTTTTTCCCAAACGGTGTGCTTTATGATATTCTCATCGCAATTGAGGAATTCCAGGAACTCTATCGGGTAAAGGATGTCATGATTCAAAGATGCCAATACCCATGCTCGTTGCGTAATGTCCTTCCAATCTTGCCCGTGGTAATCGGATCCATGTTGCTCTTCAAGTAAGGCAGCAATATTCTTAAGCCTAAACGGTTCAGGACCCTGGTCGCTCATCAGCCACCAACCGATTGCACAGACGTTGGCCGGATGAAGGACATGATCTCTATAAAGTTTTGGTTGATCGCTCCCGAGTTTTACTTTAATTTGCATGTGAGCGAGCCACTCGAAATTCAGAAGCATTTTAAGCGTAGCGGCCTTTAAAAAACGGGGAGCCACACGACCGATGATCTCCTTTGTATAATCATAAATATCAATTGCCCTGTCCCTGCGTATTGTATCGAGATAATAGACCTTGAGCATCTTTTCCGCTTCACCAGAATCCGGATCACCTACAAGATCATCAGGTTCCAAATCGCCGTCAATAGGAAGAGTCAAAATTTCCATAAGTTGAGCTCTAACCCAGTCGTGATTCATTTCGGTCATTAATACTTCCAAGGCATCTTCCCCTTACAAGCCTTTAAACGCTCTTTTGCACAGAGGCGTATCCGTAACCCTTATATCATCCTTAACTGGCAGAAGGATTTCTCCCCCCCCGCCAATGTCTCCCCATTTTGTAACTGCCTCCGAATCGTTGAAGCAGATAAAGTTCATTCCACCACCTTTTCGACATATTTTTTCGAAAGTGGACATTCTAGACAGGGCCTGATCCTTTTTAAACATTACCTTATGGGTGTAGCTCATCAGATCCTTCCATCGACCGTACCTTTGGGGATCTGTCCGGTTCAGGCAAAGAATGGATTGAGACGGGTTGAATAGATTTCCGTATTCATCGGCGGCTAAGATATTGAGTTCATTAATAAGACCATAAAAATGGGCCCGATTCAGAGTGGTGACAAAGAGAAAGATATGTTCTTGGAACGGACTCTTTTTACCATAACGTAAAAGCGATTTGGAAAGGTAGGCCAGACCGGGATGGCAATCCAACACAACCGTATCGTAACCATCTTCTCTCAATTTTGAAAGGAACCGATCGAGAGATCTTCCTACTATATTCGATGCCGGTTCCATGCCCGCCAGTGAAACCGATTTGTTCTGATCCTCTCGCTCTTTGTTTACCGCGGAACCGGCCATATTGAATACCAGGTCCATTGAAAACTTGCCGAGGTCCCTATCAGAATAGGACGTGATCATTTCTTCCACTCTTGGCAAATTCGGTGAACCTGGATCCTTTGTGATATAATGATCCAGGAACTTCTCAGGTGGCCGGACATCAAGGAGATGTTCGAATCCTGACCCGATAAAATCCAGATCCATGGCGCACACCTTACGGCCGGCCTTGGCCTGAGCTTTGGCAACCATCAGGGTGAGCGTGGTCTTGCCTGCACCGCCCTTGTGGGAGTGAATGGATATCACCCTCATTTGTTTTCCTCCTTTGCATAACCAATTCGGTCTAAAAGATCCCGAAGCGGTTCCGGATTATATTCCTCTGAAAGAAGACGCAGATCGCCAATCACAGTTTCCTTCTCCTCCTTTTCAAGATGAAAGTATAGGGCACCTATAACTCGAAGCGCCGCATCTCGAATAATGACCGGGGCACTCTCATTCCGCGCCCATTCCAACAGATGGGTAAGCACTGTTTTTCGTTCGAGCCTTTTAAAGCGCCAAAAGAGCGCACCGGCCGATTCCATCCCAGCCTTTGCCACGGAGGTCTTTTCTGACTTGAGCGCCTCGACAGTAAGTCTTCTTGATGTGGCTTGGTTTTCCGGGTCTAGCTCATCGTGTTGAGCCGCATAGGTGTCGAGGGCTATTTCAACAGCATTCTCACGCGTTGAGGTTTTTTCAATATCTGCAAGCGTTTTGATACGGCCCGATGTGAGTCGGTTGAGGGCCAGTCCCGATTCATCGTTCCAAACCGAGACGGCTCGCGCCTTTTGTTTAGGAGTCCCGAACAATTGAATGAACTCATTGATCCCGATCCTTCCAATTGCCACTTCCGCCCAGCTTTCCAAAACCTTTGCCTTCTTGCCGACTTTTGGTTGGGCATATTCCAGTAAATTATCGAAATGAAACATGGATTTTGCCTTCTCCCCATGATCGATCAGGTTTTGGCAGAAGTCCTCCAGGATACCAGCAGTCACCTCCTGCCTTTGCTCAAGAACAGATAACAGATACAGGAGAAAAAAATTATCGGTTTTTTGCATGGGCGATAATCCATCTAATTTTAAGGGCTTCAACGTGTTTTTTGCTTCAATCATCCGGTTAAGAAGAATGAGAAATTCGGTAAGATTATGTCGTGCCGTTACAGTCTCATCTGGACTTAAAGACAGATTCAGGGCCTTTTGCATGGCGGTTGCGGCACCATCAAAATCCTTCTCCTGTTCCTTTAGAATTGCAAGCCGATTGTAATGGGAAAAAATCGTAGAGCCTTTGTTAACCGCATTATCAAGGAATTTAAGAGCCTCATTTTTTTCACCTTTTTCTCGAAGAGCAATACCAAGATTGCCTAGATCGACTGGATCACCTTCGCTTATACTTAGGGCCTCCCTGGCATAAAACTCTGCTTTACCCCACCACTCTGCCTGTATGGCTATCAAGAAAGCCCCTCGAATAAGAAAAAGATTGTCCGGGGAATCGTCAAGGGCTTCAATCAGTATCTTCATAGCCTCGTCATACTTTCCATCCTTAGCCAAGGCAAAAGCTCTTTCGGCCTCTTTGCGGCCCTCTGCCTGACGAATAAACTCATAGGCCATCGATCTTTCCACTGGCGGTAATTTTCTAAATGTATATTTATCGGGTTCCAATCGGCTCCCGGAAGCGGTTTCTAAAGCCATAATAAAAGGCGTCAACTCCTCGATTATCCAAGATTTCAAGAGGCGCGTCATCTCGAACACTTCTTCGTTCTTCCCTTCAAAGAGCAACTCCCTGAAAATCAGAGTGTACAGTTGATGCCCCAACTCTTCGGGTGGAATAACATCTCTGAATCCTCCAGCGGAGAGCAGATCTTCTATGGCTTTGGGGAGGTTCCCTTCTAAAGCCGCTATTCTTGAAAGTCCGAGATGGCATTTAAACCGCATCGAATTCGCATAATGAATATGCACCTCATCTTCTGTTATCGCAGATATGTTTTCTAATTCATCAGACACCTCAATGCTCTCCTTATACTCCTTTAAATCATAGCAGGCCTGAATAATATTTCTCAGAGCAACCAATTCATTTTCTCGGTTTCCGATTTTGCGGAATATCTCAAGGGCTTTCAAGCCATTATCTTTGGAAGAGATATAATCCTTTCTTCTACCAAAGTGTGCTGCAAGGTTCCCAAGGGCTTGAGCTTCACCTTCAATGTCCCGTGCTTCCCGAAACTTCTCTACGGCGTCCAGCCCAATCTCTATGGCACGGTCATAATCTTCCGCTTGACCATAATCAACTGCAAGGTTCCCAAGGGCTCGAGCTTCACCTTCAATATCCTCTGCTTCTCGAGACTTCTCTACGGCTTCCAGCCCAATCTCTATGGCACGGTCATAATCTTCCGCTCGACCATAGTTAACTGCAAGGTTCCTAAGGGCTCGAGCTTCACCTTCAATATCCTCTGCTTCTCGAGACTTCTTTACGGCTTCAAGCCCAATCTCTATGGCACGGTCATAGTCTTCGATTCGACCATAATTAACTGCAAGGTTCCTAAGGGCTCGAGCTTCACCTTCAATGTCCTTAGCCTCACGAGACTTCTCTACGGCTTCTTGTCCAAGTTCAATGGCGTGGTCATAGTCTTCCATACCACCATATGACACTGATAGATCACGAAGGGCACGAGCTTCACCTTCAATATCCTCTGCTTCCCGAAACTTCTCTACGGCTTCCAGCCCAATCTCTATGGCACGGTCATAATCTTCCGCTTGACCATAATCAACTGCAAGGTTCCCAAGGGCTCGAGTTTCACCTTCAATATCCTCTGCTTCCCGAAACTTCTCTACGGCTTCGAGCCCAACCTCTATGGCACGGTCATAATCTTCCGCTCGACCATAATCATCTGCAAGGTTCCAAAGGGCTCGGGCTTCACCTTCAATGTCCTTAGCCTCACGAGACTTCTCTACGGCGTCCAGTCCAATCTCTATGGCACGGTCATAATCTTCCGCTCGACCATAATCAACTGCAAGGTTCCTAAGGGCACGAGCTTCACCTTCAATGTCCTGTGCTTCCCGAAATCTCTCTACGGCTTCCAGCCCAATCTCTATGGCACGGTCATAATTTTCCGCTCGACTATAATCATCTGCAAGGTTCCAAAGGGCTCGGGCTTCACCTTCAATGTCCTTAGCCTCACGAGACTTCTCTACGGC
>Ga0126332_10000417_pt1 | contig 15580 bp, 9 predicted proteins | sample InaspJWI42metaG_FD_94482 | JGI IMG/M metagenome (GOLD analysis project Ga0126332, IMG submission 94482) | Marine gutless worms symbiont microbial communities from Oahu, Hawaii - Inanidrilus sp. 2 OAHU.JWI-42 metaG | ecosystem: Host-associated > Annelida > Digestive system > Unclassified | place...
ATGGACAACATCAAGACGTGGACAGGACTCTCAGTGGAAGAGTCAATCAGAATGACAGAGGACAGGGATAAATGGAGAAAGTACGTCCATGGTGTGGCCAACCCTCGTGGCTAACCCTCGGATCGAGGACGGCTAAAAGAACAGAACAGAACATTGATACTGCATGCACTGTACAGTTATCTACAAAAATATGACATAAACCTGAAATAACATTTGGCAACACTGGTTTCTGATACAAGTAATAATAGAAATATACCAACAAAATTTGAAAAAGAGAATCATCTACTGCGTCATTCTTAAACAACTCATTATAGCAATGGCATGCAGGCAGTAAAACATTGCACCAACATAATCCTCCTGCAGGTGCCGGCTAATTGTTGACCTGTATAATGGCCATAAAACGGTGGCTGTTGTTGTTTTATAAAATGTTTCAAATCATAACTGTGAATAATATGTACAAGGAATGTCAGCATGTTAAAATGGAACAATACACTTCAGCAGTATTTCTGCTGTTAATTCACTGGCAGCAGAAAAAAACAATAATGTATGTTGTACAAAGTATGTACAGAAACGTTAATTTTTTTAAAAATATTTAGCACACAATGTAAGCTGCAAGTCATGGTTAAAGACATTAAGCAACAGCAGAAGACAATTAATACTGCAAAACACACATACAGTACATACATAACAAAGAGTTCAACTATGTTGATTTATTATGGGGAAAAGCATCTCATATGACCTGAAAATATTGGATATCAACAAAAAATGGCCTTCTTCAGAAGTCCTGTCAAACAGTTTACAAATTTTTTGTGGAGGAACTTAAAATTTGATACCCAAATTTCCAATAAATCAAATTCTAATGTCAACTCTAAGCAGAAACAGAACCACAAGCAGTACACTTGCCATTTGGCAAGTGCTAAAGACTAATGTAATGTATATGTTCGAAATATTGTATCAACATCAAACTGCCACAACAATATAAATAACCATAAATACTACAAATGGTCCAGACAAAAACAATGAAAATAGATATAATAATTGAAGAAACAAAGGTCTTGCTTGAACACATCATATAAATACAATCATATACATATACATACACTAATTATGTTTTTAAAAAAGTACAGAGAATGCTGACTAGAAAATAACCAAAATATCCAATCTCATTTGCCATAGGCCTAACTGCAAATAATATGTAAGAGATCATCCACAGAAGATGTAAGGGTGGGGAGGAATGGTATAGCAGAGGCAGGCAATGAACAACAGTAGGCAAGGGTAGGATGTGTAGGCTAAAAGTTGGCATACACTTCACACAGGACACAAGACATTCAGCAGCACAAGCAATATCTCAAGGCAATGTAGTACTCAGTTAAGTCTTGGTTATTACTTACAGGATAATGTGCAATATGTCAACAGTTACATGTATTGCAGTTAATTAAAGTACACTCTATCAAGTTCCGCGTTCTGAGTTGTGTCAGTAGACGAAGCACAACCACATGCTCAATAGTGAACCATCACCAAGCAGAGTGGAGATCCACAAAGGGAGAAGGAAGATACAGTTAGCCAAACGTAGACATAAAGATGGAGTCAAAGGCATTAGAAAATTGTACAGAGTGCACGAAAAAATCCTGGTCTAGTTTAAAGTGAAGTAAGAACAAAGTAAAGATACAGTAACAAAGTGTACTTACTCAACAATCAAGTCACATGAAATTAATTTTCTGAGTTTAAATATTGTGCATAAAAAGTAAAGAAGTCCTCGACATAGAAAATTATGAACAAGCGTGGCAAAGAAAACAGCTATTTGAACAAATGTTTCAGGTTGACAGTAGTGCAAATGCTTGGCAAATGATGCTAAAATCTCTGCCAATAAAAACGGAGAAAATGTTGAATGATCTCATCAGAAAACTTGACAGAAACGGCTAAACTAATCGAACTTCAGCTAGCAGTCGTCCTCACTCTTCATGAATTCATAAAACATTAAGGTCATTTTTTCACTAAACAAAGTGATTAATCAGTGGCTGAAAGAATTTTGCTGCCATTTTGTTTTAAGGACATAATGAATAACACTGTTTGCACTAAAACAGCTTTCTACTGTCTGTGTGTCAAACATTTCTTCAACCAGTCACACGAGTTATCGCTTATGCCTGCACTCAATATTTTATGTTTGTTTGTTTGCATTTTACCTTCTAAAAATTCCCTAAGCAAAATAAGTGAGCTTATAGTTTTCAAACTGGCAGAGAAATTTTGCATTACATCAATGTTTTTAGAATGTTTCTGCTACAAAAATTATCATTGCTATAGTGCTTCAAACTAGACCAGGATTTTTTGGCACATTCTGTTGGTGTCATTCATAAATGACCTCGGGAAGAAATGTCCACAGGATAAGGAAAATAAAAATGCTGCACATCAAGTAATAACATCACTGCAAGGGATGACAACACACAAAAGCCACAGTAAATACAACATCAGCAGGAGCACCATACACACCAAGACAGTCCACAGAACTTCATGTTCAGAGACGACACACTCCGATTTACATTCCGTCACATTGCAATTACGTTTTGGACACTGTCACAAATAGAACGCAGGCACCCACCAAACAGCAGAAGGAAAACTCACTGGACATGAGCACGTGCTGAAACTCTTCAGTATTTACAGCTGCCTATTCAGACGAGATGCAATGCAGCTTAGTTCAAATGAAAAATAAGCAACATTTGCACTAGACAAAATAAGTGCAGTCTGCACAAAGTATGACCAATCTGCAGTGCTGTTGCCCATAAATGCCATCATAATGAGCATATTTTACCAATAAAATGACTCACATTAGGCAGCCAAAAATAATTTAACAACTTAGCAGATGACTCCTCGGGTTCACAGTTCTGGCAATGCGACATCATTCACTTGTTGGCTTTTATTTATAAATTGCCTCTAATGTTACGTAACAGTGCATTAATTAATGATACCGGTATCATCTTTAAGACTGCTTAATTTCACTTTTACACACTCAAAACACACACACACACACACACCCGTTTAACGGCCCTTTTCTGGGACAACCCGGGTGAGCCGGTACCAGAAAGGTAAAACCAATCTGGATTTTACTGAAGCAAGAGACAATGAGTGGCAATGGCATCCGCTAGGCCATATGCAAGTCTGCACCTTGCTCCAGACAGATAACCACGCCAGCACCCCACCACTCAGTTTTTTAAAGGTCGGATGCCCTTCCTGCCGCCCAACCGACAGCATCAAAACACTGAAGGGATTTCAAAGCACTCAAAACAAAAGCAAAAAAACAGTCTGGTTTTTGGACCACCCTCTGAACATGTGCCCAGATCAGACAACCGAGCCATAAGAATATGAACTGGAATCACATAACTGCACTCTCACTGAAAACAACACAAACAGATTACAGAAAATATAAAATATCAAACAAAGCAAAGTTGTTAAAAGCTCCAACAAGAAAGAGCTCTCTCTAGCAGAAGGTCCTAAATGGTTTGAAAACCAGATACCTCACAGCTGCAACACTGAGACATTATCCAGTTAATTTTTAGATGGCATGCCAATGATTACACTTCTGCAAAGGTGAATAAAGCAAGATTGAAATCTTACATCACAGCCAATGTAAAATTACATGAAACAAACACACATACAAACATCAACGGGTCTATGCAAATACAGAAGAGAAACATAAAAAGAAACAAGGAAAGTGTTGCTAAACACATGCCACAAAAACATAGCACATAAATACATGAGCTAATAATTTAAAAAATAACAAACATGATTTCTGACTAGAATAAACGAGGAATGTCGACAAGTATACAGCATGTGAATTAGGAATGAATAGAGCAGTTCAGTATCATGTAGCGACATACATCTGTACAACATCATGAATTTTCGCTGTCATATGTCAAGTGCATGAGAGTGAAACTTCAGCTTCGGATGACCTGGCAATGCAAAGTTCTGCTGCAAAAACACATACATCAAAAAATAAAAATTCACATCTACAAAGACAAGACTGATTTGAATTAAGATGAACATGACCTTTTTGAGTAAAGGCATACAAAGCACTACATTACAACTATTTTCCAGCAAAACATAGGCAGATTTCATGGGAAGACCCAGAAGGCCATGGCCTCCTGCACTGCTACGTCACTTAGTTTGATACTAAACAAATTAAACCTAATAATGCAAAACTATACATGCACCAGTTATTCTAAATGTACTATAACACAAAATAAACATAACAAGTATCAGCTGTCACTAATAAACCGGCACGATGGAATCGTGCTGTAGACAAGAGCGTCACAATCACTGTGATAAACTATAATAGTCGAGCATTGGAGCTCGGAGGTATTGTCCACTGAGTTGACCGACGATGGTCCAGTTTATCATGTTCTGAGCATCCACCTTTGTAGAGGTAAGTCGTTAACGTGTTTTGATGATCTCGGTATGCCGAAGCGAAATTTGCTAAGTCCGGAGTTTGGGACAACAAAGGTCCAGAGAAAAGTACCCTTATTTTGGAGATACCCAAATTTCCTCCTAACACAATGTAGGATATGTGGAAGGAAGCTCCCATACCAAAACCATCCAGATTCGTACAGATGTTTCGACAGAACTCTTGACTTGTGACAGATGGACAGAAACAGGGCCACAGCTAGTACACATGCTAGCATAGCATCACATGGATAAAAGCTAAGCCAGACTTGGTAGCCTTGTACAACATCTGGATTGAAAATGGACTGGGCCTATTATTGCAACCCATGGCATGCACAGAAGGCTTCAGAATATGTTCACATTGTGCTACCAGCACAATCACATGCTGACTGAAATCAATCATGCTGGCATCATAGATTAGATACATTACATTAAACTAAGAAGTGTACCTCTAAGAAAGGTGATGAGGCACATATACTTGCAATCTATTTTTAAAATAACTGTACAAAGTAAAAAATGTTTAAATTTTAACAAAAAAATAATGCAAGTTCGTCAACAATGAAACAAAAAAACACAAAGGAAGGTTCCAGTGCATTATTTATTTAAAAAAAAAACAAAATATATTCTTGTACAGCATTATAAAACGTACATTCAGTGCAATTTGCTGTTCTCTGTCATCCTCCAGCAAATCTGCTTCCCAGCGGGCATCTTCCTCGCCGACATCAAAGTTATACATCGGCATCAGATGATGTCTGTTTCTGTTCAACCTAAATATGCAGACAACGAGATATTACAAGGTGTCAAGCAGCTCAACTGCAGGTCTATAGCAAAGACAACATTATGTTACCATCTATGAATACTAGCTTCCAATTTCTGTTTGAATAGCCTCCTTCCTCCACAAGTACTTCGGTTGGGACAGGTCCTCAACAAAACAATCACCACCACCATAATTTTAATGGCCATTTCCCATGTCGACCAGCCAAGTACCTCACTACCCCTCTCGTCGACCTGCCAAGTACCTCACTACCCCTCTCTCTCAAACTGCTCCAACAAAGGAATATTTATAGTCGACAATGTCTGATGACTTTCCTGTCACCAAACTAACAGTGCTGTAAACCCCCTAAAACCAATGAAAACAACTGACAGGTGCAATTCATGTTTTTTCCAACAGTGTCAAAGAACAAAAGGAAACTCAAAGCATGATCACAACTAGGAAAAATCACCTAGTGGATCGCATCCTTCCTGAACCATCAACTGACTACAAACGGAAAAGATTCGTACACTTTATACACTTTATACTGTTACTTGTAGGCACTGTGTTGTGGCTGCCAGTCACATTCGCAGTTGCGACCGATTACTGGTACTTGTATGCGCTCAGCCAACACAACTACAGCGTACTCTACTTCCTGTTCTGTGACCTTGAAGTACCGGTCTACTTACATCACGTTAACGGACACTTGTCACCACCACCAATACTACTACTACTTGTACCCAGTGCTAATGCTATTATGTAGGTGGTCATCCAGGGAAATGTGAAAAAAGTTGTCTTTCATAAGCTGCCATGTTACATCTAACAACAACACCACATGTACACTACAGTCATAATGAACATAAACTTCGAAGATCTCTCATTTACAACTGTCTACAAGAATTTAGTCACAGATCACGACAACACAGCCCAGTAACAGTAATTGCCACAGTGACTAATGTCGGCCATATGTAACAGAAATCCATTATTTGCAAATAAGTGAAACTGCAAATGATAGTGAAACTAACTTGTTGCGCCTTAATATGCAAAATACCTACAACAAAAAGAGACATTTACAGACAAATATAAAAACACAAAAATATGCAACCTGTTACACTATGAACAGTGGTAACTGAACAAGAATTGTCAAAATTGCAGAATATTACAGTGAACAGCACAAAAAGTTCACAATAACTCTCATAATTACACATGCTAATACATATCTGTGAATACTCAAGAAAAGTTTCATTCTGCCACAAAAATGTGAAGTAATGTAAAGCATAAAGACATTTCTGGTTTGCCCTTTTCATCAACATCTAGCAGACATGTTAAAAAATAACATATGCGTCAGCTCTCTGTAATAAACTGGAATCATCATCTGCTGACTGTGTGACCACATACAGAGAACAAGCGCACAGTAGTTGAATATGTACACAACACAAACCCTTAGTTAGATCACATTTAGAATATGACAATAGTGTATGGTATCCTAAAAGAAAAAAAAGACGTTGAAAAGTTAGAACGAGTACAAAAGAGGGCTACTAAGTTAATTCCAGAGATATCTAAAAAGCCATATAGAGAACAGTTACAGGTCCTAAATTTGCCCACATTGAAGTACAGATGATATCGTGGGGGATATAATAGAGGAGTTTAAAGTAATTAAAGGGATATATCATACATGACCCAACATGTGTGCCTCATCTAGATCTTGTGAAATTATCAGATGATGTAATAAGGACTAGGGATAATAAATATAATCTAATTCGGCATCACTGCTGTTATGATTTAAGGACATTTAATTTTACTATCTGGTAATACCCATATGGAATAGTCTCTCAAACCATGTAGTTTCTGCTGATACTGTTAACTGTTTTAAAAACGGTTTAGATAAGTTCTGGTCTAACCAAGAGGTATTGTATAAAGACAAGGCAGATCTCCATGGCACCGGAAACCACAGTATATTAGAGTAGAATTTTTGTGATTTTAAAGTTTTATCGTAAAGTTTATTTCTCAGATACAGAGGCCTGTCAAGGCCTGCATCTGTCTCCTCTATGTGATGTGATGTGATAAACACCCTTAACTGGCGGATAAAAATTAGATCAAAGGCAAAGATAAAATTTATATATTAAATGCAATCCACAGCAACGAGAGCACATGGCACTTGTTTACTATACGTACCACAAATGCCACAAGCACTATAGTCGCCACAGTGCCAACAGAAATGAAACTATAGACCAGAACATGAGATCGTTTATACTGAACGGCAGGATTCGCTTCGGTGGATGACGCTAGCCTCAACGTAGCGGTGGCAAGTACATTATACACAGGATGTAGCGTTTGGTTGACATCTGTGCTTGTTTTTACTGGTACAAACGAAACGTCTATCGTATCAGCACCCATTTTTATACTAAAACGCAAAAATTAACACCCGACGAAAACACAAATAACCTTGACCTCCCCATACAAACAACAATGTTAACAATAAATAAGTAACGTTATTACAACGATCGAAGTTTTTGGTCGGACGACGCTAATCGCTAATTCGCTATGCTAACGCGGTATACATAGGGTAAAGTGACGTCACATAATCTATGGCCACAACACGATTTCCATTTTGTGGGTATAACATAGCATTATGTGTGGAGTTAAGGGGCGAAGATTTATCGTGTTATTTAAATAGCATTCGATCCGTTGGTTTATGAAATGTCTGGATCACTAGCTTTCCAACGAAACGTGTTTCAGCGATGTTACAGTGAAAAACATTTATAAGAGTTTTACCCACAAGATGGCGGCGAAAGCCAAATGGCATTGAAATTACTTATGTAAGCTTATTAAATTAGCTGTCCATGGGTGGCTGTGTCTGTTATAAGCCGGTATTGAATCGAAATGGTACTGGCGAATAAAGATTCGATAAGTAAAATCGGGTATCTAGCAAAATAAATGTTGTTGTTGTGCAACTTGTGCTCTTTAAGGTCTTGTGTGCACCCGGTTACAACGAATTAAGCAACGACATCAAAAGTTGACTTGCTTCACGGTAAAGGTCAAGATCCGATAGTAGAAACTCTCTTGTTGCTAGAAGTAGTCTTCATTGTAAATGTAAAACACATGGTAGAGACATCTCGAGTAAAGTGTGTTAATATTATATTGCTTGATTGACTTTATCCAAGAAATCAAATAGTGATTCGTTGACAATATTCTGTTGTATCGTCTGTTTAAACCGTTCTCACATGATGGTGACAACAACCATGCTTCTGTTATTTTTAAGTAAGTTTACTTCCCTTCAGCGGTGAATCAGCGGCGGTTCTAGGCCAAAATATTGGGGGCTGGCCCCTCCCTTTCCCTCCTTCCCCGCCTCTTCCCGTCCCCTTCCCTTTCTCTCCCCTCCGTTTTCCCGTCCCTCCTCTTAGTACTAGTGGGCCCCTTAAATACAGCCAGCGAGTCTGGGGGAGCGATGCAAGCTCCCGCAGCGGGGTCTGAGGCAAACCCCCAGCAGAAATCGATTTTTTCAATTTTAGCCTTAACTAGTTTTTTCTTAGAACCAATTGTGTCAAAAGTACGGCTAAATTTGGGGCCTAGCCTCTATTACTACTCGTGATACGAAAAAGACTCAGTTACTGCTATCTGCAACAAATGACAGGAAATACGATTTATTCATTCATTTCGACTTTATTCAACAAAATTACACAAACTTGCTTACAAGCATAAACTGCCTTAATTCAACGAAGTCGGTGAAAATGTAAGATTTGGCCAAATACCGGCATTAACAATGTCACCAACCATCAGACAGAGTCATTGACACCATATACGTCTTAACAAGATTACAACTTACAAGTGCCTCCGTGTGGTTTTTACCGCGCGACGCTATGCTAGCGCGGTGTATGCTGTCGTCCCGTGTCTGTCCGTCCGTCTGCACAAGCATTGTATCAATAACGCTCAACACAGGATCACGCAGACAACGCCGTATGAATGCGGCACGACAGCTTTAGTTTTCTGATGCCAAAGATCTTAGCGAAATTCCACCGGGGTCACCCCAGCAGGGCGCCAAATGCAGGTGGGGCAGTGGCGTAACTAGGAACTCGAGGGCCCATTGACAAATATCCAAGTCGAGCCCTGCCTCCCCTTTCCCCACCCTATCTCCCCCTTCCGCCCTCTCCCTCCCCTTATTCTCCCTCCCTTTTCCTCCCCACCCAACGTGGTCGGGGTTACGTAATCTATATATTTTGGACTTAGAAAATGTCGCCAAGTAAGTCGTCGGTGTGTTGGTGTGGTCAACATAACTCGTCCACGGTCAGCTTGTGGATTACACCTACGACGGTCGAGCGCATCCAGGCTGAATCCACAAGTTTATTATACGTTAACGTTGGTCTACTGTAACCTTATAACTCCATTACTTCGCTTTGTTCTGGACTTGCAGAAGTACTTCCTACACTGATATGCTGCAGTTGGCAAGACCTTGACTGACGTATCGCGTCGCGCGGTCCGTCAGAGGTCGCACAGCTTCTTTTTAAGAGGTGGTGCAAGATGTCAGATGGCCATCAACACGTAAATAGGCACTAGACACTAGAAATAGGCTCTATAAATTCATAAGCATCGAAAAACTGGACGTGTCAAAGTACCACCCTCAGTGACCGTCAGCGTCACCTCGCAAACCTTCCCGCTCATGAAACTCACCTTACTGACTATCCGAACTATGTGTCAAGTGTCAGAAGAGACAGTGATAACAAACCATACAACAAACTGCCGTCGGTCGATCTACGAGCGAAGTCATACCGACCGCGTTAGCCTACCATCCTTGCTACTTTGACCCCTGACCTTGACCTACGACCTCGATTTTCAATACCCGGCACGGTACGGTGATCAATCAATCAGTCAAGGTTTTTTTTATAGTGGCCTAAGTAATCTAAATCACTGCGAGGTTCACTAGAGTGCTAGACTGAAGGATTGCTGCAGTATAGGAATGTTTTCAAATGACGTTCAAATGACTGCAACGTAGAAGCTGAGACGATGTGTTCAGGAAGAGAGTTCCAGGTGTGGGCAGCGGCGACCGGAAAAGCTCGGCTGCCGATGTAGCCAGTCTGACTGACCCATGCACATGCAAAAGTCGAGGTCGAAGGTCTACTGGTTGAAAAGCTAGAGTGGAAAGAGACGAACGGACGTACACGAGCGATCGAATTATGTTCCCCGCTAACGCGGTTGGTTATAAACTAGTCACCTATATCTAACCGTTCTAATGGTGAATCTTGGTTAGCCCTTCAGTTCTCCTATACGATACGACATGAGTCAGCTTAATCTACCGCACGGAACCAACAACTAAAAAGTGTGAAACAGAAAAACTCGCCTACATGTTCCAGAACAGATCTTTTCGGGGAGCGGTAAATATTCCGTATCGTATCGATCGTCAGAGTACGTCGTCGTGGTCGTCCAGTTCGTATTCGCGGTGCTCGATGTCGATGTCGTAATCGTCGTCGTCGTCGGCGATCGCCAGATGAAGTGAGTCGGCGAGATCCGCCGCCGCCGCCGGCCACTGATCGCCGTACTCGCACATCTCGGCGTCCAGGTCCAACAAACTCACAGCGTCGTCGTCGTCGACACGATCCAGATCGCCGAAGGCCGCGTCGCCGGGAAGTCGTCGGCAGGCGGCAGTCGGCAGGTACTCGGACGAGGTGTCGTCGCCGCCGCTCGTCAGCGTATAGATCGTGTCGAGAATGTCACGCAGTTCAATCGACGGCGACAGCATCGCACCGATGTCGAGACCGGGTCCACCACGACGCTCGACGGCCGCACTCGAAGTCTGCTCGCCGACACTTTGATCAGAAACGACGACAGCGAGCGCAGCGTAATTCTCGCTGACCGCCAGACGGGACGCCGTCTCTCTGTCGGGTTCCAGCTCGTCGCGGCAACGTTCTGGCGAGTCAGTCGACGCTGCCATCTGGAACTGTACATTATCGAGTTCGTCGTCTAACGGCGGTACGTGACCAGCTGCGACCTGATGTACGCTGTCCTCTACCGACGCGAGATTACCACGGGATGACCTGTTCTCGTCGTCAGCGCGATCTGCAGTCGCACTATCGTCGATATCAGTCGTCGCATTCTCAGCATCGCACGATGGCCCGTAGTCGTTAACATCAACGCTGCAAGAAACGCCTTCAGTTCGCTGTCTCTCTGACACTGGACTCCCGGGTGCTTCGTTGCACGGTTGCAGTGACGGCTGTACAAAGTCGATTTCGTTCCGCTCTGTTCTGTTCTGCGACGTCGCGAGTCGACTCGGCACGCCGTCTGTGTCCATCGCACCGGTCTTCAGGATGCGCCGACACACTTCGTTCAGTTTCTCGCCGCAGAGCTCCCACAACGCTTCCAGTCTGCCGCTGTCCGCGACGTCAGCCGGTGCGGCCGAGCTCGACGTCGCTGGCGCCTCGACGTCGGTAGAATCCCGCGCAGTGGCGTCCCGAGACGGCGACTCGTCGGCCCTTCGTCGTCTTCGCTGAGATCGTCTGACGGGCCTGGACAGCGGCACGCCCGGCTGCGCCGTTGTCGTCGTCGTCGCCCGGTTCAGCTCGACAGTGGACGACGTCATCCGGACGTCGTCCATACGGACGTCGTCGTCGAACGACGTCGCCGCGACGTCGGCAGACTCGTTCAAGACGTCGCTCGGTCTCCGCCGACGTCTTCGCGACGTGCGGCGCGCCGACGTCGCGCGACCGGGCGGCGGGAGCCCGGACGGCGGCAGACCCAGCGGCCGCGAGCTGCGGACTCCGCGCACCTCGACGGCCGGCGCCGCGGAGGACCGGAACATGGAGTGGAAGTCGAGCGCGGCCGAGCCGACCGACTCGTCGAGGTTGACCGGCTGCGGCTTCACGGGCGCGCTGACGACGCTGCCCCCGGCACCGCGGCGACGCAGCCGGAGCCGCCGGCGTCGACCGCCGAGGCCGGGGCGTGCCTCGTCGTCGGTGGCGGTGAGCAGCGACGCGCCGCTGTAGCTCTGGTTGAGCGACAGGTCGACCGAGCTGTCGTCGTGACGTCGCCGATCGCGCAGCGCCTCGCGCTTCCATCGTCCGTAGTACTGCAGGTCGTCCACCGACCGCATCCGGTTGCGAATTTCCACTGCGCCAACAGCAAACATCCCGTTCTCACAGTCACGGCAACAACCAGTGTTTATTCTACTCACCTTGACTTTGTGGGGGGAGGGGGAATTCCCTCCCTTTCCGTCCCCTCTCTCTTCCCTTCCTTCACTTCCGTCCGCCTTATAAGTAGGCCCCTCCTCTTCTTCCCCCAATTCCCTCCTTTTCCTTAGAAGTGGGCCCCCATTGCAGCTAGGGGGTTGGGGGAGCGCATAAGCTCCCGCAGCGGGTCCGGGCAGAGCCCGGCCACCAAATGTATTTTGGTGCATTTGAGGCATAAATTTGCACCCTTTTGATTGCTTAATGACGAATAATTTCCTGTGTTTAAATCCATTAAAAGAAAGTTTCCGAGAATGTGATATATGTGTAATAATTCATTCTCTCGGCCGAAAAGAAGACATAGAGCAAACAATTTGGCAGCTGTTTGGGGAGAACTGTATGTCTGAGGGAATCCCCCCAAAAATGCCTGAAATAAACACTGAGTGCAACTCTAAGTTATGGGCATCAAATAACTAAATACACACAGTAAGCCTACCAATTAGCCACAAAGTTAATTACAAAAGTGCAGAATTATTGTCATCGTATCATGTAAATTAAACATTAGTAACTTGTTTCCGATAATCTCAGTGTACACGTTTTGAAGACACGAAGTGCAGTAGGCTGCCTGGACCAGCTAACGGCGACGGGAAACAATCAGACGCAAATGTATCTTCGTATAGTATTTACAAAGCATTAACAAGGCAGTCACAGACCGCATACTCCACCTCCGATGTTGCCACCTGGGGAGTTAAACCTGCGGCCTAGTAGGCCCTGACTGCAAGATGTAGTCCCGAGCGTCCGCTGCCTGCAACGGGTATTCCTACGCGCCAAGCCCAAGGCTGCGTGTAAGCCTCACTGCCTCAGCCTGGCGGCAATTTCGAGCAGCCTCAGCTTATGTGCAAATATGACGTCATCCACAAAACCGGAAATACGTAACGTATCACCACGACGCCAGAGGAGGGCCGAGCCACGGCCATAGGTAACTTGCAAAAAATTGGTGAAGATCGGACGTGTAGTTCCGAAGAAGATATGATCGCGGACAGACAAACACACAGACACATACGCATACACAGAGACACGCTCATCACAATATACTCCGCTCCCCTATCGGGGGCGGAGTAATAACACTTCTCCGGTTTGGTGAATGTTTCCACATACGTTACGTACTTTCCCAGTTCCAGGCTGTCGGTGATGTCGGCGAAGTTGCGCCGAGGTCGGGTGCTTCCTGAAAGAACGGTTTGTCAACGGATCGTCGCGTCGAACCCCGATTCATCATCGCTATACAGCACGCAGCACAGTACAGCTTCGATTAAGCAGCTGTGACTGCAGACAATGTTCATTTTTCATCGTCACATAAGTTCACAGTTCACAAAACACTTTGCAAGCTTTATAAAAGAAGTATCAGCTGTCGTCGCTAATTGACCAGCACGACAGAATCGCGCGCCTTCGTGGACTTCATAATAATTCTGCTAAAATTTTTTGACTGACATTGACATTGATAATCGTTCTGCAGACAGAGCTTGACGATCACTGTGATAAACTACAGCGGTCAAGCGTCGGGGCTCGGAGGTATTGTCAACTTAGTCCAGTCACACTCTGTGTCGAGCTAAGTCGATAACACGTTTCGAAGATCGATATACCAAAGCAAAATTTTCTGTGTCCGGAGTTTGGGACATTTGGGACAAAATTCCACAGGAAATTACCCTTATTTTGAAGATACCCGAATTTCCTTTTAACACAGTGTAGGATAGATAAAAGGAAGCCTCTATGACAAAATCCAACTCGATTCGGAGCCGTTTCGATAGAACTTAGACTTGTGACAGACAGACAGACATACAGACAGACACATGGCATAGTACCCGCGCTAGCATAGCGTCGCGCGGGTAAGTATTGTAGCCAAACATGCTACCTATAATCCACAAAGCTGGCAATAACGTGTGACAATTATATATATGACTTAATATGTTCAGATAATATTGACAATTTCATTGAACTTCTTTATTTGTCGTTGCCATCTAGGCACGTAAAATGCTCTGTAACGTGAACTTACCAACTGACTGTCGAGCATTCTGCACAGAGTCATGGAAGGTGTTTGGAAGTCCAGACAGAACTACATCATTACACACACATTGCAAAAATACAATTCATCATTACTATGAGCTGATATATTCAACAACAATATTGTAAGAAAACATTCAGAGGCACGAATTTCAGAATCGGGCACTGCATTTATCTCAATCCTTTCATTTCTGTCCACCACACGACTTTCAACTGTTCAAAACTTCAGGAAGCATAGCAATATGACACTGGAAATAACCAGAAAGAATACTGTTTGAACAGACCGCACTATGTATCTATACACGTTTTTAAAAACGCCACCCCTCCACTATTTTTGTGTCAAAAATGAGCCGATTTTAATAAATTTGGTACACAGAATCTGAAAAAAAAATTAACACTAGTTCTTATACACTTGTCCACCACATCTGAAAATTGTCACCACACTACCTTGCGAAATGCAGAGCTTTTCTACCTTATCAAAATTATGTGATTTTCCGTCAAAATTAAAAACTTTAAAACACAGTTTCTTATTATATTGTTCAGAAACTTGAATTTCAGACAACAAGTGTCAAAGAAGCTGTTAAAAGTTACTATCGTCTGCGCCCTTCCAGTTTTTTAAAATAATGATCCATCACCATGCCGTGCTAGCATTCAGCAAGTGTCAACGATCAGCTGACGCGGCCGACACCGGCACCGATGTTTATGCATGATATGCTGTTTCAGTGCGTTTGGCGCCTAAGCCAGATCATTCTGAGAAGGAGATCATGATAAAAAAATATTCCAATAGCAAAAATAGATTCAATTTCTGGCTATGAGAACTTGTCCAGTTGCAGCTGCGAATATTGAAGACAACTTGTTGAAAAAATGATCTTTTGAGTTTTCAAGGTACAGTGGCTACATTTTACAGGTGAGCTAGATAAAAGTCCCTGCTTCAAATTTCTTCAAAACTTTGTATATCAAAAATGATTCAAATGTGTTCATTTTGTCTTAAGTTAGTCAATAAATAACCGGGTAGCGTTTTTGAACCGCAGTGAACTAATTAACAGCCGCGTGACGTCTGTTTGTCCAAAAGTAACGCGTGCGACTATGCTGCAGGCTCTGGGTTATAGCAGCAGCTAGCCGTGGTCGCGACCCGCCAAGCAAGCCATCGATGTGGCTCATCACGCAATCGTCATTTATAAAG
>Ga0126332_10000418_pt1 | contig 15531 bp, 10 predicted proteins | sample InaspJWI42metaG_FD_94482 | JGI IMG/M metagenome (GOLD analysis project Ga0126332, IMG submission 94482) | Marine gutless worms symbiont microbial communities from Oahu, Hawaii - Inanidrilus sp. 2 OAHU.JWI-42 metaG | ecosystem: Host-associated > Annelida > Digestive system > Unclassified...
AGGACAGGTCGGTTTCACATTTTACACGAAAGCAGCGAGATGACAGATATGATTTGAACCAGCTGAGAACAGAGCCATTGATACCAAACCAGGATGAGAGACGGGTGATCAAGATGTCATGGTCAATAGACAAGAAATAAATTTGTCTTAGTTTATACTGACTCAGTTTCACAGTACATGCAGTTTTTAAAGTATTAAGCTACAGAAGGTAATATGGTGACAGTAGGTATGACAGGATATGTTTGACGTGTTTATACACAAGTCTGTTTATAACGGTTGCATTTGTGAGTTACAAAAGGCTGAACAGATGTGACGGACAAGCAAACGAACATACGGAGAGAAATGCAAGATGTGTTTTATGGGAAGGTCCGCAGAGTAACACTGTAGACTGCGATTTGCTGCAGTTTCTGCGTTCGTAATGACACAAGCAACCGTCTGTGTTCCCACGACAACGATTTCATGACATCTTTGAGTCGAGTTGTAACACAAAACCGTAGAAAGACAATGCCAAATCGTCGATAGATTTCTATTAGAATATCAACTGGCGGTCGAAACTCGTACAGTCACAGTCCTCACGGAGTTATCAGATATGATCAAATTCCATCTGTCGAGCTTACACGTTCACTGCCAATCTGTGTGGGATTACCGAGTCTCGCACTAGAGATTTTCTGGCCATTTGAGGCCATCGGTCGCATCAGACAGTCGATTCTCTTGGGAGTTGTCGTTCTCACCCGCCTGCCACCGCAGCTTAAGCTTCGGCATATCTTATGACGTTGAAGAATGCAACAGGCTTATTGTTGCAAACAGCTTTGTCGCATACAATTGACTGTAAGCGAAAATATCGAAAAGTTCGCCTTTGTGGGAACTGCTTGTGTCATGCATCAACAAGTCTGTTGTGTTCAGCTTTCTATGTCAGCTGACAACATGGCACTGCCCGCACGTTTGCTGCTGCGAGCCGTGCTGTGGCGCGGCTGCTGCAATCGACCAATATTTCCTGCCCGCCGTGCCCACAGCAGCAAACCCGCCGCAGCGGCGGGCGAATGATGGAACGGACGGACAGACGGACGGACACCCGACAGTTACATATAGACCCTGCTCCGCATATATGCGGGCAGTGCCAATAAAACAGACACAAACTAGACGGCAATCGCTATAGAGCGCATACGTCCACCTTGCACAGCCTAAATATTCTATCGCAGCCAAACTTCACACGCACGCGTGGCATAAATGCGATTCATTGCTACAGATGTCAGGGTCTGTCTGTCTGTCTGTCTACATGTTGGGCACATCGTGAACCCTGCATAAACGGTCGAACGGCAAACGAGCTGGTTTGCGGGGCAGACTCGTGTGAGCCAAGAAACCATGTACGAGATAAGGGTGCACACTGGCGCATCTTTAGCGAATTCGACTGAACGATCTGAGCGCAGCAGCGATGTGGCCCTATGTCAAATTACTTTGACCATTTGTTAAAACTCGTTGGCTGTGAGCAAAAAAGTACGGCGTTAATTAGCTGTGCTGTTTCGTATTGCAGTTACTGAGATCAGACAGCGAAAAAAACTTTTTTAAATCCTTTTCGCTGGAAAACTCATCAATCTGTGTTCAGCTTCCTGCGTCAGTTGACAACGTGACACTGCTCGCAATTGCTGCTGAGCGAAGGCCGTGCAGCGATCAATCTTGCGCGCCGGGTCCAAAATAGTAAACCCGCCGCACGCTGCTGCAGCGGTCGACTCGATAGATGGGACAGACAGACGGACAGACGGACGGACACAGTACCGTTAAATAGACCCTGCCGCATGCGAGCAGTGTCAATAACCTCACCGTCTGACGTGTGAAGAACTCGGCGGCTGCAGATACCGAGAAGACATTATAAGCTGGTGGCGAAGTGGACTTAAGACTGAGATGGCTTCGGAAAGTCGCCAGCGAGCAAGAAACGCGTCTGCGCATGCGTGAAATAACCGCGCCGATAACACTTCCGGTTCCGCTAGACGTCGACGCCATGTCATCGTTCCTTGCACGATGGTGTCTCGTTATGGCCGACTCCTGTGATCCCAGTCGAGTCTCAATATGGGTGGTAGCGAGCGGTAGGTGGGGCTAGGCAGCGTGACGTGTGATTGTTGCATTCGGCGACTGCGGACTTCATCATGTAACTGGACCTGATGTATGTTTTATATTGCCTTCATTGGCCTGCATTCTGGCGAATTCAAAATATAGCGGCAGGTGTACATGCAACGTATTTATTTATTTTTAATTTCGTCGTCTACATAAACTCAAGCCGTGCACGCGTTGTGATCATCCGATTGGCTTTTCGCTCCACTACCACCCGTAACGCCCTATAGGTGCGACTCACTCATAGCCCGTATCGAAACACTGTACCAGAATCACCCTCGCACAACACTCGTGCCCGATGACGAAACAACACTGTGCTGAATGTCGGCATCCGCGCCAGAATAGCCAACGGCGCACTCGAGTTTCAACGTGCGAAGTCGTGCTGGAATTCATGGAGCACACGGTGCGACCGGCAGGACATTTCTCCCCCCCTGACATCTGCCCCGGACACCTGCCCCACGCCGATAACTGCCATCGCGGACATCTGCCCCCGTACTAACCCTAACTAACCCTATCCTATCCCTAACTCTAACCATCACGTAACCCTGATAATCCTAACCCTATAACACTAACTGTGTCCTTATCAGCCTAATCCTAACTCGATCCAAACACTAACCCTAACATCTAACCCCGCCCGTCTGCTTAAAGCAGGCCGGGGCTATATGTCATGCTTCTGTTTCTTATCTTTCAACGATTTCTGTCAGACCAATTGTCTCAAAAATTATCATATCGATCTTTGCCAAATTTTTGGTCCCACAAGAGACGTTGCTATAGCAATCAATTCTATTGGTTTCGATCACAGGCGGTTAGCGGTGCAACCGGGTGGGCTAACGTTTGGCTTTGCCCTGCATCTAGTTCTACTTTTATTCTCCGTTTTCCAGCTGTCTGTGTGTTTTTACAGCCTTGACCATAAACACTGGCCATATAACTCTGCACTCTAGCTTTAACCAGAGGGCACATGTCCGCTGTGGTGATTTTTTTGGATGGAGAGGGAAAAGTCCAGGGTGCCGATGTCCGGGGGCAAATGTCCGGGGTCACGAGGACCGGTCGGACCTCGGGCCTTGACCGTTATGACTCGTAAAAAGCATCGCGCAGCATTTCGCCGCCGCTACCGGCCAGCACGGGGCAGGTGTCAGTACGTAACGCACGCGGGAGGCCGGCGAGGAAACTGCAGTGACCGTGGGTGCGGTCCGACAGTGGGAACTACTGTAGCGCTGTGCTTGGGAACACGAGTTGATTTCGACATTCTAATGGGAATGGGATTCGTGACGTGGGAATGGGAATGGCTAATTTTTGTGTGTCAGAAAATTCCCTGGCAGATGAACAATAAAGTGTTGGCGGCGTGGCGTAGTGGTTAGAGGCGTTCGTCGCATGAACGAAGTTAACCCAAGCCAGGCCCGGTTAATACCTGGATGGGTGACCGTCCATTTTCGGTATTTAACCAGCCAACTAGGTCAACTCAGCCTTGCATCCCTCCGGGGTCGCTTAATCGAGTACCAGCTTTGGCTGGGGTAAGGGCGGGAATGTCATCTCTGCCGGGTGGCAGGTAACACTGTGTGAGTTCCCGCAGCGGTGAGGCGTGTAGCCTACTGCTACCTCACTTTACCTTTACCCAATAGACACTGTTTACAGGCAACTGGCTAGCTGGCTGGTGGTAATAACATCAACGATTACAATACTGAAGACTGAATGATAACGAATAATGTTGACGGTGTAACTTGGTAGTTTTTGTTTCGAATGCATGGCACTATTGACTGTGTAGGCGTACACATTAGGCCTACTCGGCTTGCAATTATAACAACAAGACGTATTGGCCGCACACCTCCAGTTGGAGCTAGGCTGCTGATGCTGCAGGTGGCAGCATCACTCCGGAGAAGTTAGCACAGAGCGAACTGATGAGGGCGCCCCGCCTCCAGTGGCCAGTAGTCTCGGTCCGTTTCTGTCTGGAGGTCGACGGAAATTTCTACTTCCGACCGCTGTTCGATCTGGACCGCGCAGTAGTTCTGCTGGAACGTGCCTGTCGTCGACTGAATATGATCGTTACCGAGCGACGCTGACTGGCGTGGCAGTCTGTCGTCGTGTGGCTGTCCGTCCGTCCGTCCGTCTGTGTGTCACAAGGTACTATTGTATTGAAACGACTGGACTGTTTTGGGCATGGCTGATTCCTTCCGCTTATCCTACACTGTACTATAAGAAAATTTGAGTACCTCCAAAAATAAGGATACTTTCCTCTGGAACTTTGTCACGAATTCTGGATTTAGGAAATCTCGCAACGGCAGGTCGATCTTGTTGTCAACAATGAGCTCTGTTAGTCGAAATTTTGTCGACTGCTGTACAACCGAAAGAACAAGTCAGTATTGGAGTTAGAGCATTACTGTCGACGGACGTGTAGCAAACTATGTGCCTGGTGAGTGTAGTGCATTGATGGCGTGTCGAGCGTCGTAAGTGTGGTCAACAATCTCGACCGTCGATGAGTTTTGTTGACAACACAATCAACTTGCCGTGGCAAAATTTTCCCAAGTCCAGAGTAGAGACAAAGTTTCAGTAGGAAGTACCCTTATTGCTGGAGTTACCCGAATTGCCCTAAGATAGATATCAGAATAGATCGAGGGCAGTCTCTATGCCAAGAACCAGCTTAATCCGTCCATCCATTTTGATAGAACACCGACTTGTGACAGAAAAAAATACGAACACAGACACACAGCTATAGCTAATACCGCGCTAGCATAGCGTCGCGCGGTCAAATGCTTGTCGGTTAGGCCTGTGCTTGACATCGAAAGGCCTTTTCTACTGCATTTGCGCCGAGTTAAGCGTGGAATAAAGGGCGATACGGTTATCGCTGCTAATAACAGCTGCAGTGTGGGCGATCGAAGCATATAGCGTTATCAGGTGCGCTAAGAATAATGCTGAGTATACACAGTAACTGAATTACTGAGCATTTGCGGTTGTCGACGGTCGACAAGCAGGGATCATGCATGCGTCTGCGTTACAACCGATCACATTCTCCAACTTAATTTTTACAAACATAGATAGTTTATGGACCACTTTAGAGATCTAGGTCGAGCAATCAGTGGGTGTGTTTCAGTGTTCTGTCAACAACTTTTGAAGTAAGTTACATTTGACATAGATATATGAGCGCTGATTCAACTTGACACTATCTATGTAATATTTGAAGGTCATAAGGTTATAAATTAGAGTTAACGGCCACTGGGGGAAAATGAGAGCTCAGGGACTGCTAGGATGGCCGAGTGTCCGACCGTGGCACACAAAACCCGAACTGAAAACTGTAACAGCCTCCGAAAATTCAGTTCATAGGATAATCCGAACTTCCGAAGAGTTAAAATCTCATTTATGTGGTCGGTGCGACTTGGAATGAGGGCATAAACCGGGAAATGCGCATTCTGGTTTCATAATTTGCCGTTGCAGTTACAACTAGTGAGTTTCGTACAGTTAAGTTGTGTCGCGCACGCCGCGTGACCTGTCACCGTATCATTCTCAATATGTCAATGTACACATGCGCAGCGCCACTGAATTAACGCTTCGACGGAACCGTTCGCGGCACTATCGATCTATCTGTTTCCGATTTCCCCGCTTCTGGCGAGAACTGAAGTCTACTATACTCAGTCACGCTTATTGATTAAGCAACAGTCGCACACTGATAGGCTCACTACGCCAATGTGTCCTTGCATGTATAGCCTAAGCCATGTATTATGGCCTAGCGCACTGGTCATCAAAATCATCCACCACAGTTTCGGTAGTTATGTCTTTCCGTCCGTGTGTCTGTCTATCCCATGCCCCTAGCTTAGAAGAAGCTCCGCTATCGCCGAGGGACCGCGCGATGCGTCGTGTCAGTTGAAATCTTGCCAATTGCCACGCAACAGTGCAGAAACTACTTGTACAACAAGTCCTGAACATAGCCGGTTATATGTCAAAAGTCGCCGATTTTGACCCACCCCACCTGTATTTGGCGCCCTGTAGTGGGTGACCCCGGTAGAATTTTGCGGAGATCTTTGGCGTCAGAAAACTAGAGTCCCTGGGCTATCGTGCGGTGTCGTTTGTGTGATCCTACGTTTAGCCGTTTTAGTAGAACTCCGACTTGTGACAGACAAACAGACAGAAAGACAAATACAGGCCCATGGCTAGTACCGCGCATGCATAGCATCGCGCGGTAAAAACGATAGGCACTACATTTTAGGACTACGCGTACTACAGAAACTAATAAGAAACCTCATGCTCGAAGTCGAACCAATTGGTCAGCGTGGAAGCACAGCCACCGGAAGTGGTATATCCTTTCGCTGCCTTCGGGGCGATGACTTGTTACTAATAAATTACACTGTATTCGGAAACTGGGTCGTGTTCGAAAAATTTACAAATTTGACGATTGGGTGTGATTAGAGTCATCCAAGGTCATTACTAACGTTACCGCATTCACGAAGTTACGACTTCCCATTTCAATTTAGTATTGCGCCTCTATCTTTAAAAGTATAAATAATTAACTTAAATCACAACAGTACATAGCGTACGAGGAAAAAAGATCCAGAAATCATGGGCCGCATCCCCTTTTGTTAACTAGCATTATGTACTTAACTAAGACTTTTCTTTCTGCTTTTACAGTATGCTTGTGTGATGAAACAATCTGTTTATTCCAATTTTCCAGTCAGCGTTTTATTGAAAATTGTCGTGAAAACGCAGAAAGATGTTATAAAAGTGTTTTTAAAAGAAAGAAAACTCTTTAGAACAGTCTAATCAAGACATACGGTATTGCAGCAATACGCTGCCTCTCGTGCATCATGCTACGTACACAGAGGTGAACGCGTAATAAGACAAACTGCATGGCCAAACTCGTTGATATATAAACTTCGACCGTCGCAAGTACTGTCAACTTAGTTCGACCGACGAAAGTCAAGTTTATCACACGCAGCATCCACCGTTGTCGATCTAAATTGACACACCTTTCGAAGATTCATGCGACGTGTCGAAATTTTCTATCTACGTCCAGATGAAAGTACCCTTAGTTTTGGAGGTACCGGACAGTTGCCATCCCGAGGCTAATAACGATACGATCTACGTGTATACAAAATTTAACGACTCTAGCTTCAGTCACGCCGGAGATATGACTGGGGCTCCAAAAGTTAAAAAGGATCATGTGATCCTGACTACGCTCCTTTCCACGGCGGTTTGTCACTTCTACTTTACAGCCTGACAGCAAACAGACACCATTTTATCTCACATTACTTTGCATAGGTTAGTACTGGTCGTAATCATCAAGATCTTTGGCGTCGCAAAATTGGAGTTTCTGTGTGGCATGCGGCGTTGATAAATTTCGGACGTTTCGGTGCAATACCGGCTTGTGATGAACGAACTGACGGACAGACAGACAGATGGACACCGAGCTATAGACTCAGACTTTATTACTTTGATTCGTTGTGGAATTTTTGTACGATTTTCTCCACAGCACATCAAAAGCCTACAGCAAATCCACGACGAATCGAAGTAACGGAGTCTGAGCAATAAGATCCACGTGTTTACCACGCTACAAGGTCCTGACATGACGCGGGTAGACCGTCACGCTGGGCGACACACGCGCCAACACGGGCCAACATGACGGCCCGTCATATCCGGCCGTGTTTTCTCGGCTTTGGGAAGTTTATACAGACTACTCGTGCTCATTGGCCGTAAACACGGGCAGTGTATATTGAGCACCCGTGCTGACGATCCGTGTCGGCAAAACATTGCAGTAAGGTAAGGTAAGTTTATTGAACACACTGGCAGCTATACAGTCGCAGTGCTTTTTTGCCAACACGGAGCGTGTTTACGGACCGTGTTTATAGTGTCCAAAATAACAGCCGTGATCACGTGCCGTGTTCACGTGTAGTCTGTCCACACTACCCGTGTTCACGGCCCGCGAACACGGGTAGTACATATAGTCTATATTAAGACTGTGCGCGACTGCGACATACCAGGCCGTTGACGCTGTTCATCCTGGCCAGTTCGAGGTCGTTCCGCCGACACGTGCTTCCTCGCCGTCCGTTGTCGCAGGTGTACGCAAGCCTACGAACGGTGGACGCACCGAACAAGTTGTGACTGATGCAGATCGATCGGGCGGGTGATTTGACGCCGTGCGGCCGCCCGACCATCAATGACTCGTATACAGTTCGATCGTTGGGCACCGAGCACGCAATTGTTCGATGACTAACGCAGCCCCCAACACCCGACCCAGCAGTTACGATTTACAGCCCCGAAACAGCTGTAGGTCGAAACCTAGGCTTGGTGATGCGGAGAGACCGCCCTGATTAGGCTCCTACCTGTCGTACGGTGAAATACTCGCGCCAATCTAGGCCTATGTATGCCCGGCGCCCAGCTGCAGAAACTCACGGTGTGCTCAACCGTGACGCGTTTCGTCAGCCGAACCACGTTTCCATGGCTTTATCGCTTCTCGCTATTTTTAAAATTTTCCTCACTGCTCTGACCTCGGAGGAAAGTGATGTATTGCGATGAGCGTGTCTGTTTGCCTGTTTGTCTGTCCGCTCGCATATCTCAATAACCGCACATCCAACATTTGCCCAATTTTCTGTGCGTGTTGAAGATGGTAGTGGCTCGGTTTTCCTCTGGCGGCGTTGCGATAAGTTAATTAGTTCCGGTGTTTGCTCAGTGACTCACCAAGAAGCAACACCGAAACCACTCGAATGCCTTGCTTTTTCTGTTTTTTTTTGTTTTATTACGGCATATTAAACTGGCGATGCGTCGGCTTTGAGCGCACTATATCGTACACGAGCAGAGGCCTAACGTATCGAAAAGCGCATTATTGTAACCAAAGAAGAAAACAACGAGTTATGCACGTGCATACTTGACATTGTTCAACATTACTTCGGCACCTTGTTCACTTTGATAATCAGCCGACGATGTTAACGTATAGCGTTGGCCGCACACTGATCACAATATGCTCCATACAGGGTTGGCCAAAAAACGGGGCCACAGACTCATGACCTTAATTCTGTCAAATCTTAACCAATTTACAAAATTTGTCACTGGATGATTCCTTGCTAAATTTGCAGTTAAATGGATATATTAAACATCCCATCACACCTTGCATATGTTGCTACACTACCTTGTGAAACATTAATATCAGCAAAAAACAAGCCGTTAACGACAAATTACAAGGTAGTGTAGCTACATATTTAAGGTGTGGTGGGGTTGTTAATAACCAAATTAAGAAAGGTTTATTGCTGAGTCTGCGAGTTAAATTTTTTTTATATCGGTGAATATTTGGCAAAGATACAAGCAAGAGCGTGGTTGTCTCATGGACTTTGCGCGCCTGGCCAACACACTGCTAAAAGACGAAGAAAGTGCACGAGACAATCACGTTTTTGCTTGCAACTTTGCCAAATATTCACCGATTTAGAAAATGTTTTCACTTTCGGACTCAGCAATAAACATTTCTTCATTTGGTTATTAACAACCCCACCACACTTTAAATGTGCACCTACAATACCTTGTAATTTGTCGTTAATGGCTTGTTTTGCTGACATTAATGTTTCACAAGGTAGTGTAGCAACATATGCAATGTGCGGTGGAATTTTTAATATGCATTTAACTGCATATTTAGCAAAGAATCTTCTGGTGAAAAAAAATTGTAAATCGGTTAAGATTTGACAGAATTATTGTTTTTGGCCCACCCTGTAGTCGCATTGCACATAAATTCACGTATAGTCTGAATCCTACAGACCGTGCTGGATAAGCAATAATAATATTGATTCCCAGAAAAAGTAACTGTTGGTAATTCGATACAAAAGACGAACATTTTAAGCAATTTCTACGATAATGTCTGTCTAAACAAGAAGATCTGCTGCCGCAGACGGATAATATTGGTGGTATTTTCATTAATGTGTTGGCATATGCAGACGATATAGTGATTTTAACACCCTCATGGAGGGGACTGCAACAGTTGCTATCTGTACTATATAAACACAGTACTAACATTGATATGACATGTAATAATAAAAAACAGTTTGCATGATATTTAAACCAAAGCTACGTACAAAAATTATAGCAGGTATTTTTTCCACAATTTAGCCTTGGTACTAATTTACTACAGTTTGTGACAGAGTTTAAATACTTGGGTCACGTGATTACTGACAATTTAACTGACGATGCTGACATGCAGCGAGAAGTTCGTAATCTGTTTGTGAGAACTAACATACTTCGTCGCCGGTTTTACAAATGTTCTGTGGCTGTGAAACGTATTTTGTTTAAATCTTACTGTATATGTTTATATGATGCTGCTCTATGGAGTAGGTATAACAAAGGTTCACTGCGTAAGCTGTCATCATGTTACAAGAAGTGTGTAAAACTGTTTTATTTAGGTATAAGCGTTTTGACAGTGTCACAAATGTGTTAATGGAAACAGGCATGCCCAGTTTTAATACTTTATTGCATAACAGTCATGTGATTTTTTTCAAGATGTTGGAATACATGCAACTTAGATAATAAGATCGTTGGTCATCTTGCAGTTCTTAATTGTATTTGACGTCTGCAACTTTTAGTGGTACTATTTTGTACCTGTGAATTTTATCTTTTATTTGTGTGGTTCATGTGTTTCATGTGCGTTTGGTGTGTGTATTATGTGTTTTATGTGTATAAGGGCCAAGTGCCTGAAATAAAACTGATGACGATAAACATCCACTTTTTTAGCGAAGCAGTGCAAGTAACCTACAATCAGACGCAAGGTACAGTGGCGACATTTTTCAGATGCGGTTCAAAATCACATAACCTTTTTTCAGGATTCTCTGTACAAAAAGTTATTCAGATCGGCTAATTTTTGACTGAGTTGCGGATCTTCTGTGCTAATGGGCTTGTTTTCCTTTCCGTTATTTTCTCTGTTCGGATCCGAGCGGCAAAATAAACTTACTAGCGCACGCTAACGTCCGTCTACCGCATAGCAGGGTGCAAGCTCGAGGTATTCCAGTGTGCTTGGCGTCACACTCCGTAAAGATCTGCCAATGCAGTCACGACCATACCCGGACACATGCTTGAGTCGTTACAAAACACCGCTGCTCGGCGTGCGGCTGCGGCGGCGCGCAATGTTATGAACTGATTGATTAATCGGTTCGCTGATTGATCGGCGCCAGTGCTAGGTGCCAGGCATCACGCAATATCGACACTCGACAGCACCACGCAAACCGACTGCCAGGCCATTTGTGTCACCATCTGAGCGTTTCTGGGTCATAACGTTGACAATATCACGTTGACCCATTTCGACAGGACTTGCGACTGTGACAGACGGGCGAACAGACGCGCGAACGCACAACAGCGTCACCGTACGTAGCATTGGCATCGTGCGCTCAACCAGCTAGCAATTCGTCATTTTGTTGTCGCTCGCAGAAGTGACCTGTCCGGTTTGTCATGTGCCATTTATCGCTCTTACACCGAGTTCGACAGCATTTTGTATTGCACTGTCTGTCTAAAATTCTTAATAGGCTACTTAAACGCTCAAAATCATACGACGATAGATGAAAAACTAGCGTTGCAGTCTGAATGAGGTCTGTCATGATATCAGTCATAGATACACAAACACGCACCACAGGCACCGCAACTGCCATTGTCCCCACAATCAGAAAAGTGTAGGCACGGTCCCACAGATGCTAAAAATTTCGTCTTTGGCAGGGCTGCAGTATCAGATCTCGACTGACAAACCTCACTGGAGCAAGGTTTCATGTTTCCTCAGATCGCAGTCGGCTGGACAGGTAGCCGTAGCCCACTCTAGGTCAACTCAGCCTTGCATCCCTCCGGGGTCGCTTAATAGAGTACCAGCTTCGGCTGGGGTAAGGGCGGGAATGTCACCTCTGCCGGGTGGCAAATAACACTGTGTGATCCCATGTGGCATGTGAGTTCCCGTAGCGGTGTGGCAACCTTTGAACTGCTATATACTTGTTACTTACTCTTGGCGCCTTTGATGCCTCAACTATCACCATAGGCGTAGTTTCCGGGGGAGGCTTGGAGGGGAGCTTATCCATCCGCAAACCCTTGATCATGGACAATATTTTTTTCAAAACGGAATCAGCATATGACACTTACTACATACAGTGATACACAATCATCTCAACATTCGATTTGCCTTTATAAAACTATTTAAACTACACGAAATTTAGTAAGTTGATTCTCAGAAAAAAATCATTAAAATTGTTGCCACCAGATGTTATATTTTAAAGCTAAAATGCACCAAATTAGATTACGGCTGGAGCTACGCCATAAACCCCGCTGGAGGAGCTTACAGCGCTCCCCTAGACCACCTAGCTAGGGTAAGAGAGGAGGAAGGACGGGAGGGAAGGGCAAGGGGGAGAAGGGAGGGGAGGGACCTAGTTCTAAGGCGAGGGGCGGGGAGGGAAGAGAGGGGAGGAGGGGGGTTAGCCCCCCAAACCTAAAAACAAAACTTCGCCCATAACTATCGCGTCCCCTTTCAGCACTTCGTTTTATACTTGTCGCACACCTCGGAGCCTGCAAATTATACAATCCTCAAATTTGGTGGAATTGGGCGACTGAAAATGCACGAAATGACGTAGGCCTATAGTCCGGAGGGGACAGGATAATGAGAGGCTGGAAAATAACCGACACTCTTCTAGGAATATCGGGATCAGGAAAACAAGGGAAAGCGATACAGGAGACTTCACAAAGTCCATCATCAGTCCGTCAGATTTTCGTCCCCCAGTTTTCTTTGTACGCCATTTTCAGGTCGTTCATTTTCAATGCCCCTGCTGTAATATTGTAGTAAACATCGAATGTAAATCAGTATAAACTTGTATGAGCTTCAAAAGTCTTTTCGTCAGTGCGTCAATATATGTTTATATGCCAAGACCGAAAAGCTAACTGATAACAGTAAGTTTATTGAAGTACCTTTGCCGAAATGGCCACACTGATGCAATGGGTTAGTCATGCTTTACACTGAATACTTTAAGATGAATACAAAATGAGTACGCATGCTAGCAAAACACAAAATAAAAACAAGTTTAAACGACTATCGTCCACTCCACATGTGGTCCACAGAATTCCTGAACGGTTTACATACGTAGCTCTGTTTAGGGCCGCATCGCAGTGCATAGATAAGGCCCTTTCCTACACATGTCGCACGTAGCGTGAGTGGTCTGTGTTGGGCACACTGGTGAGCTGTGCAAAACAGCTTAAGAACCAATCGAGATGCCGCTTGGACAGTAGACTGGTGAGGGCCTTTGGAACCTCATACTAATGGGGATCCAGATCCCCCAGAGGAAGGATCCTCCTTTTGAGCAGGACATGTGCCGACGAGCGACGATGCGGCCCTTTACCAAATTACTTTGGAAGTTGTTAGGTCAAGGTCAATTATCAAACATTTAAATCTCAGAATGAACCCACTCAACACAAAAGTATAAACGCACTTGTAAGCATTCGTAATACTAGTCTAAACATGTGTAACAATCCAATAAATGAAATAAATTAACGCATGCATTAAATGCATAATTTTTACTCGCACAAATGTATTATAGAAATGTACAGAATGTCAAGTATATATTTGACCGCACAATAGTTTATTTCAGCAAATAACATGCAATCACGCATCTCTTTTCCCGGGATGCCTCTGGATTTCGGTGATTATGAACTTAAATATTTAGCGTTATGAAGCAATCTATCACTGTCATTTACACATAATTTAACGATAACTAGACTTTTAAAGAGACAAACAGGCACATCGTACAAAAAAAGCTTGTGAGAGCATCAATCTAACTGATTACAATAGTTTTGAGTCAGTTTTCAATGGCTTGCTAACAAAAAAGATCAGCATTGGTGATGCGCCACTAACCAAATTTCAATGCTTAAAAATTTCATTTAGGGTCTATCATTTTCAGTTGACGAAAGTCTCCTTATTTTACTTATTTTCATTATATATTGAGAGAACTATTTCTCATCAATACTGATCAGGGTACTTTTTAAGTTATATAAGAAAAAAACACACATTTTCAACACAAATAATCAGAACACCTCTGCAGTAAATTCATCATACAGTTAAAGGATAAAAAAGTGCAACAGAATGCCAACAAACGAGTACTATGTCTACTGCCATGTCCTACAATCACAACTTAAAACTGCTCAACTACTAACCATTAAGCAAGCTCAAAGTATCACATAAAACCAATAACAGAAAAAAAGAAAAATTAAAAACAGTAACTGATTTACTGGTAATCAATACACATGACAAACGGTGGAAGCACTCCTGAGGGAGGAAGAGTGTTCACAATGGAAACGATTTGTAAATCAGAAGGCTTTTGAGCCGGGAGTGAAAAGGTGGGGAAGCTGCAGATGACCAGAGTGGTGAATCAAGAGAGGAAGAACAATATGATGGAGGCAGAAACACGCAAGTGAGAGGCAGAAACATGCAAGTGAGAGATAGAAAAACTGGGATAAGTTGACAGATCGTTTGCAGAATTTACACAACTCGCATGCTACCTGCACAAATACTGCACATCTAAATCTCTGACTGAAGCAAAATGCTAATTATTATCAGTTCAACTAGAAACACAGTACTCTGTCAAGATGGCAGATGCACAATGATGCCAAACATAGACGTCATGATTATGAATGGGTAATTTCTGGCAATACTGTATGGATAATAATACATGCTGACATCCTACCAACACCTCTGCCAAGCTGGATAATAAAACCTCATCCGTTAAAAATGTTTACATTTGCTTAGTGCTTTGAAGTACCACACAGCTGTATAAGCTGGGCATTAACCAATAACACTGTTGGCTCTGATAATACAGAAACACCTTTCTCATCCATGTCTAACACAAAGTCTGAAGTCTGTGTGATCAGCAGTTCTTATCATATAATGCTAACAAACATGAGTACATACAAGCCTACACTGAAATGCACAGTCAGTACCGACCACCCTATCGACTTTTTTTGGCAACGGGGGTAACTTACTCCCTGTAAAACCTTACTATCAATTTCACTGCAAAACTTACAGAATCAAATGTAACTATCGAACTGTCCATGAGACATTTATGTCTGTGGTCAGCCAACAAAAGTGTGCAATCCTTAATAACCACTTTACTGTAAATTTACTGCAGAATCTTCAAGTAAAAGAATTTTGACAATCGGCTGAGATTTGATAGAATTATGGCCATGAGTTTGGTGTCCAGTTTTTTTGGCCCACCCTGTACATTCACACACACACACACACACACCCGTTTAACGGCTCTTTTTCCGGGACTACCGAGGTGAGCCGGTACCAGAAAGGTAAAACCACTCTGGATTTTACTGAAGCAAGATACAGTGAGTGGCAGTGGCATCAGCTGGGCCATATGCAAGTCTGCACCTTGCTCCAGACAGGTAACCATGCCAGCACCCTACTGCTCAGTTTTTTACAGGCCGGATGCCCTTCCTGCCGCCCAA
>Ga0126332_10000420_pt1 | contig 15453 bp, 15 predicted proteins | sample InaspJWI42metaG_FD_94482 | JGI IMG/M metagenome (GOLD analysis project Ga0126332, IMG submission 94482) | Marine gutless worms symbiont microbial communities from Oahu, Hawaii - Inanidrilus sp. 2 OAHU.JWI-42 metaG | ecosystem: Host-associated > Annelida > Digestive system > Unclassified...
AATACGGCTTACCATCCAGCTGAAATCATCGGCTGAGCAGCAGTAAAACCCAATTCAGAATATATGATGCATTCACCGAAGTTTATGATCTCAAAATATCGATTCAGGCAACAACCCGTGTAGGCCTGACCCTAATTGCACTCTATTTCTTGTGATTGTAAAGAAAAAATTTTCCGAACCTGGCTTGGAAAGGGTGTCGAAAGTACGTTCCAGCGATGTAGTGCCTCTTATTGCCTTATGTAACTAATAGTTTTATACTATTTGTTATATCCATCCCAATAAATCATAAAAAATTAATATATACAATATTATATGGTATTGATTTCAAAATCTAATCAAAATTCTATCCGGAGCGCTTTCTCGGAAAAGATATTTGCATTTATTATTAATATACAGAAAAGTTTTCATCAAAAGCATCAATTTGACTGCACCCGGTGTTCGAAAAATAATGATGAAACTCGAGGATGAGACCGTAGTTTACAAGGAAGAGGCCGGCTACATCCTGGCGGATCCGCTGTTGAAACAGCATATTTTAAGATACAGACTTTAACGGATTTGAATTTGACACCTATCTCGAGCAATGTGCGCAGGCAGACAAGATGCCGGACATGGTAGACGTAACAAAATATCTGATGCAGCGAATCGACAATGATATGCTCTCATTTAGGGTAATATTTTGTTAGAGGGCCCTCAAATTTCAGTTTTATGCAACTATCAGTTGATTTTTACGAGACTTTTTGGTTATGAATTCCAAGCTACGGTTATTACACCATTTTCTTTGGCAAAATCGACACGAGCATTGCTATTATAGATCCTTGGTCAATAAAAAGAGGATTCTAACTGCAGATGGCCCTAATGCAGCAAAATATTATATATCAAGGGAACTCGATAATTTCCGTTGAAACACATCCGGAGTATTCCCATCCGGTGGTTATCAAAAAACCTATCAAACGCCACCCATCCCGGCGAAGCCTGCGATCCTTGGAAAAAGAATACGAGATGACCCGCTCCCTCGAGGCGGTCGAGGGTGTGCGCAAGGCCATGGGGCAACAGTCGATTGATGGTCACCAGGCATTGATCCTGGAATATATCGATGGGGAGACCCTGCGGGATCATATTAGGAGAAAACCGCTCAACCTGCGGGCAAAATTAGAAATAGCCATCGATTTGGCCAGCATCCTGAGAAAAATCCATCAACGCGTGGCGCGACACGATTCAATCGGCCGTCGGTGATCTGGGCAAGGTGATGACAGAGGTCATACCAGCCCTGGAAGAGATCATCGGCAGCCAGCCGGACGTGCCGCAATTGGCAGGTCATGAAGCCGAAACCGCTTCAATCTCGTATTCGTCGATCTTCTCAAATCCATCGCCACTCAAGAGCATCCGCTCGCTCTGTTCATTGATGACATGCAGTGGATCGATGCGGCATCGCTTAGACTGCTCAGGGTGATCCGCTCGGAATTCAATCGACCCGGACTGCTGGTCATCGGCGCCTACCGCGACAATGAAGTGAGTGCGTCCCATCCTCTGATGGAGTTCATCGATACCCTGCAGGAGGAGGGAATGCGATTCCGGAAGCTCGAGTTGGAGAATCTGCTGCTGCAGGACCTCGAAGCGCTTCTGACGGATACCTTAAGGTCTCGGGAGGGTACCGCAGAGCTGGCCGGGACCGTCTACGACAAGACGCGGGGCAACCCGTTCTTCCTACGCAGGTTGCTGATGTCCCAGCACGCTGAAGGTCGTCTTCGTTACGATTCTGAAAGCAATTGTTGGATCTGGAGTCTTGAAGACATAACTTCAGAGTCAATAGCTGACAATGTGGCCGATCTCCTGGCGAAGAGCATCGAGCGTCTGCCTGATGAAACACGGACCATCATGGCTCTTGCGGCCTGTGTCGGCAACCGGTTCGAAGTGCCGACCATCGCGATGATCTCGGACTTTGGAGAAGCAGAGAGTGTCGGGTTGCTGTCCGCACCGTCAGTAAGACAGTATGTTGTCGAATCGGGCGACACCTACGAATTCGTGCACGACCAGGTGCAGCAAGCCGCCCACGGCCTGATTGATGCACAGCAGAGAATGAGCATACACCTGCAGCTCGGCCGGGCGCTGCTTGCCAAAGCCGAGGAACAGGAGCTGGAGGAACGGATCTTCGACATCGTCGCCCATTTTGCTTTGAGTGCCGATCTGCTGACCGACCAGCTGGAGAAAATCCAGATAGCCGAACTAAACCTGAGAGCGGGTCGCAAAGCCAAGATGTCCTCCGCATTCGCCGCCTCGATAGCCTATCTGAGGCAAGGGCTTGCGCTCCTGGGTGAGAACGGTTGGCGGGATCGCTATGTGCTGACGCTGGATGTTCACAACGAGCTTATAGACGCCTGTTCCCTAAACATTGAATACGAAGAAGTCGACGCTCTGTTCGGTACGATCCTGGATCATGTGAAACATGATGTCGATGCGTGCATGGCCTACAAGACGCTGATTCTTACGCGGCTTTTCAGAAACGAATTGGCGGAGGCAATTTCGCTGGCCGACGACTTTCTGGAGAGACTTGGCATCGACTTCGTTGACGCACCCGGATCCAACCTCTCTGTTGACGAGGTGCTCGAACTGCCCGCCATACAGGACGTGGAGAAGCTGGCGGTATTGGAGATTATGCTCGCGGTTTCCGCTTCTATATACATTGCGGCGGCCGAGCGCCTCCCGTCGTTGGCCTTCACCATGGTTGACATCGTCAACCAATACGGTCACAGCCCTGCATCGGGGCCAGCATACAACTGGTACTCTCTCATCTTGTGCGTCAATCAGCAGTACCAGGAGGCGAATCGCTTCAGCAGACTGAGCCTCGAGCTGCTCGAACGGCACCCCAATCCCGGTTTGGCTGCCATGATTGCGGACATTCACTATGCGTTCATAGGCCATTGGGAGAGCCCGGTTCACGACCTCATCGATCCGCTCAAGACCTACTATCGGGTCGGCATGCGGGAAGGTTGTTTTGAATGGAGCCTCTGGTGCCTTCTGAATCATACCCTCCTCATCTGGGGCACTGGGAGACCCTCGACGACTACCTCGCTGAAGTTGAGCGAGCCATCGAGGTCAGCAGAAGCAAAAGCCAGGAAGTCAATGTGCTCATGTTCCTGCTGTTTGCGAAATCCGCGCTCAACCTGGCGGGGCGATCTGGACGAACGACAAGATTGGAGGGGAGATGGTTTTCCGAAGAGAAGATGTGGCCGGAGATGGAGGGCAACACCATGCTTCTGGCTCTCTATGGATTGCAAAAGATGACATTGTGTTATCTTCTCGGCGATCCTCAAGAGGCGTGCCGGTACATTGAAGACCTGCTGAAATACCGGGGGAGCCTCAATCCGCATTATCTGTATACCAAGATATCCTTCTTTGGCGGCCTGTCGTGTGTTGCGGGGCTGGCTGGCGCTGAGCGTGATGCAGAGAGACAGGACTTGCTTAGGGCGCTGGAGCTGTTTGAAGAGGATCTGGTATTGTGGACTGAAGTCGCCCCGATGAACTATCGCCATGAATACCACTTGCTGCAGGCTGAGAAATCCCGGGTAGCAAACGAACATTGGAAAGCAGTACGTTTCAATGAAAAAGCTATCAAATAGGCGAAAGAAAACCGCTTTGTTCACGACGAAGCACTTGCCAATGAGCTATGCGCCCGCTTCTGGCAGGAATGCGGCAACGACTGGATCGCCGAAACATACATGCGCGAAGCACGCGCCCTATACCATCAGTGGGGAGCTGATGCCAAGATTGTCCAACTTCAAAAGCGTTATCCGCAATGGTTTCAGACCAGAACCATACCTGCCAGAGAACCGGGCTCCCCAGACATCGCCGACAGGGCACTGACAACCCTTACCCAACCCTTAGCCCCAATCCATTTGGATTTGGATAGTATCACCAGCGCTTCAAAGTTGCTTTCTGCCGAAACCGATCTCGAAAAACTTTGCACCAAAATGATGAGTTTGGTGATGGCCAACTCTGGAGCGGCAAAAGCGGTATTGCTGATAAGGCTGGAAAATGATTGGTTCGCGCGGGCGCAGTGTAATATTGCATCCGAACAATGTGATATTCTTCTCAACCAGCCTTTCGATCCGGCTGATAGTGAGGCCGATCTTATCCCTGAGCTTATCTTCAATTATTGCCTTAGGGCAAAAGAGGTACTGGTGTTGGGGGATGCCCAGCAGGATCATCGTTTTGCCAAAGACAGAATGATCCAAACCCATAACATTAAATCAATAGCATGTATTCCCACCTTACACCAGGGGGAGCTCAAGGCCATGCTGTATCTTCAAAACAGACAACTGGCGGATGTCTTCACCCTGGAACGGGTGGAAATCCTCAAGCACCTGTCTTCTCAGTTCGGCATCGCTGTGGAAAATGCCCTGCTTTACGATAGCCTCAACAGAAAGGTCAGGGAGCTTAATGAGAGCGAAGGACGATTATCCCTGATATACGATTCGACTGCAGATATATTATTTTACATAGGAGTGGAGCCTGATGATTGCTTTCGCTTTTTATCCATCAATCATGCGTTTTTGAAAGCTACCGGAATAACGAGTGACCAGATCGTTGGGAAGCGCATTGAGGAGGTGATACCGGAAACATCCATTCAACTGGTTTTGGACAATTACAAGAAAGCCATTAAGGAGAATAGGATTGTTAGATGGGAAGAAACCTCGGTTTACCCTACAGGTGAAAAGATCGGTCATGTAAGTATCGCGCCTGTTTTCAATGAAAAGGGAATCTGTACACACCTTGTCGGTTCTGTACACGACATCACCGAACGCAAAAAAGCAGAATTGAATTATCGCACTGTAGCAGATTTTACTTATGATTGGGAGTATTGGGCGAACATTGATGGGACATTAAATTACGTCTCCCCGTCCTGTGAACGCATCAGTGGCTACACCGCCCGGGATTTTAGGGACAACCCATCTCTTTTCAGAGAAATAATCGTACCGGAAGATCGCGAGATGTGGGACAGACATTATAGTGATGCTCGTCAGGTGCTAAAGCCACGAGAGATTCAATTTCGCATTCGCCGACGTGATGGTGAGATTCGCTGGATCGAACATGCCTGTCAGCCTGTGACCGACAATATAGGCCGACACATAGGCTTTCGCGCCAGCAACCGCGACACTACGGCACGCAAGCAGGTGGAAGACGGTTTACAGCGGAGTAAAGAATTCAACCAGGCCGTATTGATGTCGCTGCCGGATCATATAGCGGTTTTAGATCGGGAAGGTAATATCCTAACTGTCAACGAAGCCTGGAAACAGTTTGCCCGGGAAAATGACGCCAATTTCCCGGATGGTGCCGGTCCCGGTGTGAACTATCTAAGTATCTGCCGGGAAGCCTCAGATAATGGTGATGAGACTGTGTCGGATACTATTGAAGGTATTTCCTCCGTACTCGATGGATCCTCCCCGTATTTTGAAATGGAGTATCCCTGTGATTCGCCTACTGAAAAACGCTGGTTTTTGATGAACGTTGCGCCCTTCAAAGGGAAAAAGGGTGGGGTGATTGTGACCCACATTAACATCACACCACGAAAATTGGCTGAAGAAAAGATGGTGAAGAGCGAAGAGCGTTTCGAACTGGCTGTCACCGGATCTGCAGCCGGGATCTGGGACTGGGACGTTTTATCTGACAAAGTGTATTATTCCGCCCGCTTTAAAGCCATGCTCGGTTACGATTCCAATGAGATCACGGACGCACCGGATGAGTTCTGGAACCGATTGCACCCCGATGATACCGAAATAGTCCGCCGGGCCCTGGATGGACAAATCCAGAATCGAGAACCCTATTCAATCGATTATCGTCTTCAAACCAAGACCGGAGAGTATCGGTGGTTTTATGCCCGTGGCCAGGCATTGTGGGATAAATCAGGCGAAGCCACCCGCATGTCAGGCTCCATAATCGACATCACCGACCGCAAGCAGGCACAACAAGAAATAATTCGCAGCGAACAGCGTTTACGAAATCTGATGGAGCAGTCTCCGCTGGATATCGTAATATTAACACCCGACGGTAAAATCACTCAGGTGAATCCGGCCTGGATGCGGAACTGGGGCGTTCAACCGGATGAGGCAGCAAAGATCATTGCAGCATACAACATGCGAACCGACAGCCAGTTCGCAGATCTCGGTCTTGATCCGCTGGTCGAAAGAGCCTTTGCGGGAGAGAGTATAGTCCTGCCTCCGGTACATTACATCCCGAGTCGTGAATTCGAAAAGATAGAGTTGGAGGGTGTAGAGGCTAGGTCGCGCTGGATTCAAACCCAATTGTACTCGATCAAAGACAGGAACGGAAATGTCGAGTCTGTAGTTGCCATCAACATGGACATCACCGATCTAAAGCAGGCTGAAGAAGTAATCCGTAGCAGCGAAGAGCGTTTCCGAAGTCTAATAGAGCAGTCACCTATGCCCATTGAAATATTATCGCTGGATGGAAAAATCTTACAGTCAAATCCCTCCTGGAATAAACTCTGGGGAATAGATGAGGAGGGTGCAGCAGAAGCAATGGAAAAGTATAACATGCTTACCGATCCGCAGATAGAGAAACTGGGAATAAACCACCTGGTAGAGAAAGCTTTCTCAGGTGAACATATAATATTACCCCCTATTATATATGATGCAAATGAAACGGCAGAGGATTTTGAAATTAAAAATATTACAGGATATAAATCACCATGGATCCAGTGCCACTTATATCCAATCAGAGATAATAACGGCAAGTTAGTTAATATAATAAACACCTATGTAGAAATATCCGAGCTGAAAAATGCTGAAGCCGGGCTTCGAAACGCTTTTGAACAAATCAAAAAATTAAAGGAACAGCTCGAAGCCGAAAGCGCCTACCTGCAAGATGAAATCAAACTGGAACACAACTTTAAAAATATCATCGGTCAGAGCGAAGCGCTGAAATATGTGCTGCACAGAGTCGAGCAGGTCGCCACCACGGACTCTCCTGTGCTGATCATGGGGGAAACCGGGACGGGCAAGGAGCTTATGGCACGAGCCCTGCATGAGCTCAGCCGTCACCGCAAGCGGGCATTGGTGAAGGTGAACTGTGCGGCTCTGCCCAGGGAATTAATTGAAAGCGAGTTGTTCGGCCGGGAAAAAGGGGCCTATACCGGGGCGACGTCAACCCTGGTCGGTCGCTTCGAACTGGCCAAGGGATCAACGCTTTTCCTGGATGAAATCGGTGAACTGCCGCTCGAGCTTCAGGCCAAACTGCTGCGCGTGCTTGAAAGCGGTGAGTTTGAAAGACTGGTAAGCTCGCGCACGCTGCACTCCGATGCCCGCATCATTGCTGCCACGAACCGCGTACTTGAAGAAGAAGTGCGCAAAGGTCGTTTCCGGGAGGATCTGTGGTATCGGCTGAAGGTTTTTCCGATTACGGTGCCTCCGCTGCGCGAACGCCCCGAAGACGTTCCACTGCTGGTCAAATGGTTTGTGGACCAACTCGCAAGAAAAATGGGAAAAAGCGTTGCCGAAATCCCCAAAGTTACCATGCAGAGGCTGCAGAGCTACCCCTGGCCGGGCAACGTGCGAGAATTGAAGCATGCTGTCGAAGGTGCATTGATTACCGCCCGGGGGAAGAAGCTGAATTTTGAACTTCCCAATATTGCGGACACTGCGCCCAGCGACTTTAAATCTTTTGAGCAAATGGAGCGCGATTATATCCTGCGGGTTCTGAATGCCAGGAACTGGAGGATCGGGGGTGAAAACAGTGCCGCTTCAACCTTAGGAATGCATGTCAATACGCTTCGCGGCCGCATGAAGAAACTCGGTATTAAAAAGCCGGCGTCCCGATAGAGAGTTCACAGGCATTTAGCCCGAAAATTCCATGAAATTTTCGGGCTAGGAATCCTTTTATTCACCTTGTTCTTGAAGTCGTCCGATCAGATATTTCAGAACGCCAGCGCTCTATAAATGTCAATCGTTCACCATGGCCCGACCCCTAATTCCCTTTTGGTTCATCAGAAGCTGTGCCTAGGATAATCATTTCAATCTGATCGACAACATCAAAATGTTTATCTCTGGTCAACAGCGTGCCACCCACTTCCATGCAGCTTGCTGCTATCCAGACGTCATTGATCGGTATTTTAGTCCCTTTTTTCTGCAACGACAAGTAAATGGCAGCATATTTTCTGGCGACATCTGCATTCACATTTATTACTTCTACATTTAAAATATCTGTAAATTGCCGAAGCTTCTTTTCATTAAATGCTTGACGTTTCCCTTTCATGAACCCGAAATGGAGTTCTCCGAGCACAACAGAGGGAAGGTAGATCTGTTCACCCTGGGTTGCCATAAGCTCCACAGTCTCAGGCACGCCTTCAGCATAGTCGCTGTAAACATTGGTATCCAGCACGAGTTTCAAGGCCAATCACCTTCATTGATTTGATTAAACACATCCAATGATGTTCTCAGCTCCTCTGCTTCTTCATGAGTCAACCAGCCAGCCAGCTGTCGAATCGTTTTTTTACGATTTTTTACGAGGCCCAGCTTTTCATCAATGGCTTCGACGATAAAGGCAGATTTGGTTTTTCCAGCCCGTTTGGATGCCATTTTAATCATCTTCTCTTTTTCAGGGGGAATTCTAAGACTCAACGGCATATTCAGCTCACCTCCTTTATTTAATGTAGTATCGCATTTTTATAATATGTATTGCATATTCGACCTAAAGTCAACAAAGAAAGGTTTGCTATATCTGGCAAACTTTTTATAATCAGCATCCAAATTAGCAGCACCAAATCGCTGGGACAGCCAAAGTGGATGCACTTTGCAAGCTAACATAGAACGCAGAACAAAGAATGGGGAGACTTCGGACAGATAATAGGGGTTGGATGCAAGTATTTTTGGTAGTTAAGATAGGATAGTTAATTTGGTTTCTTTAAATTCCCTAAACCCCTGATCAAACGTTGCGATCTTGAGGTTTGCAGTCTAAGCAAAGCCGCTAGATATGTATTGTTCCATACCCTGTGGGAATATTTTTGATTAAGCGTATAACTTTTCCATCTGGTTTAAGATGTGTGCGATATCATCCGAATTAAGTTGTAAAGTGCCGGGACGATTTGACGGCACGAGCGGAAGAGAAACCTTCTTTCGAGCAATTTTCTTTTCAACGCTACGTTCCAGTTCATGTACCACGGCTTCTATTAAGAACGCCTTGAGACTTTTTCCTTCCAATGCAGCTGCCGCTTTGGCACGTCTTAAGAGATGGTCCGGTATATCGACTGTTGTTCTCATAATTGCATATTTTACATAAATATGCGTTTATGTCAATACGCTTCGCGGCCGCATGAAGAAACTCGGAATCAAAAAGCCGACGTCACAATAGGGATCACAGGGGTTAAGAATCCTTAATTCATGTCGAAAAATGCGAACAAGAAATCCGGCAACCTGGATCGACTACGGCATCACCTCGAAACCCGCGAATTTAAAATGTCGGTCATAAGAAAAAACTCGATTTATCTTTTCACGTTTCATCAATACAAATGAGATGCAATCCGTAAAGCTGATATATTGATCTGCGTATTTGCCGAAAAATTTCAGCGCATTGATTTCATCATCCCGATTAGGTCTGAATATGGTGAGTGACTGCGAGGCATAAATATTTTTTGCCCTTTGAACGGCAAAGTCGTGTCCCGCCCATCGGCCTAGCAGCGTGAACGTTTCATCGAGTATAAAGTTGCTGGTGACACAGTTTTCACGGTCTGAACCAAGCTTCTGCCAGACAGCCACAGCGCTGCGATGATGCTGGTCTTTGCGGAGGTAGCGCGCCAAAAATGCCCCGGTATCGATGAAAATCACATCCCATCTCCATACAGGTGTTCATCGTGGTCGGAGGCCAGATTTTCGGGAGCTGCCCTGTCAAACACGGCGTTGTCCATAAAAAGCGAATCTTCATCCACCCCACGGCTGTTCTCCATATCCAACGATTTCTTCAGGGCCTCCCGGATGTATTGGCCCAGTGAAATCCTCATCTTTCTTGCCTGGTTGGCTGCCCTGATTTTCAGCTCAGGCGGTAGCATGATCGTCGTACGGTCCATTTTTTATCTCCTTCAGATTTACACATGCATAATAGCGCCGACATAACTATTTGTCAAGCAGATCATAGCTAAGCTCGAGGAGACACACCATGACCTTACTCTTTTCCACCTTCCCTCCGGGGCGTAGGCTTCTATGGGCCGGAGGCCGCATACTTGTCGCGCCATAGTCCCGTTCTTTCGGGACGACGGCGGGTCCAACTTCCAATTCCCTCCAATTAAACCAAATATGGTTCGTAAACCATATTTGGTTTTTTATGATGTTATTTTTCTTAATTCAGAATTGATGGTTTCGTAAAAAGTCAAGATTCCCATCCCCTGGTGGCCTGCGACGAGCTCCCTTCGGTCTGAGCTCAGGGTCGAAGACAGTCGAGTCGGAGGGGATTAAAGGGAGGGGGATGAAAATATAAAACTATTTCTTTGCGAATCTTATGTTATAATGCCTTTCTCAACATACGATGAGAATTCCTGATCTGTTAATCCTATCAATTCTGTGTAAACATATTGATTGTCCTCACCCAACAGGGGTGAAGATTTCCAGTTTGATGTCGACCTTTGTCCAAATCTAATCGGGGAACTGTCCGAAACGTTTTTTCCAAGAGTTGGATGCTGCAGTTTGACGAACCAGTCTCTTTCTAATAGATGCGGGTCATAGGCCAGACCTTCGGCATTTTGAACAATACCTGCCGGAACACATGCTGCCTGGAGCAGCGCGATCACCTCTTCGGCCGTACGTTTGGAAGTCCATTTATCAAGCCTTTCATTCAATTCCTCAGAATAATCTTTGCGCTTGCTCTTTTCCTTTTTTTTGGTAAAAATGTTCATAGATATTTTCTTTGAGAGGAAATGTTTAGCATATTACGCTACATCCCATATTCGCTTGATTAAAGGGGTTACCTTAAATTGAACCCGACTGAAACTCAGATTCCCGATAGCATAGATTCACTCTGGGTCAATGTCCATCTGGCCACTATGACAGAAACCGGCCCATACGGCATCGTAGAAAATGGCGCGCTGGCCGTTGGTGGGGGAAAGATCGCCTGGGTGGGGAATATAAAAAAGCTGCCTTCTGATATAAAATCCAAAGCAACCCAAGTCTATGATGGTCAAGGTGGGTGGCTCACGCCGGGCCTTGTGGATTGCCATACGCACCTGGTTTACGGTGGCAGCCGTGCGCGTGAGTTTGAATTGCGCCTCCAGGGGGCTACTTATGAAGAGATTGCCCGCCAGGGTGGCGGGATAAGGTCAACCGTAACGGCCACGCGCGAGGCAGATGAGGCGTCATTACTCAAGCAGAGTGTCCCGCGCCTTGCCGCTCTTATGCAAGAGGGCGTAACCACTGTGGAAATAAAGTCCGGATACGGCCTGGATCTCGAGACCGAAATCCGCATGTTGCGCGTGGCCCGCGCGCTTGGCGAAAAATACCCGGTAACGGTCGTACCAACCTTTCTCGGCGCGCATGCCCTGCCGCCCGAATATGAAAGCAGAAGCGACGAGTACATCGACTTTGTATGTAATCAGGTTCTGCCGGAGGTGGCTGCCCAAAAGCTGGCTGTAGCGGTCGATGCCTTTTGTGAAAGCATCGGGTTTAATCCCGAGCAGACCGAGCGGGTTTTCAAAGCCGCGAAGAATTTAGGCCTGGCGGTCAAGCTGCATGCCGAACAACTTTCAGATCTGCAAGGTTCAGCACTGGCTGCGCGCTACGGGGCGCTTTCAGCCGATCACCTGGAATATGTCTCCGAAGAGGGAGTAAAGGCCATGGTCGGCAGCGGAACCGTGGCTGTTTTGCTGCCCGGCGCTTTTTATTTCCTGCGTGAAACCAGATTGCCGCCTGTAGATCTTCTGCGACGCTACTCGGTGCCCATTGCCCTGTCTACGGACTGCAATCCCGGCAGCAGCCCCGCAGTATCTCTGCTTTTGATGCTCAACATGGCCTGTACTTTATTCAGACTGACACCGGAAGAAGCCCTTGCAGGCATTACCCGCAACGGGGCCAGAGCTCTCGGACGCCATCATAAAATTGGGACCCTTGAACCGGGCAAGGATGCGGATTTCGTAAACTGGGATATTTCCGAACCCGCCGAGCTTGCCTACCGCATAGGCGCGAATCCCATGAAGCAAGTGGTAAGGCGGGGAAACATCATCAAGACCAGGGAGCCACAATAAACAGCAAGCCATTTCTTCTTTACTGCCCATCTCTAGTTTACGCCGTTTAAAGTGGTCGTCTCTTTCTTGACACTCAATCTGCTTTCTGACATTCTTCTATAACGAAATGAGAATTCATACCTATCAAAGGAGATTCCAAAATGTCACTTATTACTGTTACAACCAGTATCGGATGCAACGGTATGAGCGTCGCCGGACAAGTAGCCGAAGGCCTTAAGCTTGAGCTGTATGATGACGGCCGACTACAGAATGAAGCGGTCAGCATGGGGATTTCTACAGAGGATTTGAGTGGCTATGACGAGAAAGCGCCTGGTTTATTCGATCGGCTTTTAAGACGCAGACCTGATATATATATTGAATTGATGGCAGCTGTAATTTATGAAGTCGCCCGCCGAGGGGAAGGTATCATCATCGGCCATGGCGCTTCATATTTTTTAAGAGATTTTGGATGCGCGCTGCATTTGCGGTTGCATGCTTCCAAACAATTTCGAGTTCAGTTTCTGAGCGAGGAAATGAATATAGGTGCCGACGAAGCCGAAAAAATGATTGATCAGCGTGACAGCGAGCTAAAAGCTTTTTTGGATTTTTCATTCCAAATGGATTGGAACGATCTGTCTTTGTATGATCTGATAATAAATGTGGACAAGCTTGGCGCCGATGCGGCGGCTGATATGATTATAACATTGGCGCAAACGCAGCTTATCCAGGAATGCAGTTTAACGGCCCTGGAAACGATGGAAAAATTGTCATTGCTCAAGAGAGTTGAAGCTGCGGTCATGAAAGCCAACATCAATCCTCAAGAGTTAGACATCGAAGTCCCTGAAACAGGTGTGGTTAAACTAACAGGGCTGATTAATCCCATGCGCACTGTGGCCGGAGTGACCGAAGTCGTGAAAGCTGTTTCCGGCGTAACTAAAGTTATTTGCGAAGCTGAAAGGCACCCGTTGCCGAAGATTTAGGATTTAAGGTGTTGTGTTGACATAACATGCACACAGACCTATACTGAAAACATGGATTCAGAGATGAGCCGAAAAATTGATGCAGTCCTGGAAAGAGTCAAGGAGCCGGAAAGCGGGCTTTCCATTGCCCAACTTGGCCTGGTTGAACGACTTCGCTATAGCGAAAAGGCCAAGAAGCTCTTCGTTTTTACGCGTTTCATCAAACCTAACCATAAATACTGCTGTACCGTCATTCAGGGTCTGCTTATTTCAGGTACGCTCAAAAAACTCACCACGGAGTTTCAAAAAGAATTTCCCGATCTATCGGTTGAATTTGTTTAAAATAGAATTACGGCCGTATTCTGGAAGACAATTAGAGGTTGAACGAAAATCCTGCCGAATGAATCGTTGGGTTTCTCCGCCTCCGGCGGATCAACCCAACCTACTAAAAACCGGACTTTTCGTTCAGGCACTAATCAGATATCCAAAAGCATCTGCTTGTTTGAATTTATATAATCATTTATTGCCTGCAAACCAACTATAGAATCTTCTGACAGGGGAAATGAAAGAATCCTCTGACTTTTAAATTCTGTATTTATATCATCTGTATTTTCCGTCAGCCTCAATTTATTAATAACGACGCGATCAATTTGAATATTTATGTCCGACAGTTTGCGTTTAATACGAACAGCTTCCGAAAAAGATAATTTATCAACATTTACTACCAGATTGATTTTGGTATAATCTGAAATAAAATGATCACGCAAATGCTCATAATTGGCGATAAGCACCCCTAATTTTTCTTTCACCCGGTCTTGTTCGATCTCTTTTTTCCCCAATTTAATCTTGGAAATTATTTCTTTTTTTTCATAAATCTGGCGCCTCAGTTTCAACAATTCCTCCAACCATATGAGTGTTATTAACGGCAGTGAGAAGAATTTTAAGGTTAACGCCGTCGGCGCCATATCAAAAACAATGACATCCTTATCTTCAAAAGTGTGAACGATATCTTCGAAAGCCAGCAGTAATGCATATTCTTCAAGACCGGGTGAAAACTGCAGCACATTGAAATAATGCTGCAAATTAAATGCACTGTGATAGGTGTACGTTTTCTTTAAATGGTTTTGAGTTTCCTTCAAATATTTTTCGATCCAAAAATCTGTCTCGACTTCTTTTACGGTCAGATGTTGCGATACCTGCCTGGGTTTTTCCGAAAAATCCATTCTAAAAATATCGCGCTGATTATGAGCCGGGTCCATGGAAACCAACAAAGTGTCCCGTGAAGCATTAGAAAGATGTACGGAAGTAATCGCCGATGTTGTGGATTTCCCCACACCGCCTTTGCCGATAAAAAAATGAAGGTTCGGTTTCATTTGCTGCCTATCAATCAATGCCTAATACGGAAAACAGCTCTCCGAGGGGGTCATGCGCTGTCTGTACTTTTGCGAGTATGAGTTTAAACTCTTTTTCCATGTCGGGTAAAAGCTCCATGGTAATATGGATGGGGGGTGATGGAATTCCGATAAAAGCGCCCAGAACAAGTATTCCAAAGATGTTATCCAGCTCTTGAACTTCATATTCGATGGTATTCACCGCCTTGCCGCGTGCGACTTCATCCACAATATTCCATGCTGCAACAATTTTATCACGTACAAATTTTATTAGGGATTTCATGTTTTAATTTGTGGTGATCTCATATATTCAAACATAGAAAACCAGGTTCTCTGGGGTAACATCAAAGACGGGGCCTGCCGCGGCGTAGCCTGGCGAAGCCGGGTCCTTCGGGCTCGGATTCTTTACTGGACTCTGAAGATCCGTCTGTCAAAATGGATTCTTTTTTCTGAAGGATAATAATAATAGATTGCATAAAGCGCTGTTAGTACGGTGCCTGCAAAATAAAACCTGGGGAATTCCAACAGGTAACAAATTAAAGTCAGATAGGGGGTTACCAGTGAGATAATGATCAAAGTACGTTCTAACTTGATTAATTCTTCCCGAGATACACTGGTGCGATCGCGCATCTTATGCGCGAACAATGAGCGAATAAAAATTGGCAAACCGATGGCAAATACAACCGCCAGTATGAATGTGAGTGCGGCGACGATGTTGAGAAAGGCGATTTGATCCAGGGCAAGAAATTTGTATGTCTTCGCTAAATAAATTCAGGAAACTTGATCTCCTTAAATTGCAATTAGGTATTAGAACCGTCAATAAATCATAATAATTCAAATAGTTGAGGTATTTTTTGTGAGATAATAAAAGTTATTGCAAGCGGAA
>Ga0126332_10000423_pt1 | contig 15432 bp, 14 predicted proteins | sample InaspJWI42metaG_FD_94482 | JGI IMG/M metagenome (GOLD analysis project Ga0126332, IMG submission 94482) | Marine gutless worms symbiont microbial communities from Oahu, Hawaii - Inanidrilus sp. 2 OAHU.JWI-42 metaG | ecosystem: Host-associated > Annelida > Digestive system > Unclassified...
AAATACCTCAACTATTTGAATTATTATGATTTATTGACGGTTCTAATACCTAATTGCAATTTAAGGAGATCAAGTTTCCTGAAATTGTTATGTCCGCTGTTTAGCGACTGTTACCGACATGTAACCATTTGTCCTTTTCCTACGTCTTACGTGCAAAAGACCCTGAAAGCAAGAAGCTAATCATAGTGTTTTACAGCCCTAACTTGTTTAGGCATGATAAAACTATAAACATTGTTTGCGAAAAGAATGACAGGAGGTAACAGATGCCAGTCTATTTAAAAGACATAAATGAGTTTCCTGAACTTGAGAGATTCAAAACTGCTTTGATCGTCCCGTGCCGATTTTGTCCGGCAGCCAGTATGGCTGTGAGAACAAATCGACCTTATTTTGAGTTCTTTCGGAGGTTTTTAAAGACAGTGCCTTATGACGAACTCATAGAAACCATTAAAGCCAATTTGGAGAAAACGGGCGTCAAAGCAGATGTTTTTAAAAGTTATTGGCCACACCAGTTTGTCGTTTGCATGTGGACGAAACGGCGGCGGAAAAAGCTTTCAATGCGTGCAAGCAAATATGATGCTCTGGTCGTACTGGGTTGTGAAGCTGCGGTGGATACGATCCATGATGCTGTCAAATCGACTTCATGTATGGTATTCCAAGGCATGAGAAGCGAAGGTATTATGAGTATTCAACCACTGTTTCACATGCCGTGTAACATTTCGCTTGAACTAAACAATGTCACGCCACTTGTTTATCAGAATAAGAATTCTGTGCCGTGGGTTAGTCTTTGACACAGTATATTAGTCTTTGCTTGAGACGGGATCACAAATAAGGACATTTCGTTCGTCGACCTCGAAGCTGCATTCTTCTTCCAGGATTGTTTTTAATTTCTTGCGGGCCCGGTGCAATCTAACCTTGACATTTTCAACAGATATTTCAAGAATCTCGGCGATTTCCTGATGGCTGAACTCCATAATATCAAAAAGAACCAGAACGGTTTGATATGATTCCGGCAATAATCTGATTTTGTTCTGGACGCATGCTCCCATTTGATGTTGTTCGAATTCTTTTTGGAATAGCGGTTCTGTAAGAAATTGCCTTTCTTCGGTAGAAGCGTGTTCTTTTTTAGATGATCGGCTCATTTTGCGAAAGTGATCCTGACAAAGGTTGTATGCAATTCTAAAAATCCAAGAAGAAAGCTTGGCCTCATCTTTCAACTGGTTCAGGTTTTTTTGTACCTTAATGAAAGTCTCCTGGATTAAATCGTCGGCCACCCATTCATCTTTAACAAGCGCAAAAATGAATTTTTTTACTCGCTCATAGTGATTATAGTATATATCCCAGAAATCCATTTTTGTATTCCCTTAGCTTAATTGGCGAACTGAGCTGTATTTCAGAACAGCTCGGCACCGCATGGATGTGGGCAAACCTAAGAATATTGTTCCGTCAGCTTCTTACGTTCGTCATCGGATAGTGATTTTAGATACGATTTCCAGCCCGGACACCAGCCGATATGCCATTTCCAAATTCTGCCCAGAATGGAACGCGGATTCTTGTCGTATTTTGCTCGGAATTTACATTTTTCGCAATTGCTCATTGCCAAATCCCCAATTTTAATTATTTTAGACGATATTCATCATTATTCGCAACAAGATTTATTCGCCGTTTGGTCGCACGGCAAGTCACGGGTTTCTTTTATTCCGATGAGTTCATTAACGCTGTTTGTAAGTGCAATATGGGCGCCCTTTTTAACCTGCACGGCGATATCAGAAGCCCTTTTAATCTCTGCTAAAGTAATGCCTGAATTGATTGCTTTTTCATAAAGGTGCTCAAAGCAGGGTATACAATTTGCCGCAGTCGCAGCGCCGATTGCAATTAGATTCTCAATTTTGTCTTCTAAAACCTGATCTTCCGTTTTAACCCTTGCTGTTTCCATAAAATGGTCCTCCTTTTAGGAATTATTTAATCGTAAGACGGAAGACTGGCACCAAAGGTTACACATATAGTGGTTGTCAGAATAATGTTCCGTTATTCAGGGTTTTACCCGCCTCCGAGGGTTGGCCCATTAGCAAAGATTCTATTTATTAGATACTTGATGCCAGATTCAGGATACCAGATACCGGATCATGGTATCGATTCGCGCGCTCTTTTTATTTAAGGGCAAAAATTCTAGTTTGTGGCTTGAAACTTGAAACTATAGTTTGCCTCAAGCGAAACGAAATTTTGAAAATCGCTTCAATAATCTATATCTTAGCGGAAAAAGTTGTCAATCCATTAATAAGCATAGCTTCCCAACACTGTTGGTTATTTGTCCCTGGAGCAACGAATAAAGGTGAAACCTCTCCTATTGTGTAAAGATTTTATTTACTTCAGTCAGTGTAACAATTCTGTTCGACAATCCGTCAAATATTAAAAAGCATAGTCAACCAAACTTTGAAAGGAGGATCATGCATGCCGAAATCCATTCCGTCTGAATTGAAAAAATGTATCGAAGACCATCGGCTGTGGTTGGAATCACATGGTGAGAATGGACACCGGGCAGTGTTGAACGGATTCGATTTATCGGATCTGGATCTTCAGGGAGTCAAGCTCGAAGGTGCCCATTTGCGCGGTGCAAACATGACCAGGATACAGTTGCGTGCTGCGGATCTGACTGGTGCCAATTTGGCGGGTTGCTGTTTGGAGCAAGCGGGACTTCAATGGGCCAATTTTGCGGATGCCAACATGTCCGAGACCAGCATGGCCGCAGCTCAACTGCAGTTCACTAATTTCTCAGGCGCGATCCTCGAATCAGCCGGTTTTGAAAATACCCGCATGCACAATACGTGGTTCTGGCGGTCCGTTTGCACGGGGACTGATTTTACCAGGGCTTGTTTTCACTTTGTCAGTTTTACATCCGCTCTTCTGCAAAGAGCACGATTTGTGCGGGCAATTTTCAGGCAAACAGAGTTTGACAATTCCAATTTGGAATCATGCAATTTTTCGAAAGCGAGCATTGCCCTGTGCAACATGACAGGCGCCCGATTATACCAGTGTGATTTTTCCGGTGCTAAGTTGGTACAAGTTGATCTTCCGACTACACTTTCCTGAAATTCAGGATTCTCAGTAAATTGTAATGTTTGTTGAAATCTGCACTTAATTGATAGCTTTGAACTTAGGGAAGAGATAACGCCATATGGTAAAGCTAATAACCTAAATTCCGGAGCCACATTTTTATGGAATCAACAACCACCATCCTTAACCGGCCATTTTTTATGAAAATTATTCGATTAAGACCGAAGCACTGGTTTTATTAGGTATCTTTTATATCTTTTTCAATATATTACTATGGTCCGACCCCAGGACTTTTTGTTATTAAACATGCCTGTCTTTTGCCTTTTTGATAAGATAGTGCTTCACAAGATTGAACCCGCAACTTTCACGGATAATCAATTCCGGCTCTAGTATAACCCGAAAGGGTTTATCGTAATCTCCTTTTTTTTCTATACACTCAACAAGTCTTTTTGCAGCTATTCGGCCCATTTCATAAGGATGTTGTGCGATGGTCGTAATGTTTAACATTCTGATGGAGGCCGCCGCAATATCACCAAAACCCACCAGAGCAATATCTTTCGGCACTCTCAACCCATTATCAGCCAAGGCATTAAGAGCGCCGATAGCCATATCGTCATTTGCTGCAAATATAGCCGTCGGCTGGGCTCTAACTTTCATTTTGAAAAACAGGCTAGCCACTTCATAACCACTTGTTCTGAGAAAGTTACCCTCATGAATAAGTTCATCCTGAGGAATCAATCGGTAATCTTTAAAAGCCTTCAAGGCACCTTCCAAACGTTCGGCTCCAGTGGCCGTATTTCTAGGACCATTAATCAGCCCTATTTTTTTATGACCCAAACGTATCAGATGTTCCACAGCCATGTAGGCCCCTTTTCTGTTATTAACACCCACACAATCCACCTCGAAAGGATTAAAACATCGTCTAAGCACCCATATCACGGGGATTCCAAGATCGGCCAGTTTTTTTGAATTATCGTTATCCAGCAAAGAGGCACAGGTAATGACACCGTCGAACCCTCTGGCCCTGATAGCACGGATCCCTCGGGCTTCGAGAATCTCATCGGCTTCAGTCGGCATGATGCTCAAAAGATAACCTTTTTCCCGCAATACTTTGTTAGCACCATCGGCAATACTCGAAAATACCTGATCTTTCATGGTTGTAATCAACAGAGAAACACTGTTTGATCTCTGTGTGACAAGGGATCTCGCAGCTATATTAGGGGTAAAATTTAGCGCCTGGGCGACTCTAAGTATACGCTCACGCGTATCCTTGCTCAATCCAGGTTTGTTGTTGATTGCTAGGGAAACCGTCGAGGGCGATAAATTTACCAGTTTTGCGATGTCTTTTAGCGTTATTTTCTTCTCAGTCAAAATTCACTCCGAAGATTTTCATGGTTTTCACCCATTTCAAATATATTATTATTAGGTTTCAATTACAGCCGGTTGTCCAGTTTTTGCTGATTCAATAGCAGACCGAACCAACGCCAGTGCATCAATCGCTCCTTGGCCATCAGTTTCAGGGTTCCTCCCTGTATGAATACATTCAGCGAACTCTTCAATCTCTTCTAAAATAGGATTACCCAAGGGAATTGGAACATCTCTTGATCCAGTCTTCCCTTTTTCAAATATTTGCAGCTTTGTATCTTGATCGACGTTCTGCCACCATAAAAGATATTCTTCAAAGGGAATCTCGGGTGGCGTAATAGTGCACAAAATATTTGCTTCGGTGCCGTAAACGTAGAACCAGACCGCTTTCGGTGAAGCATAATTTGAGCCGATATAACCAAGTACACCATTTTCATACTGAAAAACCGTAGCAGTTACATCTTCAACCGGTGCCGGGATATAGAGTTTGTTAAAAAAGGAAAACACAGTTTTTACAGGCCCGAATAAATAGTTAAATACGTCTGTATGATGAATCCCCATAGTCATCAATGAGCCAGCCGGACAACCACTGTCATCTCCACGCCATCTGAAATCTTGAGGCTTGAGCACAAAACCCAGGTTTTGAGAATAATTGCCTTCAACCTGTATAGGATCACCAATGGCACCGGCATCGATTAATTCCTTCATTTTTCTTATGCCTGTCAAGCGCCGCAGGTGATGTCCCACCATTAAAACTACACCTGCTTTTTGGCAAGCTTCGATCATCTTCTTGCCTTCATTGATCTTATTGGCGATTGGTTTTTCGACAAATACATGTTTCCCATGTTGAGCAGCAAGAATTGCATATTCAGCGTGTAAATTATTCGGTAAAGATAGATGAACGCCATCTATATCTTTCCTTTTTAGGACATTTTCATAACTGGTTTCCTGGCCGCATCCAAATCTTAAACTATAATCTGAACGTTTTTCTTCAACGCTGTCATAACATGTCACTAGGTTGACTTTATTACTGTTTTGCATTGTATTACCGATACAAATAGACCATGCCCCAGTACCGATTACCGCAATATCTACAACTTCTTTATTAGTCATTGAAACCTCTTCTATAATTTCAGTTGTTAATCTTATTCGAGCTTATCATACTTAAAAATTTAGTTTTTGTATAAAAGGTTATTGCTCATTAACTATCGCATTGTCATACCATCGACTCTTTATGGTTCTAGATCTAGACAACTGATCCATAACAACTATTTTGTTGGCAAAAATTTACCCTTTTTCTCATTATAAATCTTACCGTCTTGATGAATTATTTGCCCCCTCAGCATGGTGAGCTCAGGCCAGCAGTTTAAAACCTTACCTTCCCATGGGTTAAAGGGTGCAGCAGTATGGAGCTCTTCTTTTTTTACAATATGAGATTTACCGATATCGACAATAACGAGATCAGCATCGGAGCCAACAGCAATCGTGCCCTTTCTTGGAAAAACACGCATAAGTATAGCCGGATTATATGCACATATCTCTGCAATCTCGACCGGCGAGCATCCCCTTTCCAGGCCGTTATGCAAGGTAACGGGAAAGTTACAAATATGGCATGGAAATCCCATTCCCGGACGGGTTTTAGTTGGTGAAGGCATATAGAGTGGGTTAGGTTTCCCGTCAGGAAAAGTTTCTCGGGGTGATACGACCCCATCGGTTCCCACACAAGTAATATCCCCGGTTCGAATGCCCTGCCAAAGAGCATCAACATCTTTTTTGATGCTTAGCTGTGGAATAATGCAGGTGGCCATATACCCTAAACGCTCCCCAACATCCGGCCAATAGAAATCAAGCCAGGCGCCACAAACCTCACCTTGGACGTTCAGACCATACTCTGATCGATAGCTATGGATAAGTTTGACAGCATCTTCTGACGCAACATGTGAAATCAGCAGCTCAGGAAGATTTGCTTCTTTCGCCAACCAAAGAATTGTAGATAAATCAAGGGTCTCTATGAGGGTAGCACCTCGAGCTGCATTTACTAAACGATGTCCGGAAAGAGAGTTATCGACTTTAAAATGACTTTCCACCTCCAAGCCCAATTGTTCTTGGATGTCAAAATTTATAGTGTTGATATAGGGCTGAACCCCGACATCCTTACACATATTGAAAAATATCCACATTTCTCTATTAGATAATGCCACTGAACGATAAAGTCCGGTCCAAGCCTTGAATGTCGAAACACCAAGCTCGTTATAATAATATGGGATTTCTGCTATTTGATCTGTATTGACGATTCCAAAGCGGAAGGCAAAATCAATAGTAGAATGTTTCTCCGACTTTTCAATAACTTCTGGAAATATTTTTTTATAGGAAGACTTCCACATGGCATGCACAAAACCAGGTACGTCCTCAAGCGGTTGTTCAAAAAGATCGGGATCCTTGACCTTTTCCTTCCACCCTTCCATATTTTTGATAGACCTATCAAGAAGGACAACCGAAGTCGTTATGCCCTGGGCGGCCATGGACTTTGACTCTGTGTCCATTTCATTGTAAAATTCATTGCAGTGGCCATAATGTGAGTGCGGGTCAACGCATCCCGGGAACACATACTTCCCTTTTGCATCAATAACCCTTCCTTGCTCCTGTAATTCATGACCGATTTGAACAATTTTCTCTCCGTCAATCGCAATATCAGATTCTAGAACGCCAAATTTTGGAATAACTAATTTTCCGTTTTTGACAATACAGTCTATGGGCATGAAAATTTCTCCTGTTCGTGATTTATAATATTCAGCACTTAGGGCTCACTCAAAAATAATTTCACATTTTGGACGTCGATCCATCCCGTACGGCTGCGTTGCGGAAGCTCTAAATCCGCCGCGGCGGATTCCTGTGCTTCCGCGTCTTGCCGTTCGGGCGCCTCAACATCCAAAATTGTGAATTTATTTCTTCGTGAACCCTTAGGCGCCAATGATAATTATTTATATTTCATACTGAAAATCATTAGGGTGAAACAATAAAATATGTTTTACGTTAATATCGCAATTTCGTTATCATCGTAAAGGTTGTTGTATATGGGAACGGCCCCAGAATCAGTGATGACATAGGTGTCTGAGAGACATGCCAAAGCGTGCTTTGTCTCCGCCGTAGGATGCAGCGAAACCACCATACCTTCTTGGAGTGTCGCAGGTTCCTCTCGATGAAAGACTGGTCTTTCGACAAGATCCAATCCCTGACCATGTCCTCCTACTCGATGTTCGACCGGGCAGCCCTTGCTTTTCAGGAACTCATCACTTGCATCTAAAGCAACACGTGGCAATAAGCCGGGCTTGCAGTTTATTTCCATAATGTTTCGAGCTTCCTTAGCAATTTCCATAGCCTCTTGCAGCTCTTTTGGAACACTCCCGAAACAAAGAAACCTCCTTAAATCATACCAATAGCCTCCTGCTATACTCGATTCAATCAACAGATTAATGATATCACCTTCTCTAAGGGTTCTTCTGATATATGTATTACCCCAGTTGCACTGTGCATAAACGGGGGCGCCCGGCTGATTGAAAATAAGGTCGATTTGCTGCTCTTCACTGCCCGCCAAAGCCTGGGTATAGCAAATCTCCGCTATTACATCAGACGCAATTCTGCCAGGTCTGATGGCTTTCTTTGCGATTTGATAACTTTCTTCATGCAAATAGGCAGCTTCTCTATGAAGCTGGAGTTCTTCTTCGCTCTTTATCATCCTGATTTTATCCACCAGTTCGGTCGCATTTATAATACTTACACCGGGAAGCCCCTTTTGCAGGTTTTCATAAAATGCCGCAGACATATTCCCCATTCCTACGAGACCAACTGTTTTTGGCTTCTTGCGCATGATCACTTCTGCGGCTTTCCCCGGATCCCAAGTATCTTCCCACCATACATTTGGCCATGCTGGTGTGTTAATCCTTTCTTTTACGCCTCTCAAGGCCCATTTCGCTGGTGAGATTGGGGAAGCTGGTTCAGAAGGACCGTGTGATATGATTGTCATATCATCATCTAATGGGAAAATTCCTGTGATATTGAAATTTGTGCCAGGCAAATCGGTAAACCAACGGAAGTAACCACCGACGAATCGCTGCTGACTCTGAATAGCGAGATAATCTAGCCCTTGTTCCGCCATGCTCTCACGTACAGCGTTCCATCTTCTCTCAAGCTCATGCTGAGATATTGAATATTTTCTTGAATCTTCTCTTCTTAAAAACTTTTCAATCATATCCCACCTCTTTATGTATACATACCACCTGTCAAAAATATCTTTATAAGTTTGCTAAAACTTCTACCGTAATCTCGCTACCACCGTCATGCATAGGCAATCTACTGTAAAAGTCGTCTCACAATTTTTAGCGAGACATCCACTGTCGGGATCCACTTAACCTTCATCTCTCTTTAATCCCTTGAATGACGCCCTCGATCAATCGATAGGCCGCATTCTTGTTGTGGCCTTCCTTGTCGTCCTTATAAGGCGTGGAAGCAACGCCGAATGCAGAGGCCTTCTCCCATCCGAACATTTTTTGCAGGGCGGCGCTCAGCTCATAGCTGGTCGGACCACCAGGTGCGGGGAAGTTAGATCCCCGGACTTCTTCAGGATTGAGAATATCCATGTCCACATGGACATATATAATATCCGTCAATCGGCTCAATCTCTCCATTTGCATATCGATGTTTTCAGAAAGGGATATAAGGTCTTCGGTGGACAGGAACTCCAGATCCGAACGGTCCAAAAGCTCCTGCTCATAGGGATTGACGCTTCTCAAACCCCCCATCACAATATATTTTGTTGGCAACGCCGGATCGAGCCCTGCTTTAAGTCGAATTCGAGTCAGGCAAAGACCGGCAGACACTGCTACCGGCATTCCACCCATCAAGCCGGTACCAGAAGTTTCCGGCGTATTAAAATCGCCATGAGCATCAAGCCAAACGAGTCCCACTCTAAGCGGTTTCCATCCTGCGGAGTGTTGGAGTCCCGCAAGCATTCCCATCAGGGAACTACAATTGCCTAAAAGGCCTATGGGAAAATATCCGCTTTTTAGATGGGCAGCTACGAATTCTCCAAGGTGTCCAAGAGCACTTCCCATCTTGTTCCAGCCGCCGTCCTGGGCATCTTCTTCGGGGGTTAGCTCCACAATGGATGTTTCTTTGAGATGACAACCCCAATCGGCCAACTTGTCTTTCAATCCCCCGGTTTCCAAAATCTTTGGGCTTTCGGAAAATTCAAGAGCGAAAGTATTCCCTCTATATGGATTCTCCACAAGGGTAGCGTCGATTTTCCCGTCCGAGTCCTTATTTATTTTCATTTTGAAACCTCACTATAAGTAAATTTTCGTTGAAGTTCTTCCATAAAGCCGAGAGTTATGATCCAGGGGAAAATTACCTGTCCTGAAAGACCATCAGTTCTGTCAGCTTACTCACATCGTCAAGCCTTTCTATATTCCACACCATATCGACAATTTCTTGGATCTGCCCATCACCCATATATTTTGTTGACATCATCCTGAACTTTTCTTCTATCTCTCCATCGCTGAGGGGGTCATCGACCACTCCGTGGGGAACGTCAGTGCGCTTTTCGAATCGGCGACCATCCCTGGTTCTGATCTCTGAGACTCCGACGTACTTAGGCAAGTCGGGATCGGGCTCCACAGTTATCCTATCGATGAGATCTAAGACCACAGGGTCATCTAATTTCTCCACCGCAAACTGATCAGGTCCGCAACTTCGCTCCTTAATCGCGATCGCATTCGGATAGAAGGCACTGTGGTGTGCGCTTTCAGGATTTCTAGGATACTTTCTTGATAAAGCAGTCGTATGTTGAAATACTCGCGGACCAGCTTTGATATTAACCGATTCTATGTCATCCGGCTTCAGATCATGCGCTACTACGAGATCAAGAGTGGCGAATGCATGCCAGAAAAGAGTGGGACTAGGGCCCAATGTTTTATGCCATGTCCCAAGGATTTTCCACCTGCTGAAGTCTGTCATACGCTCCAAATCCATATCGCCTTGGAGAATGCTTTGGCGAATACCCGAATCCCCTTCGACGACACGGATAGGGCCGGTAAAGCCTTGCTTGGCGAGCACGCAGGCTAAAATAGAATCGTAGGCAACAAATCCAAAAGTAAGACCCTTGGCCATCGTAATCTCTTCCCGGTGGCAATCCAAGACACCGAGAGGGAGGCTGCGACTGGCGCAGATGCCGATTGCATTAGCGATTTGGTCCTCATTGAGCCCCATCAGCCTCCCGAGAGTAGGGGGCATACTTAACCCGGCCCTCATATCATAGTTCCAGCCCCTTTCTTCAAGTGATGGCCCTGTAATGCCTTCAGCGAATCTCGCACCCAACTCGTAGGAGATGATCAATGAGGTCAGGAAATCACCCCCTGCCGCCTTTTCCCTCTCAGAAATGGCAAGGGTAGCGGCTATGCCGGCGCTATTGTGGCCTCCACCGCCGACATCATTAAAGCCCAAATAGCAGACGAGAAACCCATTGACAAGCGAAGCATTGAGGGCGCTGGTACGAAGCCCGGACCCGAATACGGTCGCCTCTTGCGGACCTCCTAGCTCTTTTGCCATCGCCTCACAGGCCGGACGGCCGGGGGCATTGTACGAACCGATCGCGCAACCCAATCCATCCAACAAGGATCGCTTGGCCTGGTGCACCACTTTTGCGGGCAAGGAGCTGTATTTCAGACCAAGGGCGTAGCGGGCGAACTGATAGGCGATGCTTGATCGATACTCCAGGTCGAGGTTTTGCCAGGTTAGATCACGCGTAAAAGTCATTATTTTTCCCCTCCTTTTGGGTGTGCTTATAAATTGCATTAAGAAATGGTGGACATAGATAAAGTGATAAAAACAAAATCTTAGTCATAAGTAATTGATGAAGCTTTTCAAAAGCCGATTGTTTTCTTGGCGCAGCTGGTTCAGATTCTCTCTTTCCGGTGCCACATTGCCTTTGTCTGCAAAAGCTTGGTTACTGTCGGTTTCAAAAATTCTTTATTTGTACAACCTATTTGTTGATTAAATTTTTTGGTTGATCACCTCGCATTACCCTTAAAACTTCTTCAGCGGCCGCCATGGAAAGTCTCAAATTAGATTCGGGAGATGACCCGCCAAGATGAGGAGTAAAGACGGTATTTTTTAGCTTAAGCAATTCGTTCTTTGGATCCGGCGGCTCATGCTCATACACGTCCGTAGCATAGCCGCCGATCTTACCGCCTTTTAATGCTTGAACTAGGGCATCTTCATTTACAACCTTGCCTCTGGCTTGATTTATAAGCAACGCCGTATTCTTCATGGATTCGAACTGTGCTTTATCGAATAAATTCGTTGTCTCATCAGTTAAGGGGAGGTGAAGGCTGATACTATCGGCTTCCTTGACCAGTACTTCAAAGGGTACATATTTTACCCCTAAAGTTTTTTCGGAATCCAAGTCCCTGGTTCTTTTGTAGTAAAGAACGTGCATACCAAATGCTCTGCACCTCACAGCTACCCTTCTTCCTATCCGCCCCAAACCGACTACCCCGTGTGTCTTGCCATTAAGCTCCATATTGACAAGGCCGGGTCGGCTTTTTTCATTCCACTTGCCATTTCTTACCACACTATCATAAATAGGAATATTTTTAGCTAACGACAGCAGCAGCGCCATGGTAAACTCGGATACAGGATCCGCGCTCACCTCAGGCGTATTTGTCACTAAAACACCGAATTCTGAAGCTGCTTTTAAATCGATTTTGTCAACCCCTACGCCTACTCTGGCAATGTGCCTCAAGTTCTTGGCTGATTTGATTAGCCTCCTGTTTACATAAAGACTTGCTCCCGCCAAAATAGCATCTGCATCCCGAACTTCAGCAAGTGGCGCATCTTCTGTAAAGTCACGAATAACTACAACCTGAGCCACTTGTCTCATCATTGAAAGGGCTTTCTCAGCAAGTTGAAATCCGGCAAGGACAACAATTTTTTTCATACTCTCGTATACCTTTTGCTTACAGATAGTTTTCAATGGTTAACCAATCAACCGATCGGCTTAGTCTGAGGCTCAATGGGCCTATTGCCATTAATCCAATATCGCAATTTCGTTATCATCGTAAAGGTTGCTGTATATAGGAACAGCTCCGGAATTAGTTATGACATAGGTGTCTGCAAGACATGCCAAAGCATGTTTGGTCTCCGCCGTAGGATGCAGCGAAACCACCATTCCTTCTTCGAGTTTGGCTGGTTCCTCCCGGTGAAAGACAGGTCTTTCGACAAGGTCCAGTCCTTGACCATGTCCGCCTACCCGATGTTCGGCCGGGCAGCCCTTGCTTTTCAGGAATTCATCGCTTGCAGCTAAAGCAACGCCTGGCAAAAGATCGGGTTTGCAGTTTATTTCCATAATGCTTCGCGCTTCCTTAGCAATTTCCATGGCCTCTTGCAGCTTTTGGGGAACACTTCCGAAACATAGAAACCGCCTTAAATCATACCAATAGCCGCCTGCAATACTTGACTCCATCAATAGGTTGACAACATCACCTTTCTTAAAGGTCCTTCTGATATAAGTATTGCCCCAGCTTAGCTGCGAAAGTTTACTTGCATCCGGCTGGTCGAAAATAATACCAAGTTGTTGCTCTTCACTGCCCTCCAAAATCTGTGCAATGCGAATTTCTGATTGTACTTCAAACACGGTCTTGCCGGGTTTGATCGCCCTCTTGGCTATTTCATAACTTCTTTCATGCATATAAGCAGCTTCTCTATGAAGCTGGAGTTCCTCTTCGCTCTTTACCATCCTGATTCTATCCACCAATTCGGTGGCATTAGTAATACTTACACCGGGAAGCCCCTTTTGAAGGTTCTCATAAAATGACGCTGACATATTCCCCATTCCTACCAGACCGACGGTTTTGGGCTTCTTGCGCATGATCACCTCTGCGGCCTTTCCCGGATCCCAGCTATCTTCCCACCATACATTTGGCCATGCCGGTGTATTAATTCTTTCTTTTACTCCCCTCAAGGCCCATTCCGGTGGATGAATTGGTGAAGCGGGTTCAGAAGGGCCGTGTGATATGATGGTCATATCATCGTCTAATGGGAAAATTGCTGTGATGTTGAAATTGGTGCCCGGTATATCGGTAAACCAACGGAAGTAACCACCGACGAATCGCTGCTGACTCTGAATAACGAGATAATCTGTGCCTTGTGCCGCCATGCTCTGACGTACAGCGCTCCATCTTCTCTCAAGCTCATGCCGAGAAACAGAACATCTTTTCGAATCTTCTCTTCTCAAAAACTCTCTGATCATATCGCACCCCTGTTAGTGTAAATGGTTGATATTAAAAAAATCTATAATCTTACTGAAAACTTTTATCGCAATCTCGTTACCACCGTCAGGCCTAGCCAAGCTTATTTAAAAGTTGGCTTGATATTTTTTACCGCGACATCCATTGTCGGGGTTCCCTTAACCTTTATCTTTCTTTAATCCCTTGAATAACGCCCTCGATCAATCGATAGGCCGCATTCTTGTTGACCCCTTCCCTGTCGTCCATATAAGGCGTGGAAGCAACACCGAAGGCGGAGGTCTTCTCCCATCTGAACATTTTTTGCAGGGCGGCGCCCAATTCATAGCTGGTCGGTCCACCGGATGCGGGGAAGTTGGATCCCTTAACTTCTTTCGGGTTAATGATATCCATGTCCACGTGGACATAAATAATATCCGTCAATCCGCTCAACCTCTCCATTTGAAGGTCGATGTTTTCAGAAAGGGTTATAAGGTCTTCGGTGGTCAAGAACTCAACGTCCGAACGGTCTAAAAGTTCCTGCTCATAGGGGTAAACGTTTCTCAAGCCCCCCATCACAATATATTTTGTCGGCAAGGCCGGATCGAGCCCTGCTTTCAGGCGCAGACGGGTCAGGCAAAGACCCGCCGACATCGCTACCGGCATTCCTCCGAGTGAGCCGGAAAGGGAGGTTTCCGGTGTGTTAAAATAACCATGCGCATCAAGCCAAACGAGTCCCACCTTAAGCGGCTTCCCTCCTGTAAAGTGTTGAAGACCCGCAAGCATTCCCATTAAAAAATTGCAGCTCGCCAAAAGACCTATCGAAAACCACTCGTTTCGTTGATTTGCGGCAACCAAATCACAGAGGTGCCCAAGAGCGATCCCTAACCTGTTCCAACAGCCTTGCTGTTCCTCATCTGCCTGAGTTAACTTGGCACTGGATACCTGCTCTAGATGGCAGCCCCAATCCACAAGTTTCTCTTTGAGGCCATTGGTTTCGAGATACATCGGCCCTTCAGAAAAATCAAAACCCAGGGGGTAATTGCCGGTATAGGGATTCTCTACGATTGCTACCGCAATCCTTCCGTCAACATCTCGATAAGTCAACATCTTATGAGCCTCGCATCGTATAGAAATTAGGTTCCTTGTCCGCTGATTTGAACAATAAATCGCCGCATTACCAGAGTCAGCGGAATAAGCACGAGAATCAGAAGAACTCCCAGCGCGGCGGCTATAGGGATGTCGCCATCATCCCAATACGCCCACATCATCACAGCCAGAACGTTGTTTCCCCTGCTCGCCAACATCAACGGGGCTCCGAAGGAACGAATGGCTTGGACTGCGGACCAAATCCAGCCGGCGGCGAAAGCCGGAAACAAAAGGGGCAGGGTGATAGTCAGGATAGTCTTGGCCGTGCTCGCCTTGCTGACATAAGCGGCTTCCTCCAACTCCTTATGGATTTGAATGATCGCTCCATTCATAGTCCGCGTTCCAAAGGCGATGTGCTGTGTCATTAAAGCAATGACGATAATCCACACAGTACCATAGATGCCCAGCTGGTTGAATGGAAACGTCAAAAAGACCATTATCAGGGCCAGGGCAATCACAATTCCGGTGTTGATTTCCAGAATAAATTAACAATAAAATTCTGATTATTTTTATCAGTAGGAGCCATTTTCAGATTTGATTAACCGAGCCCGATTGAGGTAACCGGACCCGGCGTTTTTTAGAAGCGGAT
>Ga0126332_10000424_pt1 | contig 15429 bp, 12 predicted proteins | sample InaspJWI42metaG_FD_94482 | JGI IMG/M metagenome (GOLD analysis project Ga0126332, IMG submission 94482) | Marine gutless worms symbiont microbial communities from Oahu, Hawaii - Inanidrilus sp. 2 OAHU.JWI-42 metaG | ecosystem: Host-associated > Annelida > Digestive system > Unclassified...
CGTCCGGTTCGACGAGGGGAATAAGGGAAGGAAGGTATGGTAGTCGGATTGAGGCCTACCGGGAAACCGGTGGAATCACCACCGACGCCTATAGCCACTGCACTGAGGTTCTACTCTACTAAAAGCTCGAATTTTATACTTACTATTCGTTATTCAAGCGTTAAACCTCTCCAACCTTCGTCAATCCAGCCGGATGACGATTTTTCCAAAATGCCGGCCGCTGCGCAGGTATTCATAGGCTTCTCTGGCCTGCTGCATTTCGAACACGCGATCGATGACCGGATGAATCCGGTTTACGGCCAGCGCGCTTTGAAACTGTTCCTGCATGGTGCGGCTGCCCACATAGATACCGTTGACGGACAGACTCTTTCTCATGATGGGCAACGGATTGATCTTGGCGTCAAAGCCGGTCAACACGCCGACAAGGCTGATGCGCCCTTTGACTTTGACGGCCTCTATGGATCTGGCCAGGGTCCCGCCGCCGCCGAGCTCGAGAATCAGATCAGCACCCCTGCGGGACGTCTTTTCGAGCACAAGCTGCTCCCAGTCCGGGTAGCTCTTGTAGTTAATCAATTCGTCTGCACCCATTTCTTCGGCCCTTGCAAGCTTGGAATCACTGCTTGAAAGCAAAATGGCCCGGGCCCCCATCGCTTTTGCCAGCTGAAGGGCGAACAAGGCAACCCCTCCGGTGCCCTGAATGACGAGCGTCTGGCCTGCCAGAAGTCTTCCATGAACCGCCAGGGCATTCCAGGCGGTCAGGCCGGCACAAGGCAGGGTGGCGGCTTCTTCGAAGGACAAATGTTCGGGCATTTTCACGAAGCTGTCGGCAGGCCCGCACACAAATTGTGCAAACATGCCGTCTGTGGGTTCGCCGCCCCGGGCAACGGCAAACTTGCGGGCATTGATGTCTCCACTTTGCCAGAGAGGAAAGAAAAGACCCGAGACCCGATCGCCCTTTTTGAGCCCGGTGACTTCCTTGCCAATGGCTTCGACCTCTCCGGCGCCGTCCGACAGCGGTATCAGATCCCGGCTCACGCCCATGTCGGCAACGATCAAGTCTCTGTAATTCAAAGAAGCCGCCCGCATCCGCACGCGGACTTCAAAAGGTCCCGGATCTCCCGACTCTGATTCCTGAAGCTGGAGGGCTTCCAGCCCTTTCACGCCGGCTTTCAAGATATACTCTTTCATGGGATTCTCCTTATTTCTCGTTTGGATTTGAACACAAATATCTGATGCCGCTATTCAACGGATTCAGGTATCATCTGATTAAAGGAGTCTGTGTCTACCAATTACCAGCGGTTTAAGCACCTATTCTATTCAAAGCACGAATAAAAACCCAAACCGGTTAAGGGTCTGGAGGGGATGTATTCGTTGAAGCGCTTGACTGAAATAATCTGAAAATGGTGTTTAAATGAGTCTATGAGCAACTAAACTGCGGATTAATGATCTCTATCATCCCAAGTTGAAATAAAGTCGCGTCTACCGTGAATGATGGTAAGGATTTCGATTCCGGTTTCTGAAATTTCATAAACAAGCCGGTATGAATAAACGAGTAACTCTCGGATATTTGGATTACCAATTTCGGGAACAACAGGACCGATTTCTGGAAAATCGGTTAGCATTTCAGTTTTTGCTACAATTTCTTGGACAACATTTTGTGCGTAGTATTTTGAATCTTTGGCAATGTAATCATGTATCTGCTTTAAATCATTTCTTGCTGGGACAGCCCATATTACCATGACTCAATTTCTTTCTTTAGATCTTCCACTGATACGACATCACCCCTTTGTACAGCTTCTCTGCCCTTTCGAACTTTATCAATGACGTAAAGCCTGTACATAATGTCATCAATCTCTGCCGTATCCGGCATTTTTGATATGACGTTAAGCGCTTCTTGTTTCAAGCTTTCCATTTTCACAATCTCCCTATGTTGATCAACTTTCTAACGGAATCAAAATTTGATCAATTTATAAATATGTTCCATTTGGACTGATTGTTAAACTGAAAATTACATTCCGTTTGATATAATTCGAAGGTTACATGAAATTTGACAAGGGGTCAAGAAGTGGCATATTCGAGTTTATAATGAGATAAGATGAGCCGCCTTCATCAATCGAAAAACAGATATTGGTAATAAATGTTCATCTCAGGTGGCAGGCGACCTGATGCCCTTTCGCGACGGTCCTTAAAAGAGGCTCCTCTTTGCGGCATCGTGCCACTGCCAAAGGACAGCGGGTGTGAAACCGACATCCGCTGGGCGGATTGGAAGCGCTTGGGACCTCACCATGAAGCAGTTGCCGCTTGGTGCGCTTTAGTTTGGGGTCGGGGATCGGCACTGCAGAAATCAGGGCTTCGGTGTATGGATGCAGCGGTGAAATGAACAGCGTGCGCTTGTCCGTTAGTTCTACAATCTTTCCCAGATACATCACGGCGATGCGGTGGCTGATATACTCAACGACTGCAAGATCGTGGGCAATGAAAAGATAGGAAACCCCGAGTTTCCTCTGGAGATCCATTAGAAGATTGATCACCTGGGCTTGGATAGACATATCCAATGCAGACACCGGCTCGTCGCCAATAATCACTTTTGGATTGAGCGCCAAGGCCCGTGCAATCCCGATTCGTTGCCGTTGTCCGCCAGAGAATTCATTCGGATAACTCTTCATCTGCTCCGGAAGGAGGCCAACACGCTCGAAAAGGGCTGCGACCTTTTCCTCCTTGGACTTGCCGGTGGCGATGCCGTGAACCTCCAAGGGTTCGCCCACAATATTTCCCGCTGTCATACGCGGATTGAGCGATGAATACGGGTCCTGGAATACCATCTGCATTTCTTGGCGGATAGGCCGCATCTGCTCTTTGCTCAATTTGCTGATGTCGCGTCCTTCAAGGATGATATAACCCCGCGTGGGTTCGAGAAGTTTCAGAATCGTTTTCCCCACAGTCGATTTGCCGCACCCGCTTTCACCCACCAATCCAAGCGTCTCACCCGGCTGAAGCGTAAATGACACATTGTCGACCGCCCGCACCCTTCCAACGGTTCGGGTGAAGAAGCCTTTGCGGATGACAAAGTGTTTTGTCAAATCCCTAACCTCAAGCAAAGGATGCGTGTTTATTTCGTTCGGATTTTGCTTTGGACTGCCCATATCATCCATTAGAAAGACGCTCCGATTCCCAGCACGCAGCCCAGTGGCCCGTTTGTTTTTCCTCAAGCGGTGGGATTACCGTGCGGCATCTGTCGGTTGCATGACGACATCGCGGTGCGAAGGGGCAACCTATAGCTTTTCCCTTTAGCGATGGCACAACGCCTGGAATCTCAGCCAACTTTTGGGTGTCGACATCGCCTTCAGCGGCTCGATCCAATCGCGGGATCGCCGCCAAAAGTCCCATTGTGTACGGATGCTGTGGATTCTCGAATAACGAATCAACATCGGCCTCCTCCACTTTTGTGCCGGCATACATCACCAAGACCCGATTGGCAATTTCGGCAATGATGCCTAGATCGTGGCTGATCATTATGATTGAAGTTCCCAACCGGTCCTGCAACGCCTGCATGAGGTCCAGGATTTGAGCCTGGATAGTCACATCCAATGCGGTGGTGGGTTCATCTGCGATCAATACACTCGGATTGCATGCCAGGGCCATAGCGATCATCACCCGCTGTCGCATGCCGCCCGACAGACTGTGCGGATATTCTTTGAGCCGACGTCTGGGATCGGAAATTTGAACCATATCAAGCAGTTCTACCGCCTTGCCCGTTGCCTCCCTGACGGATAGTTTCTGGTGGCGCTCGAGCACTTCGCCGACCTGGCGGCCGATTGTCATCGTCGGATTCAAGGAGGTCATCGGTTCCTGAAAGATAATCGAGATTCTGTTTCCACGGATTTGCTGAAGTTCGGACTCAGAGAGTCTCAACAGGTCGGTGCCATCGAAGTAAACCGAACCACTGACGATTCTGGCCGGTGGTTCGGGCAACAACCGCAAAATCGAAAGCGCCGATACGCTCTTGCCGCAGCCGGACTCGCCGACAATACCAAGCGTCTCCCCGTGACCAATCGAGAAGGAGACGCCGTCGACGGCTCGGAATCGTCCTTTGCTGGTAATAAATTGCGTCCTAAGGTTCTCGACGCTGAGAATGGGGGCTGAATCCATCACAACAGGCGGTCTTTTTTTAAGCGTTATTTCCTTATTGCCCGAACAACGACAATGTGTTTTGCCGGAAAATCTTTTCACGGTCTTCTGCAGTTATGAAATCGCAGTAATCAAGAATATATGTCAGCGTCTGCCGGTATGTGCAGTAACGCTCGATATTCGGCATGTCAGAGCCCCACAGCAGATGATCAGGACCAAATCGATCGTATACCTGGCGTAAATGGTTCTGTGCCCGCTCGAAAGGAAAATTCATTTTCCCCCCCCAACCGATGGGATACAGGATTTCAGAATATACCGCAAAACTGTCCATGACGTCCGTCATGTAGGCGGGGAAGACCAGCCGGTCTTTTTCGTCCGCAAAAAGACCCGTCGGCATACCGTGAACCAGTACCGAGTTGATGTTGGGATAGCGCTCGAGCCAGCCAAGGAATCGCGCCATTTCATCGGCGAAATCACCCATGGGACCGGGTGTAAAAAATACCCAAAAAACTGGGATGTTCCTCTTTTCTACCTCGTTCCAAAACGGGCGGAATTCAGGATCCGTATAATAAATCTTGTAGCCATTGCGGAAGAACCCGGCCAAGGTGAAGTATAATCCTTTCATGCCAAGGTGGTCCAGCGATTTGGCGAGGATCGCCATTTGGTCGTCGCGATAGGCAAAGGCCTCCTCAACCTGGGCCAATCCGATAAAGCGTCCGGGAAATTTTTTGATGGCCGCAGAAAAGTACTCAGCAAGATTCCCGTAAATGTGGTCATTCTGCAGAACCATGGTTTCGATGCCGACATAGTCCATCTGAGTGACAATGAATTCCGGTGGTGAACACATCTCCTGCAAGTGGGGCGGGAGGAATTGCAAGTAATACCATTGACCGTCCTTTTTCCATTCGTAGCGCCCGAATCGGCCTACGCGGAAACAAACATCCCTAGCCTGGCCGTTTTCCGAGGGGTCATCAGGATCCCAGAGATGTTTCCCTTGATTGATTTGATGGTCCTGCTGTCGGCGAACCGGTTGGTTGCCGTGCAGATGCATGGCGCGTTGTTGAAACAACAGATGGAGTTCCGTGCTTTCGAATCCGCAAGCCTCCCATAAGTGTGGAAATATGTGCCCATGGCAATCAATTATTTTCAAATCAGGTCTCCTCAAATTTTGGCACGAGGATCGAAATGATCCCTTAAGCCGTCTCCTAACAGGTTGAAAGCGAGGACCAGCAGCGAGATGGCGAAACCGGGGGCCACCACCAGATGGGGCGCTATCTCCAGATACTCCCGGCCGCCGCCCAACAAGGTTCCCCATTCAGGGATCGGTGGCCTCACGCCAAGGCCGAGAAAACCGAGTGCCGTGGCCACCAGAATCGCTCGCCCAGCGAACAGGCTCGATTGGATAAAAATAACGGTTAGCGTATTTGGCAGCAGGTGTCGCAGAAGAATCCGCGGTGTTCGGACCCCGATGGCAAAAGCGGCCTGAATAAACTCCTCCTCCCGAATCTCAAGAACCCGTCCGCGTATCAGACGGGCGAGAGGGGGGGTGAAGCTGATGCTGGTGGCCACAATCAGCCCGGTCATTCCAGCGCCCGCCACGCTTGCGATGGCAATGGCAAGGATCAGCAGGGGGATTGTCAGGAACAGGTCAACGATGGTGGTGATCACTGCGTCCACACGACCCCCTAAAAATCCGGAGAGCAGACCCAAAGCAACGCCCCCAACAGTAGCAAGGATTACCGATATGATCGCAACCCAAAGTGTGTAACGGGTACCGATGATGATACGCGACAGGAGATCTCGGCCAATGGGATCGGTGCCAAACGGATGTTCCCAGGACGGCGGTGCCAGCGGGTTCATAAGATCCTGATCATTGTAATCATACGGCGCCAAATAATTCCCGAAAATGGCAAGGATCAAATAGAACAGGATCAGCGAGGCGCCGATAATCAGGTAGAGGTTCCAGACGCTGCGAATCTCGGGACCCTCGTCAGTCCTGTCGTCTGAAAGCTGCTCGCTGGAAACGGGTTGGGTCACTGCAATCGCCTTATCCGTACTGAATTCTAGGATTAATAATCGCGTATAGGATTTCCACTATCAGGTTGATCAGGAGAAACCCGATGACAAACATCAATATGATGCCCTGGACCAGGTTGTAGTCGCGCATCCCTATGGCGTTGATCATCAGATCACCGATGCCCGGCCAGGCGAACAGGCGCTCGACGACCACTGATCCACCCAGGAGATATCCCGTTTCCAGACCGATCACGGTCACCACTGGGATTAAGGCATTGCGCAGGACATGCCGTATGATTACTGTCATCCCGTCCAGTCCCTTTGAACGCGCTGTTCGGACATAATCCTTGTTGAGTTCCTCCAGTACAACGCCGCGAGTCATGCGAGCCACCAGGGCGATCAACCGTGCCGCCAGAGCGAGGGTGGGCATAACCAGCGACAACCATCCGCTGAATCCGAAACTAGGCAGCCATCCCATCTGGACCGACAGGAAGGACATCATCAGCAGTCCCAACCAGAAATTGGGAACCGCCAACAGCCCGACCACAGTAAGGGATATCCCATAATCGACGAGTCGGTTGTGATAGACCGCGGCCAAGATACCGCCGGGCACACCGATGACGATCGTCACCAGAATGGCGGCGATCGTCAACGCCAGGGTCGCGGGAATCCGATCAATGATATGAATGAAGGGACTGCCCTGATATGTTGTCGAGAATCCGAAATCGCCTTGTAGGATCCCCGCGATGTGGCGTACATACTGAATGTAGATGGGTTGATCCAAGCCCAGCTGGTGGCGGATCTCCTCGATTTCCACATCCCTAGCCCCTGGTCCGGCCATCAGCACGGCCTGATCACCAGGAATTGCCTGGAAAAGTAGAAAAATGATCGTAATAACGGCGAATGTAATGGGAAAAATCCTTACAATTCGCAACACGATGAATTTCAGCATCGATGTCTACCGCGTTCGGTTGTTGTCGCCGTTTTTCCCTTGTTTATATTCTGTGACCAAGATGCAGGGAAGCCGGCCGGATATATGCAATGATCCATTGTGCAAGCGGGTCGGCATCTCTCGCCCGATAAGCTTCAGAAGTGTGCGTTACGAACGATGGTGAAAATAATTGGCCACACCTCGACACCCTTCACATCCTTGTGAGCAGCGCTGATGATCTCCGGTACATGGAGCCAGACATATGGCGCTTCATCCCAGATGATTTCCTGGGCCTGTCCCAGTATGTCCGCTCTTATCTTCGGATCCACCGTGGTTTTTGCCTGCTCGATCAATGCATCTGCCTTGGCATCCCGAAATCGGACAATATTCCATGCCTGGGGGCGGGAAGCATCATCCGGGTTTGAATGGAACATGGAGTCCAGGTGGTATGAGCCGGCGCCATTGGAGGGATTGAAACCGAAGACAGCCAAATCCCACTTGATATCGCTTTGCTTTAGCCTCAGCGCATCCCAGTAGGATCCCTTTTCGATTTTGGTGATTCGAACATCGATACCTATCTTTTGGAAGGCCTTTGCACTGATTTCGGTCACCTGGATATCGCCGGGGAACTGGCCCTCCGAGGTAAGCAGGGTCATCTTAAACGGCTTGCCGTTGCGTTCGACAATCCCATCCGAGTTTGTATCCTTGAATCCGGCTTCAGCGAGCACGGCTTTCGCCTTTTCAGTGTTGAACTCATAACCGCCAATAGCTTTGTGACCGACGGTATTAAAGGCCAAGGGTGAGTCAGAGGCCTTGGCGTAGCCAAAAAAGATCCGATCGGAGATTGTCTTTACAGGCACTGCATAATTCAGGGCTTGCCGCACCCGGTTGTCCGTGTAAGGTTCTCGTGTCGTTAATATGGCAAGGCCCATGGGTCGGAGGCCGGGTTTAGACAAGACCTGCAGGTTCGGGCTTTTCTTGAGACCGGAGATCATGTGGCTGGGTATTGCGTTTATAACATCGACACTGCCTGTTTTCAGGGCTGAAATCCGGGTCGGTGCTTCGGGAATGTATTTGAAGACGATCTTTTCAAGTTTAGGTTTGCCCGCCCAGTAGTCGGGAAAGGCTTTTACCACAACTTCCTGGCCCGGTTTGAAGGAATCAAGCATGAACGGACCGGCACCCACCGGATTCAGCGTCATGCTTTCATCGCCGTTTTTCTGAATCGCTGTTGGGCTCACCATGGCACCGGACCCGTGCGCCAACGTGTTAAGCAGGAGCGCGAAAGGCTTCTTTGTATTGATGGCCACCGTGTACGTATCGATCACTTCGGCACCGGCTATCGGGCTCCACAATGGGCGATTGGTGGAATTGCGTTTCACATCCATCATCCTCTCGATATTAAACTTGACGGCTTCAGCATTAAAGGGCGTGCCGTCGTGGAACTTGACACCTTTGCGCAGTTTGAAGATCATCTGTTTTTGGTCGGCCGATATCTCCCAGCTTTCAGCCAGTTGCGGTTTGAAATTGAGCTCATCATCGAACGTTACAAGACGGTCATAGAGGACAAACCCGACTTCGTATCCCGCGGGATACCGCAAGAAAGCCATGTAAGCGGGCCCCAGGTCAGTGACCGGGATGCTTTGGCCGAATACCAGCGTGTTGTCAGCCTTGCCTGCCTGTGCCGTTGTGCCCGCGAAACCTACAATGACCACCAAACAAAAAACCACAGCCGTAGTTGTAATGAAGCTTTTGTTTTGCATTTTTCTATCTCCTTTTTTCGAGGGGTAAAAAATGACCGCCGCCATGGGCAACTATTGCCAAAGTTTATTATGGGTGAAAATAGCGGGAAGACCGCCAGTGTGCACGAACACAACGCTATCGGTTCTGTCAAAATGACCGGACCGGATGTGATCGATCAGTCCGGCTGCGCATTTTCCTGTATAAATGGGGTCGAGGATGATGCCCTCTGTCTGCGCGAATACCTTTACGGCCTCGTTTCCGGCAGGGCTTGGAATACCATACCCTTGGTCCACATAGTCATCGTAGTTAACAACTTCGCCGGGTGTAACTTCTACCTCAATCTCCATTTCACGAGCCGTCCGGTTAGCAATCTCGGCGGTGCGAACAGGAACATCGAACTCCGAGGTCGCCGTCACGCCACGAACCTCGTAGCCTGCCCTGAAGATCCGTTTGGCCAAGATCAAACCGGCCTGCCCTTTGCCGCTTGAGGACATATAAAGGTATTTTGGCTCCGCACCGTTTTCAGAGAGTTGCTCAATTATTTCCATCGTACATTCGATGTAGGCAAGGGCTGAAGCGACATCGAACATGGGATTGTCGTTTAGGATATGAGGGGTTTTCCCATGGCTTCGCGTCCGGGTTGCCAATTCCTCCATAAGCGAGCGCTGTTCAGCCTGGTCCCTAACAAAATGCACTTCTGCCCCTAAAAGGTAGTCGACCAACAGATTGCCCTGGATCTCTTTGGGCGGCCTGCCCTGGAGCACCAGGATTGTTTTCAGACCGAGTTTATTGCAGGAACCCACCGTCTGCCGAGCAGAATTGGACTGGAGATCGAGCCCAACGATGACGACATCGGCTTTCTCTGCCATGGTGCGTGCAAGACGAAATTCCAGATTGCGGGTTTTGTTACCGCCAAACGCCACACCTGTCAGGTCGTCGCGCTTGACGAAAATACGCGGGCCTTTAAGAAAATCCGATAGACACTTGGCTTCAACGAGCGGTGTTGGTTTGCAGGCAAGCTCCACGCGCGGCACTTTGGCGATGCGTTTCCTGATATCTTCAAACGCTATTTGTCTGGCTTGATCGATCATATTCAGTTAACCTCCCGAAATCGGAATTGAAAAATTGACTTTTTGATAGATGAAAACAAGTTATCGATAAGAGTGCTATTTTTTACCACTTACTGTCTACAACATCTAGCTCCCAAGCACCTATCCAGCAAATTCATTGCTTGGCAAGCCCTTCACGCCTGCATCCAAAGCGAATATGCTTCCGGAAAGAGGTGCCTCGACAAGCTCTTGAGCAGACAATCGTATTCGAGCTGAACTGATGTATAACGTTGACAGATCAGGACCACCAAAAGCACAACTCGTTGGACGGGGTACAGGCACATTAATAACGCGCTCCACATTTCCCTCAGGGTCGTATCTTGTGATACACCAACCATCCCAATGAACACTCCAAACACATCCTTCGGAATCAACCGTTAGGCCATCCGGCGCTCCCACACCTTCGGGTACCTCGACAAATTTACGTCGATTCTCTATTGAACCGCTCTCAAGATCAAAATCATACTCATAGATTAACCGTTTGACGCTATCCGTGAAGTAAAATTTCTTATCATCCGGACTCCATCCCATTCCATTTGAAATGTGGAAACCATCGTCCATTTTTCTAACGCTTCTATCGATATCCAAACACCATAACCCACCTTTATCCGGTGCTGTATCAATAGATAAACTTCCGGCCCAAAGCCGACCCTTTGTATCACATTTTCCAGCATTAAAACGATTGCCAGGTAAGTGTGCTTCGGGATCGGCAATCAATGTTGTGGAACCGCTTTCCAAATCAACCGCTTTGAAACCGCTTTGCATAGCCACAACAAAATCACCACGTGTTCGCGGGACAACCGCACCAACCAGCTCCTGCATGGGGAAAACCTTGTATTCACTAGAAGCCGGATCGCCTGCATAGATGGCTGGTGCCAGCATATCCACCCAATACAGCTTTTGAGAAGAACTCGACCAATGAGGTTCTTTCCCAATAAATGCAGTGCCGGGAAAGACACATTTCAAATCATCGCGATCCGCCCCAAAGGGCTTCGGCATCACAGTGATTGACATTGAGGTTTCTCCGATATTACCCGATATCCTGCGGGCTGCTTCAATGACCTCCCTTCCGAGTGCATGCAGGCGATCCGGCGTTAAGCGAAACGCCGGTCCGATCACACCGATCGCGCCCAAGGGCTCGGCTTTATGATCCAAAATCGCTGCTGCAACGGCATTGATGCCGATGTGCTGCTCTTCAATGGAAACAGAATATCCACGTGCTTTGGTAATCTTGAGATGACGCTTCAATTCATCAATCTCTGTTATCGTATTCGGGGTATGCCTGGTTAATTCCAAATCCTTCAGCAGCAGATGAGATTTGCTTTCCGGAATATGAGTCAATATCGCTTTACCTAAACCACTGGAATGAATATCAGCCCGGCTACCAACACCACCGCCTAATTTAACAGGCTGGAATGAGTCAATTTGATCAATGTAGAGAACCTGGTAGTCGTTCAACACACCCAGCCGGACCGTCTCATTTGCAAGCTTAAACAAACGTTCCATCTCGGAAGTGGCTGCGCCGCGCAAGTCGAATTCACTCCAAACCTTATGAGCCATCTCGAAAAGAAGTGTCCCTAATCGGTAAGTCTGGTCACTTGGTTCTAGCTTCACCAACCGAGAATCAATTAATGTCTGAAGAAGCCGATGAAGTGTTCCCTTTGGCAATTGTGAAGCCTTCATCAAGTCTTTGAATCTAGGTGGTGGTGACAAAGTGCCAACCATCTCCAGTAGTTGGATACCCTTCCATAAGGTTTGAGAACCGGGTGCCGGATGGTACTCGAGATCAAGATCTTTGGACTTTGCTGCTTCGCGCTTCATCACTTTCCTTATTTACATGCCCATAGCATGACTTCATATTTTCATTACCGATATAATGGGGGTATATATTACATGCAAATGTCTTGAGTCTTTATTCTTTGTAATGCCCAAACACACCTTTCATAAAATATTATCGCAATATATGGAACTTGGTTCCAAGTCAAGAAAAAAATTAGACAGAAGAGGGACATCCAATTTTCATATCCTGGTGCGCGTGGTTCCTAATTACAAATTTACCGGCCAGGATATTTTAAAACGCTATTTTGAATGAATTCAATCCTCCTCCGGCGGACAAGTGTCTCAAAAGCAAAAAAGAGCGTATCAGACGGTATCGCCGATGTGTCTATGAAGCCGGATCGTTAAATCAGCCCGAGAAAGGAAACGTCAAGGTTATCGAGGATAGATTCCTTGAAAAAGAGCACAGCAAAGAGTTTGAACTAAGCAAAAGCGATCGCTTCAGATATCGCACGCATTATTTTACGGATTCGAGTATCATCGGATCAAAGGAGTTTGTATCTACCAATTACCAGCGCTTCAAGAAACTATTCGAATCAAAGCACGAAAAAAAGCCCAAAGCGATCAAGGGCTTGGATGGAATTTATTCGTTAAAACGGCTATCGGAGGTATTATGAAGGGCCGAGTGTGCGAGTCGGTTTAAAATTGCCTGTTAAAAATTTTCAATCTTTGAAATCATTTTCCAACCTGGGTTTATACCGGTTACTGTGATCCGGCATTTCAAGCAATAATTCCTGCCTGTTTATTTGAATTAAGTCTCAATTATTCTCGCATTGCATGATTAGTTGATTGAGTATTAAGTGCCTGTCCTTTTTACTTTTCGGCTCGTTAATTTAAATAAACCGTCTTTCCGGAATTAAATCCCGAAAACACCAACAAACTTCATACCAAGCGTACGAACTAATGGTGGTAAAACCAGATGAATATCTGCTGATATAAGGGTGCAACATTTATTGCGAGGTAAACTTTTGTTGCTCGCCTTAACTTACTCTAAATACAATTAAAAAGTTTGTTGATACTCGCCACTGTAAACAAAGGTTTCAGGGGTCCTTATCAAAGAATAGTTCTTATGCATTTTTTCGTTTCAGATAGATCGCAACAATAATGAACAAAAAAACACCTAATCTGCTGAAATAAAGCGAAATATATAACCCGCCGAGTATCTTATTAAAGAACTGTACGTACATAATGAAAAAAATCATGCATGGCACATTAATTGCTCTTATAGGCCATCATAATAATTCACAAAATGAATGCTAAGGTTATTTTCATCTTTTTACTGCTTTTCGATACATTTCTTTATGGGGATATGGACCACGCTATGAGTTAATCCATTCAACAAAGGTCCATGCTAATCTTTAACCAAGGTAAAAAAAGGAGGTAGTTATGGGTTGGGAACAAGATGTCATAGAACTTGGAAGGCTGGTAGCAGGACGAGATTTTCAAGGATTGATAAATTATATTCTTGGCATAGATGAAGAAAGCGCTGAGGATAGAATAATTAAGGCAATCGAAAATGCGGTGGTTGAAATAAACACTCACACAAAGACAGCCCTTGTAGAGCAAGATATAAGAGAAATCAGGGCAGGAATCGACGCCATAATGATTAACTTAAGAGAAGTAAAAACCGCCCTAGACTATCAAGACACTGATAATCCTCAAAATACTTTTGCAATCGATATGGCAAATCACGATGCGACTTTCTTAACCACCCGATGTAAGTATCTTGATCTTTATGATCCTCATGGTCCGGGACTTGCTGGTCATCCACTCTTTTTGATTGCTGCAAATTTAAAAATAGCTGTTTTGAAAGCAAGGGGAGAATGGTTTGGGACTAACGAAGACGATAATATTAAGATGGCATTAAATGAAAGTATTATTCATGCTAAAAGTATGAATGTAGGTTGGTACACTTGGAATAGGAGACGGTTTGGTCCCGTGTTTCCGATGCCAATGGGTGGTTTTATGAGTTCATTTTTTTATTACACTTTTGAAGGAGAATACATAAATACAGGAGTGCATGCACCAGTAGGTATATTGCACACAGATGCGGGTAAAGCACAGATTAATAAAGCGGAACAAGAAAGAGAAAAACGTATTCAGGCTGAGTTCAAAACTTTTGAAAGAGAATTTGTCGAGCCCTCAAATAAGGTTATTAAACATTGGGTAAAGCTCCTTGAATTAAAGGCTGCAGCTGAATTTCTGGATGAACATGGGTACGCTTTAAATAAATTCGAAGAAATATTCAAACTTCGAACGGGATAGAAATCATTTGGTGAGTTATGATTTGTCCATCATAGACCGGGACGTTCGTGCAGAAAGTGCATTATAGATAAGGTCATTTGTGAGAATTAATCCCTACGCCAAGATCAGCCAGGTTAGATGCCCCCGGGATTTTGCATCAGGTCAATGTTTCTCTGGGCTGGCTTCATTTAACCAATCGCAAAAGGGGAGACAGTTGACGCTCGCGGGGTGAAATCCTGGATTGTGGTTAGAGAACTCGGTTATTCTGGTGCTGATGTTGCCCGTTATTTAGAAGTGATCAACTTCTGCGTGATACAGATTGTCGTATCCGGACCACAGCCTGTTATTGGTGATCTTATTAAAAAGAGATGAACGTTCAGCACGAACGTTCCGGTTCTCCGGTTCTTTCGCTTTGCCGCTAGCAATACCCTGGCCGAAATCCTCTCGACGCCTGCAAGATATCCTTCACAGCCGGGAAGCAGATCGATGAGTTCCTCTTCATCCGGTTGTTTTCCCGGCGTGGAAAAGATGACTCGGCAGCCTGCCGCCCTTAGTTGATCGAGAGCATGGTGGCTGGCACTGGTCAATGATCTAGGAGTGACTAACACCTACTTCATAAACGTTCTCCTTTCAAATCCAAATGAGTCGGCGCTTTGTTCACGGTAAAAAGATATTCTTCAGTCCGTCTCCGGTTTGGGAAGCCTTAAATGCCGCATGCGCTTCATCAAGTTTAAAACGACCCGCAATCAAAGCTCTGAGATCTATTTTCTTGGCTTCAATCATTCGCAATGTTTTACCATACTGATGAATTGATTGCCGCGATGTCCCAACAATTTTCAAATAATTATAGTGAACAAGGTTTGCATTTATCGTGCTCATCGGGCGGTCTTTCGGCAAACCTCCAAAAAAGTTCATTCGGCCCAACGGTGCCAAACACTCCAGGGCCTGATTATGAGCCGATGCAGCTGGGCAGGCAACAATAGCTACATCTACGCCTTGACCATTGGTTTCCTCAAGGACCACTTCTTTCAAATTCTGTTTGTTAGGATTGACGATGATGTCTGCGCCAAACTTACCAACCTCCCCAAGCCGGTCGTATGAAATCTCCGAAACGAAAATTTTGGAGGCACCCATGACATTGGCCAGCAACGTATACATAATACCAATGGGTCCGGCTCCAACGATTAAAATTGTCTCCCCAAAAGAGAATTCAGTGTATTCCAAGCCGTTATAGCAGCACGAAAGCGGTTCATTTAATGCAGCTTGCGCAAAGTCCGTTCCATCCTTCATGGGAATGATGTTACCTTGTATAATCGCTTTCGACGGCACAACCATATATTCAGCAAATCCCCCGTCAATTCCGATTCCAAAGGCGATATAGTTTTCGCAAAGATGTGGATTGTCTCGCATGCATTGGTAACA
>Ga0126332_10000425_pt1 | contig 15408 bp, 15 predicted proteins | sample InaspJWI42metaG_FD_94482 | JGI IMG/M metagenome (GOLD analysis project Ga0126332, IMG submission 94482) | Marine gutless worms symbiont microbial communities from Oahu, Hawaii - Inanidrilus sp. 2 OAHU.JWI-42 metaG | ecosystem: Host-associated > Annelida > Digestive system > Unclassified...
AGAATACGGCTTACCATCCAGCTGAAATCATCGGCTGAGCAGCAGTAAAACCCAATTCAGAATATATGATGCATTCACCGAAGTTTATGATCTCAAAATATCGATTCAGGCAACAACCCGTGGAGTATTGACACATGGGCGAGACGAATATGCGATTTTTAAACTCAAGGTCTCTTAATTTGAAAGACGAAAACAATTTTGCCATATCTACACTCTCCGATCGTCGGGATGTCCCATAAGGAGCCTGTTTTTGGGTGTTATCTCATCCGGTATCCTGCGGGTAATTACTGTATAATCTTTTGCGCGCAGACGCGTAGCTCTTATTACATCAACAGCCAGCGGCCCGTCGATCCAGCCATCCAATCCACCTGTTTCAGACAATGCAAGATCGTGACAACAAGGTAAAACCGCCACTCGGGCCCCGGCGCTAACTGCCTTGCTTAATACGGTATCTGTTAAAAGGCCACAAGCATGTATGGACATCACGAGGTCGTCGGGGAAAATTTCAAATTTCTGGATCGGGGTCTCAACAAAGTGAATGCGCCCCTTGAGCCTTGGCCATGTTTCTGTAATCGATTCGGAAAGCCTGTATGCGCTTTTGGGAATTTTCAAATCTACCACTACACTTTCAGTTGAGCTATCGTCAAGCAGCAACATTATATGGGCCAGAAGCCCATGCCCACCCGCAAAATCGACCACCCTGCTTCCCCGATACTTTCTACGCACCCGTTTGGCTACTTCCCAGGCTTCATAAAGCTCTTTTCCGGGAAGTTTTCCAACCCTGCATACAGCACGGGCTATTTTTTCAAAAAGGGTATCGCCGGGGAAATTTGATAATTGCCTTTGTGTGAGCCTGCTTTTCGATGATTTTATCATAACGGAAAGTTTTTACCGTTCAGCTACTTTGGTGCAAATATAGTAAAGAATCCTGTCCCGGAGGACCCGGCTTTGTTTTCACCCCAGAAGGGTGGAGTTTACCTTTAGACGGCGAATGGAATGATGGAATGGTGGAATAAAGGAATATTGGGTATAAAAAACGGTCCGCCGCAGGCGGATTAATCTCTGATTTAGAAAATGTATCCAAAAAAGATCTCATCCTTATGAACCCATTATTCCAACATTCCAGTATTCCATCATCCCACGGCATTTGTATACGGCACAGTCAGTTGCCTCTGACCTGGCCCAGAGGACCAGGTTTTCTATGTTTGAATAAAATACCGGATGTCCCCAAAGCGTGTTTAGTACGTATCTATTGAAATCACATCATGTTTGCGCATGATTTATGCCATAGCCAGATTGAATATTTTAGGAATGTTATCGATTTAGATAGAAAAGACAGAGCGAAGCGATACCATAAATCTTCAATCTTCAATTTTCAATTCCGGCTCGTCCGGATTAGGTTTTCGCCGATGTATCGAGCCTAATATAATCACTTCTGATGCGACCCAAGATTTTATATAAACTGCCAGGATTTACCGGTCCAAAATATGCGAAGTCTTAAATTCCGCAGCCCGCTACAAAAAATCTTCCTTGACTACCAAATCCGCCTTCGATAATCGGATACTATTCGGCAGTGTTTACTGTAAGTATCCAGATGCAAGGGCGCAACGCCGTCATACAATTCATATTTCTCACTTAATCTGTTCCCGGAAGGCGAGTTCACATCTATTTTTCTTTAGCGCCGCTTCAGAAACAGCTGGAGACTGAAAAACAAAATTTGGAGTTTCGCGTTTCATTATATTTTGGAGGATGTGCCGTGGATACAATTCAAAAACAATCATTTGGCAAGTCCGGACATTTGAGTACGAGGGCTATTTTCGGCTCCGCCTGTCTCAGGCAGGCCAGCCAGAACGAGGCCGATGATGTCCTGGAGCTGCTCCTCAAATACGGCGTTAATCATATCGATACCGCTCCTTTGTATGGTGACGCGGAGCTTCGCCTGGGGCCGTGGATGAAGCACCACCGGGACCAATTTTTTCTGGCTACCAAAACGGATAAAAGGACGTATCCGGAAGCTCGAGAACAGTTTCAGCGGTCCCTGGAAAGACTGCAGGTTGACCGGGTCGATCTTCTGCAGTTACACAACCTCACAGATGTCGTCACGCGGGAGATTATCATGGGGCCGGGCGGGGCTCTGGAGTATTTAATCGAAGCCAAAGACAAGGGATTGGCCCGCTTTATCGGAATTACCGGCCATGGAATCCTGGCGCCTGCCATGCACCGTCAAAGCCTCGACCGATTTTCCTTTGATAGCATTCTTTTGCCCTGCAACTATTTGCTGATGCAAAACCCGCATTACGCCGCCGGCTTTGACAACCTTGTCTCCTACTGCCATGAGCGCAACATTGCCGTCCAGACCATTAAATCAATTGCACGGGGCTACTGGGGAAACAAACAAAGGAGTCGTGTCACCTGGTATGATCCCCTGCGGGATGCGTCTTCCATTACGAAATCCGTGCATTGGGTGCTGGGAATTTCCGGTGTTTTCCTGATTACGGTCGGTGCTGTGCAGGAGCTGCCCAAAGTGCTGGCAGCAACAGCGGGTTTTAAATCTCCACCGTCGAATGAGAAAATGAAAGCTATAGTCGAAAAGCAAAGGATAGAAACACTTTTTAACTATAGTTGATTGAGCAAAAATTGATTTTCCTGGATACATATTATCTATAAATGGCAATCATTTGCTCAATCGATTAAACCTTTCGAAAAAGGATATACTGCTATGATAAAACCTTCCGCTCTACATTACGCGAACATCGTCGATCTCGCCGACAGTATCCGCAAGGGAGAACTTACTTGCCTGCAGCTGGTGGAACATTGCCTTTCCCGAATCGAGTCGATGGATGGTAAACTAAATGCGTTCCAGCTGGTATGCAAAGAACGCGCATTGGAGCAGGCACGTTCGGCAGACCAGGACTTGCAGGCCGGGAAAAACTTGGACCTCCTGCATGGCATTCCATATGCTGCCAAGGATCTGTTTGATGTCAAAGGGCTGCCGACGACCGCCGGTGCAAGCCTTCATGCAAAAAATATTGCTGCCCGGGATTCACAAACAATCCGCAATCTTACCCGGGCCGGAATGATTCTTTTGGGCAAAACCAACACCGTTCAATTTGCATACAGCGGCGTCGGCATTAACCATGATCACGGCACGCCTCACAATCCCTGGAGCCAAATCCATCATGTCCCGGGCGGTTCCAGCAGCGGCTCGGCAGTGGCAGTGGCTTCCGGTATGGTGCCCATGGCGCTGGGAACCGACACGGGAGGTTCGGTGCGCATCCCTGCTTCCCTGTGCGGCACGGTCGGTTTAAAGACGACTGTCGGCCGGCTTAGCCGTGCGGGTGTCTATCCATTGAGCTGGAGTCTGGACTCGGTTGGGGCCTTGACGCGGTCGGTGGAAGATGCCGCCTTTGTCTATCAGTGCCTGCAGGGAGCCGACGTCAACGACGAGACCACCTGGGGTGTGGCTGCGCATGACGTGCTCAAAGACTTGAAAGACGGTGTGCGCGGGATGCGGCTGGCTTTTGCCGAATCTGTATTCTGGGAAAACGTTCACCCTGATGTCGAAAAAGCGGTTCGCGAATGCGGCCGGGTATTTGAAGAACTGGGGGCCCGGGTTGACAGGATCGAATTTCCCGAAGCCGAGCAGGCCCGGCAACTCAATTCCAGTGGACTGATTATTGTTGCAGAGGCCTATTCGCTCAACAAGAAATGGTTGGAGGAACATTTTGATCGGCTGGATCCGATCGTGGCTCACCGCATGATCAGAGGCAAGGCGGTTGAGGCCGAAGAATATCTGCAAAACAATATTGCCTGGAAACACATGAGGGTAAAGGCTCTTAAAGCCTTGGAAAACGTGGACGCCTTGCTCGTTCCCACTACCGCGGTCCCGGCACTGCCGGTGGCCGATATTGATGCCGATATGGATAGCTATACCGAGCGAAACCTCACCTATCTGCGTAACACATCTATCGGTAATATTTTAAATATGTGCGGCTTGAGCGTGCCGTGCGGATTCACCCTAGACGGACTTCCCATCGGCCTTATGATTTACGGCAAACCCTTTCAGGAAAATGTGGTGCTGCGTGCCGGCTATGCATTTCAACAGCATACCGACTGGCACAGACGGGTGCCGGATCTGTCGTGGCTGGTCTAGAAAGAACCTAGTTCGCTTCGCTCGCAATTGGAATGTTAGAATGCTGGAATGCTGGAATAGTGGAATCATGGGTTCTGTAGCAATGGAATGATGGGTCTAAAGAAAAAAGAATCAATACTAATAAAATTGTATTGATATTCTCGTAACATTGGCGTATTTTTTGGGGCAAAAGCAGAAAATGAATATCTGACGACTATCATCATAAAGGTTAGATTCAAAATTTTTTGTAAAATAGATCTTTTTCCGCTTTTCATACCCAGCATTCCAACATTCCACTATTCCATCATTCCACGTGTCTTACCAAAGCGGGCGGCCACAAAAAGATACTATATTTCTAACAAGTTGTAGAAATTCCGAGACGTTGAATTATTCTTTATCCGAGAGTATTGGCGGATAACCAAGCTTTGGCCGTTATCGCGACAAGTTGCAGCGCATCCCGGCTGCCATCTTCTTCGCCTTTCTCGAAATCTCCTTCGACGTTACCCATGCGGTTCGTAACGTGTGCAAAGCATACGACGGGTCTGGACCGGGCTTGTGCAAAAGCATAAAGTGCTGCTGCTTCCATCTCGACAGCAAGAATCCCGAGCATCCTGGCATGCCTTATCGCGTGCTCTGTTTCCCGAAATGGTGCGTCTGTCGTCCAGGTGGCACCGCGGTACACCGGCGTAGCCAGATTTGAGAACGCACCATCGAGAAGTTTTAGCATCTTTTCGTCAACGGATGCAAAGTCTGAAGGTGGAAGGTAGTGATAGCTCGTGCCTTCATCCCTGAGAGCTTTCTCGACCAGCACGAAAAATGGTGGGTCTTTTCCAGGCAGAATCTGTCCTGAAGAAGTGACGTTGATAATTAGCTGACACCCGGATGCAAACAACTCTTCAGCAACCAATACAGCAAAGGGGGCTCCAACAGTATAGCCGATAATCCCAAGCGCTAGTGTATTGAGCTTGAAGTCGTACATTTTCGTGTGGTAACAGGCCCAATGATTGTTGAGCTGAGCCTCATTGCGAGCCAACAAGTTCTCGACGATATCTCCATCAGGGTCTAGCACACACACCGACGGGATCTTCCCGGTAGGCATCGATTTCTGTCGTCTCGCCTCTCTCAGCAAGTTTTCCGGTATAAACACAGAAGACTGCTCATACGCTTTTTGCCGGATAATCGGTGGCGGTGATCCATTCTTATCCATTATATGCTCTTTCAATATATGCGGAGATTTATTGTTGGGCCATCCTAGGCAAAACACATATTACCAGAGCGTAGTCGAAACCGAACCCCCAAATCTTCAGGTCGAATCACTTGCAGCCTCCTCCAGCTCGACGCCAAGGCCATCGGCGATGCGATTGACGAAGGCGTAGTAGGCCGTTATGACGCATATATCGTGTATGCTGCGATCCTCAAATCCTTGTGCACGCAGAGCGTTCACGTCTTCCGCGATCATATCATCAGGCGACCGCGTGAGCTTGACTGCGTAGTCCAGCATGGCGCGGTCGGCTACCGGCACGTCAGCTCTCTTGTAATTTGAGGCCAAAGCGGACAGGAGGGCTTCTCGCTTTTCAGCTTGCATGCCTTTAACTTCCAACAGCCGCCGGAGACCCGCCCCGTGATGTTGAATTCAGTAGCGGCACTTATTTTGGGCCGATACGACAACGGCGATCATCTCCCGCTGAATTCTGCTCAGCGGTCCCCTCCCATACATCAGCTCCCGGTATAGATCATAGTGTTGTCGCATCGTTCGGCTGTGAACGCCGTGAATCCGAAGGATATTGTCCCGATCCGGGACCTGGTCAATAGCAGGGATCGATTCTTCAGCTACGTAATCGATGAATGCCATTCTCTGCTCCTTTTTACCGATAAGGCGTCGCTCTTGACTGAACGTGTTACGTTTACAGGTCTTTTCTGAAAATATAATCTACTTATAAATTTTTTAGCATTGCTTTTAATACTTCATTCGGTGTCATATCTCCGCAATCCACCGTGAAATCGGCATATTTCATGTACAAAGGATGCCGCTCTTCATAGAGCGTTTCGATGCTCTGCCCCGGGGCCATCACGATGCCGCGGGAGTTGATGTTGTCCAGTCTCACCTTGAGGCGCTGCGGGTCCAGCTCCATGTGACACACCCGTCCGTTTTTATTGATGTGCGTCATCGCCTTTTCGCTGTAAACCACGCTGCCGCCGGTGGCAATCACATGTTCATTGCAGGACAGCGACAGAATCGCCTGCTCTTCAATTTCACGAAAACTGTCCAGGCCCTTTTGATCGATGATCTCCTGCAGTTTTAGACCCTCACGGGTCTGGATATGAATATCGGTATCAATAAATGAATATCGGAGCCGCTTGGCCAGCAAAACACCAACCGTGCTTTTGCCCACGCCGGGCATACCGACCAATACAATGTTCTCACCGGGTCTCATATTCATTTTCATTGCCCCACCAACAGAATTGTATTAGTTTTGGTTCTAAGTGATCTATTTCGTATATTAGTAACGCACTTTTTAATGAAATATAAAGAAGCTAAAATTAAAAGTGACTAAAGTTGAAAGTTTTAAGTGAATCCCGCCGTGGCGGGATTAAGGGCTGCGCTTTCAGCGCGGTCTATTTATAAAAAGATAGAATACCTCAATCCGCCTCGGATTACGGTATCGCTCCACTTCATCTTTTTGTATAAAATCGATAGAATTCCACAACTTTAGTCACTTTAGTTCACTTTAGTCACTTTCAAACTTTTCAGCTGAAAGTGATAGGTCACCGTATTTATGAATGCATGTAGTTAGTTTTAGTAAATCCCAAATCTCAAGCACCAAATTACAAATAGATTTGATCGAATCTGTTTTGAATCTTTGGTGATCTTGCTTTTGAAAAATAAACCTATCCCACGCGAGAAATCATATGCCAAGAAAGAAATCAAGGCTAAAACCCGACCGCCGGAAATTGTGCCTTTTGGGCGCCCATTTTTCGATTGCCAAAGGCCTGGAAAAGGCCATTTATGAGGCCGCCAAGTACGAATGCACGGCCCTGCAGATTTTTACCAAAAATGCCAGCGCCTGGAAAGAACGAATTCTGCAGCCGGAAGAAATCGATCGGTTTGCGGCAGCTCGCGCCGAAACCGGCATAACCGCTATCGCTTCCCACACATCCTATCTCATCAACATCGCCTCGCCCGAGAAAAAAAAGCGCACCATGTCCTGCGCCGCCCTCAAGCAAGAACTGATCCGTTCGGCTTCCCTGGCCATCGACTATGTGGTGCTGCACCCGGGTGCCCATATGGGCAGCGGTGAACCGGCCGGAATCGACCAGGTCGCAGCCGGCATCAACCGCGTGTTTTCGGAAGCGCCCCAGGCGCAAACCCGGCTGCTACTCGAAACAACCGCCGGACAGGGCAGCAGTCTGGGACATCGATTTGAGCAGCTTGCCCAAATGGTTGACCGGATCGAAGACAAGGACAGAATCGGAGTCTGCCTTGATACGTCTCACATTTTCGCCGCCGGTTATGATATCCGGAATCTACCAGCCTTTCAAAAAACCATTAGCACTTTTGACGCCATCATTGGATTGAATCACCTGTACCTGCTTCATCTAAATGATTCTAAAAAAGATCTGGGCACCCGGGTGGATCGGCACGAACATATCGGACTGGGATTCATCGGGCAGGATGCTTTCAAATGGATCATGAATGATGATCGACTGCAGAACATCCCCAAAATCATCGAGACCCCCAAAAAAAACAACGGCCAAGACTGGGACAAAAATAATTTGGACCGGCTGCGCGCGTTAATTCAGGCATGATATTACGCACTGCCGGTTTGGATAAACACTGCCTTCATGAAAACCATCTATTATAACCATATAAATTCATAGATATTTTTACATCACAACCCGAAAAGCGCAAGTCCCAGAAAATGATAACGACTTGAAATTATCTTCGATTCATCTTAAAATTATCCTTGCAAATCTACCGTATAGGCATAATGAGTCTGTCCGATTATAAAAATATCGATTTTGCCTCGCAGGCAGGGACAACAAGATGATACCAAAATACCGCATCATTATTATTTGCTTGGCTGTCGTGTTTCAGTGGGGTTGCGGCTACGTGCAGATGGTCGGAAATGAAATTAGCGACTCGATTGCGGCCATCGAACTGCAGGGACCGGCCATTACCAGTGAACCGGAAACGGAGGCCATCAGTGTGGTGATGGGCAAGGTAACCGGGCGCTTGTCACACGACGTCCCGGTGGTGGTGGTGGCATTCACCAAAAAGTTCTCTGCAAACCAGAACACGCAAACAATGCAACTGGTAGATTACCGCATGCTGTCGAGGCCCGGCCCCTACACCATGTTCGTCCCCGCAGGCCATTACAACCTTCTGGCTTTTATTGATTCAAATCGCAACTTTATCCTCGAGCCGCACGAATTTGCCGGGCAGTATGGCAGCCCGGACCTGGTATCGCTGAAGGCTTATAAAGTGATGGGGGATCTGGATATTCAATTAAGTACCCCCGGAAAGAAACGGTTTGATAATGCGATATCGCTCCAGAAGCTTGCCTTGCGGGAACCAAATGCAAAAGCGCTCGAAAACGGCGGCACGGTGCAACTTTATAACGAAATATTTTTAAAAAAATACGGTGAGAAGGGGCTCTGGCGCCCGGATGTGTTCATCGAAAAATTCGGGGCCGACATCTATGCGCCTGAAAAATATGATCCGGCTAAAACGCCGGTGCTCTTCGTGCATGGCGCCGGCGGCACGCCCAGAGACTGGATATATCTGGAGAAGATGGTCGACCGGCAGCATTTTCAATCCTGGTTTTATTACTACCCCTCGGGACTCAGGCTAAAAGCGGTATCGGATTTGCTCTACCATAAAATTAAACACCTGCACGAAACCTATCAATTTAAACGGTTGTACGTCGTGGCCCACAGCATGGGCGGTCTGGTGGCGCGCTCGTTTATCAATCGTGCCGGTACGGATGCCACCGGGGAGACCCTGCGTGTGTTTCTCACCATATCAACTCCCTGGGCCGGCGAGAAGTCCGCCAAGATGGGTGTCAATAACTCTCCGGTTTACGTCGCCAGTTGGGAGGACATGGCCCCCGACAGTCAATTCCTGGATGGTCTGTATCAAAAAAAGATACCGCCGCAGGTAAATTTCTACATTTTCTTCAGCTACGGGGGTAGCAAGCGCATTCACTGGGACGCCAATGACGGGACCGTCACCCTGCAAAGCCAGCTCGATCCCAGGGCCAAATCGTCAGCATCCCGAATTGATGGTTTTTATGAAAACCACACGGGTATCCTGCACAGCGGCGATACCGGTGCAAAGTTTGAACAAATACTTGCCGCAGAGCGCGTTGCTGACGCAACAGGGACTGCAATATCTCAACCCCGGGCAATAGCCCTTGCGCCCCCGCCGCCAGCGATGAGCACAACGGAAACCGTCAGTTTTAAATCCGATTCAGCGACAAATACACCGGACACTGAACATCTGCCGCCGGAAATAAAAAAATATATCGCAATGTTAAAGTCGAAAGACAGTGCCCGACAGAGAAATGCGGCCAGACACATTTATAAAAGACGGCTTAAATATCCTGAATTGTTTAATGCAGCGGAAGGGACGCTGATAAAAGGGTATCTGATCAATTTGAATGACACGGGTCATATCGATGCCATGTCCTGGATGTGCACCCTGTTGGGTGTCTCCGGGCAGGCACGTTATCGGTCCACACTCGAAAAAGTTGCGAGAGAAACACCGGATATAAAAATAAAAAGAAACGCTCGAAAAAACTTGAAAAAATTGAACTGAACCATTTTTTCCGGCTAAACCCTTTGCAAACAATTCTTGCACACACCATCCACACGGACGGCCACGCCTTGGATCACTCCCGGATAGGTCCGCTCGAGGGGCGCCACATCCAAAAACAGGCTTTCGGGATTTAAACATTCAATGTTGCCACAGCTTGTGCAGTAAAAATGAGGGTGGGGGTGGTGGTGATCATTGGGCGCCAGACCGTAGTAGAAAGAACGCCCTCCGCCGCTGAGACGCTCCAGGATGCCTTTTTCCACCAAAAGATCCAAAATACGGTAGACGGTTACGCGGTTAATCTCATGGTTGCGTCTGAGCGTCGTGTATATCTGCCGGGTATTGAGCGGACTGTTATTGTTGCCGACCACTTCAAGAACCGTCAACCGGTTTTTGGTGGGTGATAAACCGGACTGCTTGAGAAGCCGGGGATAATTACATTGATGGCACATGGTTAGTCTGCATGCCTGCTAAAGAAAAGCTGTGTGTTGTTTCAGTTAAAAAAAAGACGGATTCTGCATTACCCAAAGAGTCGATCATCCTTTCATGCTGTTTTTACCGGCAGATCTTGAGTTTAACTGCCCGCTGCGGCGACCGATGAACTGTTCGATGATGAGTGAAATCAAAAATCCCAAGGCCGCCACCATAATAATCGACGCACCGGATGTCAGATTAAAAACAAACGACAAATACAAACCGATCACGGTGAAAACTATACTCAACCCACATGCATACAGCATCATCTTAAATAGCGATCGGGCATATTTTTCGGCGATATACGGTGGTATGGTCAGCAAGGCAATCACCAGGATTAGACCCACCACCTGAATAATCATGACAATGGACAGCGCCAACAAACCGATGAGCAAAAAGTATAAAAATCGAACCGGCACGCCCCGGATTCTGGCAAATTCCTCGTCATAGGACATGGCCAGATAATCGTTGTAGAAAAAGACGATCGTTGCGATGATAACTACCGCAACGACAACCATTATCCACAGATCCGTGTCCGGAACGGTCAGGATACTGCCGAACAGGTAGCTCATCAGATCAACGTTGTATCCGGGTGTCATATCGATCAGAATCACACCCAGCGCCATTCCCACCGCCCAGAGCACGCCGATAATCGTATCGGCCCGATGCCTGGCTTTTACCGTCACTGCGGCCATGACCATGGATGCGGTCAAAGAAAACCCGATAGTGCCGACCATATAAGGCCATCCGAAGAAATAAGCGAGCCCGATACCGCCGTAGGCGGCATGGGCAATGCCGCCGGACAGGAACACGATCCGGTTGACAACCACCAGCGTACCCATGACACCGCAGATGACGCTGGCCAGTAAACCGGCCGCCAGTGCATTCTGCATAAACTCATACTGCAGCGCTTCTAGCATGATTTATCCTATTAAGATGCATATGATTGCTGGTTCGGGGCTGAAATCAATCCATTTAACAGTTCGCCAAATTCCAAATATCAGAACCCAAATTTCTAAAAACAAGTATCGAAAAATTGGTTCATCCGATACGGAGGCCATGCGTTTTTGCGAGAGACGCTATCTTAGTTTACGCTTAAAGCGCTGTTGGTGGCCCAATATTTGGGGTGGTCGGTACGACGGCCTCATCAATGTTCCGGCGCGAGTTGAATCCCAAATATTGGGCCACTGGGTACAGCGTTATTGATAGCGTCTCTCGCAAAAATGGATGGCCGGATATTCAAGCTAAAAATTCGCTTCAAATTCTGCCAACAATTTGGAGCCGATATTTTGCACAGTTTTGAGGGAAACTGAGTTATAAATTAATGCCTGCTTTTGAGCCCTCAATGTTACTCGTGCCTTTTCAAGACCCTGTGGGGCAGTCCATGCGCAATCAGTTCCACAGGGCAATTTTCGTCCACCGAGCAGTGATACATCTGTTCGATCATCTCCCCGGTGATCTCCCCGTGGTCGTGGTAATGGAGATTGCTGTTGACGCAGGCAACCGATTTTATGTAACCGGATATCACCATGAGGTCATGGCTGACCAGCACGACCGTAATGCGTTCATTGAGTTGCTTGAGCATTTGATAAAATTCATGCTGACCTCTGGTGTCGATGCTGGCGGTGGGTTCGTCCAGGAAAAGAATCTCGGGCTGCGTTACCAGAGCCCGGGCGACGAAGACTCGCTGGCGCTGCCCGCCCGAAAGCTCGCCAATACGTCGGTCGCAGTATGGGCCCATGTCCAGCTGCTCCAGGGCCCTGTGCGCCGCAATCCGGTCCTCGCGCGAAGGCCGGGACCAGCCCTTTCCCGGTTTGAGATTGCCCATGAGGGCCACGTCCAGGGCCGAAACCGGAAAGCGTAAATTAATATCGACATCCTGAGGTACGTAACCGATGCGATGGGAGGCTTTTTGCGGTGGTCTGCCCAGCACCCGGACACTACCCTTATCCGGCGCAAACAACCCCAGCATAATCTTGAGCAGGGTGGTTTTGCCGCCCCCATTCGGGCCGATCATGGCCAGAAAGTCACCTTTTTTCACCTCAAGATAGATATCTTGCAGCACCGGTTGTCCATTAAACGAAAAACTGAGATCCTGAATTTCAATTATCGCTCGACTCATCTTGCAACCTGTTGCAAAGCTTTTTTAAACTTTAGGGCAACCTCACGCAGATTATCCGACCAGTGCATGGCCAGCGGATCCACAAAAGCCACTTGACCGCCGATCTCCCTGGCGATCAACTCCGCGCTGCGGGATGAAAACTGGGGTTGCACGAAAAGCACCCTAATATTATGTTTTTTAGCATGTGTGATTAGTTCTTGCAATTGGGCCGGCTTAGGAGCTTTGCCCTCAATCTCCACAGGAATTTGCTCCAATTGGTAAGTATGGGCAAAATATCCCCAGGAAGGGTGATACACCATAAACCCGAGGCCTTCCTGGCCCCTAAAAATGCCCCTGAGTTCGGCATCCAGTTTATCGAGTTCAGCAATAAACATTTGGTAATTCGCCCCGTAAACCGAACCGTGGGCCGGATCCACCTCCTGCAGGGTATCCCGGATGTTGCGGGCCAGAATTTTTACCAGCGGCGGCGAAAGCCAGATGTGCGGATCAAGTCCGCTGCGGCCATGGTCCTGACCGTGATCGTTCTGTACGGATGCCTGGTTGGGATTCGCCTTCTTTTCTTGATATCTAAGTGCCGGAATGGGAATCTTTTTAATCCCATTTTGAGTGTAGACAATCTTCAGATTGCGGTTGACCGCTTGAAATCGATCCAACCAGGTCTTTTCAAACTCGACACCGATGGCAAAATAGATTTTGGCTCTGGACAATGCAACCATCTGCCGCGGTTTGGGTTCAAAGGTGTGCGCGTCGGCTCCCGGCGCAACCATGACGGACACTTCAAACAGATCCCCGGAAATCTTGCGCACGAAAAATTCTTGGGGCGCAATGCTGACAAATAGCGACGCCTTTTCTTTGGCAGGGACCGTGTGCGGCCCGAAAAGAATGACTGTACAAAATATTAATAATGCCTTCAAAATCCGTCGTTTTAACAACGCCATTTCATTCATCACGCTATTGCAAAACATTTGCAAAGATTTTAACGGGAATCAAGCATCCGTAACCCGTTTCATAAAAAATAAGGCTCCGCGCAGGCTCGCCACTGCACGACAGGGTATTCAAACGAAAGTAAATAAAAACATCACACCAACATATAATAAAAAAATACAAACTATTTGCACAATAGTCAATCATCGATATGTCATTTTGACAATCTAATCAAATGAAATTTATTATCAAGTATTCTTCAAACGATAGTACGTGTCGGTAATAAATATTAGTCCGGATGATTGACATGCAGGCAAATCATACGCATTACATTAATACTAAGGGCTCGCTTAAAAATAATTTCACATTTTAGTGAGCCGATGCATCTCCTCTGGGCATTTTATACGCTGATGCATCCCGCCTGGCTGCGTTGCTCGTCGGTTAAATAGCGTTGCTATTCGCCCTCCTCGCGCCTTGCCACGCGGGCGCCTCGACCCCCTAAAATGTAAAGTTATATCTTCGCGAGCCCTTAGGCGGGTTATTATCGATAGAGCTTTTTCGTTATATTCAATTAGTGTCCATCCGGAAATAGCATCTTTTGACCAAATACTGCGTACTAGGAATTTCTCGATCCTCGACATAGAATCACCACGCCTGCGGTCGAAAAATTCCTGCGGCTTTACGACTTCGCCACAGGCTTCGCCGGCACAAGTGTCTTTGGCCAAAGTCTACTATTTCCGGATGGGCACTTATGAATCCCGATTCAGATTATTACAGGGGCTGGAGGTTAATTATGCCAACACTGTTTACGAAAATCATCCAAAGGGAGATCCCGGCGGAAATCGTTTACAGAGATGAACGCGTGGTCGCATTTCGCGATATCAGACCGCAGGCGCCGGTACACGTACTGATCGTGCCCACCAAAGAGATACCGACTGTTAATGATATTGTAGAGGAAGATGAAGCCTTGTTAGGGCACATGTTTACCGTGGCCAGGAAAATTGCTCTAAAGGAAGGCATTGCCGAAAATGGCTATCGACTCATGGTCAATTGTGGCAAACACGGCGGGCAGGAAATCTTTCACCTGAATATGCATCTGTTCGGCGGACGCCCACTGGGCCCGATGCTTGTGCGCGAATAATGAGCCTCGAAGTTCTTTAATTCGATTGTTCTAGAAATTACATTGTTAAGTCAATTTGTTGTAGACTAAGCCGGCTGGGCCTGTTGGCTCGAACTTAGTTCGCTTCGCTCATCCGCCGGAGGCGGAGAATGTTGGAATGCTGGAATAGTGGAATCATGGGTTCTGGTGTAATGGTATGATGGGTCCAAAGAAAAAAGAATCAAAACCCATAAAATTGTATTGATATTCTCGTAACATTGGCGTATTTTTTGGGGCAAAAGCAGAAAATGGAAATCTGACGACAATCATCATAAAGGTTAGATTCAACATTTTTTGTAGAATAGATCTTTTTCCGCTTTTCATACCCAGTATTCCAACATTCCACTATTCCATCATCCCATGTGGCTTACCAACGCGGGCGGCCACAAAAAACACTATATTTCTAATAAGTTGTAGAAATTCCGAAACGTTTAATTAAGGCGTATATACATCTATTTCATTTTCCGGTTCAACCGGCTCAAATGGATTGTGCTTTATCATCGGTCTATGCTCGCGAAGACGAGTTGAATCAAAAATGCGGTTCGCAGTGAACCGCTTTTTTTTTGCGATATAATTAAATGTTTGTAAAACAAAGGTATTTGTTGATATGAAAAATTCCACGGAGAACATTTGTTAACCACCTGATTACCAGCATCAGAGGAGGAGAACCATGAAATTTGCTATCATCGGCACCGGTGTTATGGGGCGTGGGTGGATTACCCAGTGCGCCATGACCGGCCACGAAGTCCACTGTCATGATTCGAACACCGAATCACTCAACG
>Ga0126332_10000427_pt1 | contig 15355 bp, 13 predicted proteins | sample InaspJWI42metaG_FD_94482 | JGI IMG/M metagenome (GOLD analysis project Ga0126332, IMG submission 94482) | Marine gutless worms symbiont microbial communities from Oahu, Hawaii - Inanidrilus sp. 2 OAHU.JWI-42 metaG | ecosystem: Host-associated > Annelida > Digestive system > Unclassified...
TCGTTTCATTTTCAACCATTTTTGATATTTTTAAAATTAACGAAGATTTTCAGCATTATTTGGATGCTTTAACCGAGAATTTAACGGAGCTTGCACCATTTCAGGGGTGCGAAACTTGAGTTCTAACAACTAACGAATTATTTGGAAGGAGGCAAAGATGAAAACAAGCGATCTGCGTCCCGCGAAATTGTTTAGGGTTGCTGTTATTGTTTGCATGATGACATTGCTTAGCGGCTCCTGGGCCATGGCCGAGGAAAAAATAGAAGGCCCCCTGCGTGTCGAGTCCTGGGGAGGGAGCTATGCAGATGCCGTTCGGGTAAACATCATTGAACCGTTCAAGAAAAAATACGGCATCGAAGTGCAACACAACTTCTTTGGGAACAACCCGGAGCAGTTGGCAAAAATGAAGGCCGGAAAAGTGGCCATGGATGTATCGTTTCTGAGCAATAGCTTTGTTTATCTGGCCCAGTCGGAGGGTCTTCTTCTGCCCCTGAGGCTGGAAAATGTACCCAATTACAAGTATCTATTCGATAAGTTCAAGAAACCACCGTACGATCCCGGACCGAATGTTTACAGTATCAGCTATTTCTGGGGAGATACGGCCATCGCCTGGAACACCGAGAGGGTCGCCGGGCCGCCCACCTCATGGGGAGATCTTTGGAACCAGAAATACAAGGGAAAGGTGGCTTTTTACACGGGTGCGCTGGAAGCCATGCAGTGCATGGCCCTTTTGCTCGGGCAGGATCCCAATAACATCACCGATTTGGATGCGATTGTCGAGAAGCTTCGAATCTTAAAGCCCAACCTGCTCAAATTCTGGTCCAGCGGGGCAGAGCTGACATCCCTTTTCGCCACCAAAGAGGTCTGGATCGCCAACTTCTGGAGAGGGCGTGTAAACAACCTGATCAAGGAAGGTCATCCCGTTAATTACACGCAACCGAAAGAGGGAAGTATCGGGTGGGTGGACACCATGGTGATTCCCAAGGGCTCGAAACATAGAAGGGCCGCCGAAGCCTTCGTTAACTTTGCCCTTGAAAAGCAGATACACACCAACCTGGTAACAAAGGGCATCACCTATGCCCCGTGCTCCAGCCTGGTCAAGCTGACGCCGGCGCAGGAGGAGAAGCTGGGCGCCGCTCCCGCGCTTCTGGAGAGGGTCATTTTTCCTGATCCCGCCTATGTGCAAAAACACCAGGACCTGTGGAACCAGAAGATGAATGAGGTAATGGCCGGAATGTAACGTATAACAAACTTCCCCTTTTCATAGGGTATTTCACACATCAGAGGGAAACGATTCATGACTCGGATAGATGTCGAGCTGAAAAACGTTATCAAACGATTTGGAGAAGTCGTGGCGGTAAATAATGTTTCGTTTACCATTGAAAAGGGGGAGTTTTTCTCTCTTCTGGGACCCAGCGGCTGCGGCAAGACCACCATTCTGAGAATGGTCTCCGGTTTTGAGCAACCCACGGAGGGCGATATTTTCATCGGCGGAGCCGTCATAACTCCTGTGCCCGCCTATAAACACCCCACCAACCTGGTCTTTCAACATTTATCCCTCTTTCCCCATATGAGTGTTGCAAAGAACATCGGCTTCGGGTTGGAGATGAAAGGAACTTCAAAGGCTGATATCAGAAAGAAAGTCGATAGAATGCTGGAGCTCATCGAGCTTGGCGGCTTCGGAGACAGGAGGATTAACCAGTTAAGCGGTGGGCAGCAGCAGCGGGTTGCCATTGCAAGAGCCTTAATCAATAACCCCACTGTTTTGCTTCTGGATGAACCGCTGGGCGCGCTTGATCTCAAGCTCCGGAACCAGATGCAACTGGAGCTCAAGCGGATTCAAAAAGAAGTGGGCACCACATTTGTATACGTCACTCACGATCAGGGTGAAGCGCTCACCATGTCGGATCGGATCGCCGTCATGAACCATGGCATCATTGAGCAAATCGGCAAGAGTGACGAGATCTACGAGATCCCGAAGACGGTTTTCGTTGCCAATTTCATCGGTGAAACCAACCTCATTGAGGGAGAATTGAGCGAAATTGACGGCTCCGGTGGCACTCTGACCTCAAATGGGCTATCCATCAATGTCATGCTACAGGAAAACCTGACAAAAGGCCAAAAGGTTTTCGTGTCTGTTAGACCCGAAAAGATCGAAATCAATGAACAGCTCTCCGACTTGGATAATATCTTTAACGGCACAGTGGTGGAGACGATTTATCAGGGATTGATGAGTGTTTATACGATTATGGTCGAAGGCCGGATAAAGATCACCGTCAGGGTACAGAACGTGGACAGCACCAAACACTTTTCGGAAGGTTTGAATGTTCAGATTGGCTGGGATGTTGAAAAAGGAGTCGTGATCACTGAAGACAATGCATAGCGAGGACGAAGTGGAATCTGAAAATCCGGGCGCTGAAACCGGCCATCCGGGTGGAATCAGTGAAAAATTGAAGCTTTTAACCCAGCTGGGTCCGGGTGTTTCCTGGCTGGTTCTGTTTTTCTTCGTCCCCCTTCTCGTCATCCTTACGTACAGTTTTTATCACTACGCCGACGGCCTCATGGAGCGGGCATTTACACTTGAGAATTATGTTCGCGCCTTCACCCAGCAAGTCTATTTCAGGATTTTCATCAAGAGTCTCCGGTATGGCGTCATCGTTACCCTGTCCTGCCTGCTGATCGCCTATCCGTGCGCCTTCTTTCTGGCCAGAACCCGATACAAAAGAAAGGAAGTCCTGTTTCTTGCCCTTATCGTCCCTTTCTGGACATCCATTGTGGTGCGTACATATGCGTGGAAAATCCTGCTTGGGACCAATGGGTTAGTGAATTATTTTCTCACGCAGACCGGTTTTATCGAAGATCCCATCCGTTTTCTCTACTCGGAAAAGGCGGTGTTCATCGGCCTGACCCACGTCTTTTTACCCTTCATGATCCTCCCCCTTTATGCCTCCATTGAAAAGATCGACCTCTCATTGGAGGAAGCGGCCGAGGATTTGGGGGCCAGCAGATTAAAAAGCTTCCTGCGTGTCACCTTACCCCTCTCATTGCCGGGCATCAGTACGGGATGTTTGATAGTATTCATCCTGACGGTGGGCTCATACATTACCCCGGATCTGCTCGGGGGCCCCGGTGAAGTAATGATTTCGAACATTATTCAAAAAGAATATTACGTTTCCTTCAACTGGCCCTTTGGTTCCGCGTTGGCCATGCTGCTGCTGTTTATCATCCTCTTATTGATTCTGTTTTACAACCGGCTCTTTAAGCTGGAAAAAATAGCGGGTGGTTAGATGTCGTCTTTAAAAGCCTTTCTTCTCAAAGCCTGGGTTATCATCGTTTACGTGTTTTTGTTTTCTCCGATTCTAACGGTCATCTTCATGTCGTTTGTCTCCTCCAAATACTCCACGTTTCCGCTGGGGGGGATGACTTTCAAGTGGTATAAGATGGCTTCCATGGATGAGAATATTCTTTCAGCCATTAAAACCAGTCTCATGATTTCCATCACGGCCACCATTTTCGCTACCGGCATCGGGGTGCTCGCCGCTCTCGGGATTGTAAGGGGCCGTTTCCGCGGCAAGGAAATCCTCAATGCCACTTTCCTGTCGCCCATGATCATTCCCGAAATTATCACCGGAATCGCACTTTTAAGCTTTGCCGCCATTTTGCACATGGAGGGCGGAATAGTCCTAATCGTTATTGCACATATTTTAATCGGACTTCCCTTTGTGCTGACCATCGTGTCGGCCAGACTGTACGGATTCGATCGATCTTTGGAAGAAGCGGCCATGGATCTCGGCGCCAATGAAATGACAACATTCAGAAGGGTTACATTCCCTTTGATCTTGCCCGGAATTATCGGCGGGGCTTTGCTGGCATTTACGGTATCCTTCGACAATTTTATGATCACCTACCTGCTGGCAGGGCCCGGGGTGACGACCATCCCCATTCAGATCTATTCCATGGTTCGCTTCGAGATCACGCCGAAAATCCATGCGGTGTCCACCTTCATCGTATTGATCTCCATGTCGTTAATCCTCATCTATGGACGGGTTAACCGGAAAAGGTAACGTACAATCAATGGATAAACAAAATTCGGGATACGAACGGGAAGGCGAATATTACTAGGATATTTCATCGACATGCAATTTTTCGGAAGCTGCGATTTCAATTGAAAACGATTTAATTTCCTGTGAAAATCGATCAAGAACGCCGTCAGTAACCGAAATTTATTTTCCATCGAGAACATGTCGAACCGCATGTTTCATGATTGCATAAGTCCTTTCCTCGAAATCGGGCCGGTATACCCGTTCGCCGAACTTATGAAGATCCTTGCCCCAGGGGCCGATGTTGACTACCGGCATGGATAGCGTCCGTTCGGAAGTGAATACCGAACTGTAATATTTGTCCCAAAAGGGCATGTTGGGACCGATGGTGGAAACCGCATCCCCCCTGTCGTGAAACGAGGCAAAGCTCATATCCGATATCTGCATGAAGTAATTCATTTTCTTGTAACGCTCCCCCCATTTCTCACGACTGAAAGAATCGACGGCATAGCTCAGGGAGGTCACCGCCTCCGGCAAATCCGGATAGTTCCAGTTTGCCGCATTCGGATAATAGGGCGGCAGAAAGGCCAAGACCACGATAGGCGACGTGTCCGGGATGTAGGCCAGCACCTTTTCGATCAGCCGGCAGCTTCCGCTATGGATGCTTTCCCGGTCCTCATCGATACGGCGGCTGATAGCCTGCCAAGTCTGGTGGTAATCGTCAAGAAATGTCTGTCCGAACTGCTCTACGGCGCTCTCAAAGATCTCTGAGAAATGCCGGATTTGTACGTCCCATGCATTGACTTGTTCCGTGGTGATCCCCTTGGAATTGTATTCGGCCTGTTGCTTTTTGATTTTTCGAGTGACGTTCCGGCATGCCTTATCGATCAACCGGGTCAACTGCGAATCGATCCGGCCCGGTTGACTGTGCAGGCTGATCACACTGAGACATCCCACTGCGGCGCCAAGCACCGATCCCTCATACTTGGCCTGACGATCTTCCATAAACATCCAGGTCGGCGGTGGGGCGACTTCCTGGTCGACCACATCGCATAAATCGGTATTCAATTCAGTTAGCAGAATGATCTCCGAAAGCAGCAGCAAGGGATTGAAGCCGGCGAATACGTTTCCCACATGCGCCTTTTTACCCCGCACGTAGATCTGGGCCAACAGCTTGCCTGCGCTGCCCTCATAGATAACGCCGCTGCGGTCTGCGCCTCGCTGATGGGGTTCCGAGTCGATCAGCAACTGGTAGTCCAGTTCGTGATCCTGCTGGAGTCTCTCCATCAATGCCACACTGTTCAACATGCCGATGGACATGTACTCTTCGCCGGGGACCGACAGAAACAGCAGATTGCCGTCGAAACTGTTTTTTTGGGAAAATTCCGCGGTCAGTACCATTTGGAGAGCGGCTCCGGCTTTCATATCGGCAGTGCCCCGGCCAAAGATCCAGTCGCCACTTTCCAGATCCTGTCGCAGTTCGTCGGATAGCTCGATCCGGCGCATATGGTCAGCCAGGGTCGTGGGATCAAAGGCGTGGGAGGCAAGGGAACCATAGTCGGTCGGCAGCACTGTGTCGTGATGATTGACCAGAATCACGGTTTTCTTTCCTTTGCCCCGCACCATGGCCCATACGATCGAGCGGTCCAGTGGGTCGTCCGCCACCGGTTCGCATCCCGCCAAGTGAGGATTTTTTTGAAAATAACCAAGCGCTGCGAACCAGTCATATATAAATTTTTCGATATCTCTTTCCATGGGCGTGCAGGTATCGCTGCGAACCGCCACCAGATCGTAAAACAAACGTAAAATTATGTTAGCCTGTGCTGACATGAAAGACCTTCTCAGAATCCATCCGGTTTGCGTGAGTTTCTTTCTTATCCTCGGAGTATCGTGCGATTCGGGCTTAAGAGATGGCCCCCAGGGCCTGATCCAGTATCTCCAGCGCAAGATCCGCTTCCCGAACGGTCAGATCCAGCGGCGACATGAAGCGGATCGAATCGAATCCACAGGTAAATACTTTCCATCCGCAGCGGCATTCACCGTCGCAATGGCAAAAGGGCAGTTCGATAATTTCACCGATGTGGGGATACCAGGCGCGTTGCGCCCGGCGGCTGCGCGTCAACGATGTCGCTCCCAGGGTTCGGCCGTGAAAGGCACCCTGAAAACAGAAACCGATACCCAGATTGCGTCGATGGTCGTAGCAGAGCTTCATGGCATTTTCGACAGCTTCGGAACCGGAATTGGACATAAAAAGCGTGTCGAGCCCATACGGTTTCGTTTTGGAAATCACTTTTTGAGCCAAGTGAGACGGTAGTGGAATATCGATCATTTCGGGATCTTCGCCCCATGCACCGACGATTTCAGCGCCATAACGGCCAGGATTGACGGCTGCTGCCCTTTTCGCCGTTTCGATCAGTTCCGTATTGTTGTATCCCAGGGGAAATGCTGCCCCATGACTGGAAAGATCGAGGATCACATTTCCGTCAGGATCCGTGCAAAAAGGACCCACAGCCGGTTTAGAGCGGTCCCAAACCAATCCATGAAAATAGATACCTTCCGCGCAGTTGGCCATGTGGTATTGAGTCCAGCGCTGTGATACGGGGCCCGGAGGCGGTGTTTTTATTATCGGGGCGGCAGTGCTGCGGTTCATTTTCATGTCTCCTTTTATTCTATGATTGGAGGCCCAGTTTGTTCCCCATTTCTGTGATGACCGATGCGGTTTTCACGTCATAAACCGTCTTATCAGTCAACCAAACCGCACCATCGTGCAGCAAAGAGAGCATACGTCTTAGCGGTGTGGATGATGCTTTGAATTTCCACCCACTCGTTGGCCCCATGGTAGTTTCCACCTGAGGGCCCGAAACAGGTGCATTGCCCTTCTCCGAAAAAGTGAAACGTCCGCAAGTCGGTGGTGCAGGTGGCTATGTACTCTTCCGTATCCCGGCCGGTCAGCATTTTGTGGCAATCGTTCAGCGTGTTGAATGCCGCCATATTACGGGAGACCGTATGCCCATCTGAACGAAATCCGTAAAACTCTACGATCGGCGGGTTTTCCGTCAGCCAGGGATCGGCTACTTGAACAGCTAGTATTGTTTCTCTGATTTTTTGGCATATTTCGTCGTAGGCGGTGCCGGGAAAGTAGGAGAGGCGGCAGTGCATTTCCGATTTTGCGGGAACGGTGGAAGGCCAGTTGCCGCCGTTCAGAATCCCAATATTCAGATTGATAGGATGGGGGATGTCCCGGTAAGCTTTGGGAACGCCTGAATGGTGTAACGTCTCTTCCAGTATTCGAAGTGCTTGGACGATCAAAAAGCTCTTCTCAATGGAATTGGTGCCTGCCGGTGCCTCGAGAACATGCACCGGTTTACCTTCAACCGTCACCTTGAACCAGAGAACACCAAGCTGGCTCGTGAGAATCGTGGGACCAAAAGGTTCGGGAATCAATACGGCATCGGCATCATATCCTGCAGCCATGCATGCTAGAGCACCATTGCCGCAGCACTCTTCTTCGATAACGGCTTCAAGCGTTACGGGTGCTTGAAATCCAAAACCAGCCTTTTCAACGGCATAGACCGCGTAGGTCATCGCTGCCACCCCTGACTTCATGTCTCCGGCACCTCTACCAAAGATTCGCCCGTTTTTGATGACCGGTTCGAATGGATCGGAGTCCCAGAAGCTGACCGGTTCTGGATCGACTACATCGAGATGGCCATTGAAAATGACACTTTTTCCGTTATTTCCATCCGGTGAGCGCACGGCAACCACATTGAATTTATTTTCGTAGGTCCAGGGCACCTTGGTAAATCCAGGATGATCGGATAGTAGGGATTGATCGATCGGGATCAAGACAGGTGAAAAGGATAGCTTTTCGAGTTCATTTTTCATCAGATCGACGACTGAGGCTTCGTTTCCAAGTGTGCTGGGTTCTTTAACGAGTCGGCAGGTGAAATCGATGATATCATCTGCCAGGTTTTCAACCGTTTGAATTATTTTTTCTGCTTTCTTTTCCAATGCAATCTCCCGAAAACACCTACTATTGGTTTTAAAAAAACGGCAATTCACGATCAGGGATCATCAGCGACGCATCCGTCTTTTCAATGATTTCTTCTATCGTTGTTTCCTCCGCAATTTCAACGAGCTGCAGTTGACCGTCTACTACATCAATAACGGCAAGTTCGGTAATAATCCTGTCTACGCATGACTTGGCTGTCAATGGTAGCGTACATGACTCTAAAATTTTAGGTTGGCCCTTCCGGTTGGTGTGCCGGATCGTAATGATCAACCTTCGGGCCTTTTTAGCCAGTTCCATGCCGCCACCGATTCCGGGTGTGTATTTTCCCGGTATTATCCAGTTGGCCAGATCCCCTTTTGCAGAGATCTCCAGAGCGCCTAAGAAGGCGATATCCAGCCGTCCGCCTCTCACAAGGGCGAAGGAAAGTGAGCTGTCGAAAAACGATGCCCCTACATCGAGGTCGATATACCCGCCACCGGCATCAATCAGGTTTCTATCCGCAGTTTCTCTGCTGCAATGGGTCTTCACACCGAGAATGCCGTTTTCGGAGTGGATCTGCACACGTCTGTTCCGGTCTAAATATTTTAAAATTAAAGTAGGTATGCCAATGCCGAGGTTGACAACCTGGCCGGCAGAGATTTCCTTTTCAGCCCGCCTGGCAATTTTATTCTTTCTATCCAAAGACATGATGCTCCAATATCCCGTATTCGTTCTGCAGTTCCCGGATTTCAACGACGTTGTCTACAAATGCACCCGGAGTGTGGATCGCGTCGGGATCAAGAGAACCCGTGTTGACAATCGATTCCACTTCGGCGATGACCACATCAGCGGCCGTTGCCATGGCCGGGTTGAAATTTCTGGCGCTCTTTTCATAGACCAAGTTCCCGAGACCGTCTCCAACGGCGGCATGAATTAAGGCCACATCGGCGCGCAGGGCCGACTCCAATATTCCCTTTTGGCCATTCAAGGTAATGACCTGTTTGTTCTGGCTCAAAATCGTATCGATACCGATATCTGATACAAATCCCATCAGTCCTGCCCCGCCGCTGCGAATTCTTTCGACCAAAATGCCTTGCGGATTGAACTCCACTGCAATCTTTTTGTCGTTCATCATTGACAGTACCGTGGGGTTCAAGCCGAGGTGCGATGTGATCAGCCGGTCCACCCTTCCAGCCTCGATGAGCTTGGAAACACCTATATGGGGTTCATTGGCTTCGTTTTTTATCAGTGTCAAGTGGCTGGCCCCATGTTGCAGCAAAGCCTCGATCAGCATAAAGGGTGTACCTGGTACGCCAAACCCGCCGACCATGATGGTCTGGCCATCTTTAATAATGGATATCGCATCGTTTATGTCGGTTACTTTACTCATTGATCCGCAAATAAGTGAGTGAACGTTTTATTCTATATGTTTTATCCATAGCGGAACTAGAAGCAATGGCAATTATCACCCGGCATCCGGCATAAGTCCCACCAGATGGAACATGCTGTTCAGGGATCCTCCGTCTATTACCAGGGAGTCACCGGTTACAAACCCCGACTCATCGGAGCCTAGATACAAGACGGCTTTGGCGATTTCATCCGGGCTTGCGAAGCGGTTCATGGGAATGGCTTTTTTTCTTCGGTTGAGCTTTTGTTCAGTATCATAGACACTCAAAGCCATGGCGGTTTCAGTGGGTCCCGGGCTAACGGCATTGACGCGAACACCGTGAGCGGCCCATTCCACCGCCATGATTTTCGTCAACATCAATACGCCGGCCTTACTGGGGCTGTAAGCATTGAGACCCACCTGCGGCATATGCCCGGCAACGGAGGCCAGATTGACGATACTTCCCTTGCGTCGTGCAATCATCTTTTTTCCCACAGCCTGACTGCAGAGAAAGGTTCCCTTCAAATTAACGGCCATAACCCGGTCCCAGTCCTGTTCGGCAACATCTTCGATGGCTCCGCCCATTAGGATACCGGCTGCATTGACAAGGATATCGATCTTTCCAAATTCAGCAAGCACCCGGTCCACCATGGCATCCACCTGAGATTTGCTTGTGACGTCGAGTGCTGCCGGTATGGACTTCCGGCCCATGGATGTGATGGCATCGCATACCTGTCGCGCTTTATCCTCAATAATATCTGCAACCACCACATCCGCGCCTTCTTCGGCAAACGCCAGGCATACGGCCTCTCCGATACCACCGGCCCCACCGGTTACAATTGCAGTTTTCTCTTCTAATCGCATCGAATAATTTCCTTTGGCGTAAAAGTTCACCGGTACTATTTTTTTGCCACTAAGGCACAAAGACACCAAGGAAAAAGGGATTTTTTATGAGGCGTTTTTTTAATTTTTCCTGGATTCATAGTTTCCATGTTAAATTCGGGCTATTTTTCTCTGCTTATTGCCTTCGTGTCTTAATGGCTGAACTAGTACCCTTTGGCAGATTGTCTGCTCTAAAAACGCATACCTGCTTCGTTCTACAGCTGTTGATACAGGCGACGTGCCCAGTTTTCATCCTTAAGTCTGTTCTTGATGCTTAAAATCAGTTCATTCAAGCGAACGTCGGCATCGTCTGCCTGTTCAGCCTTTTGATAAACGCGCGTTGCCCACTGGGTGTCGCCCAAAAATTTTAGAATGTTTTCAGCCACGAAGGTCAGATCGCCTAAACTTGAAAATTTTTTTTCAGCCGCGCTGAGTATTTCGCGCAGAATGTCCTGACCGCCGGTTTTTTTCGACGCCGCCTCTAACAGGATTTGGTAGTCATCACGACTTTTGCAGAGTGATTCGGCTTTATTGTAAAGAAGTGTCGCGTGGCTGACGTCGCCCAGGGTGTCGATCATCAATCCTGCCAGGGAAGTATATTCGATAATATCCGCACATTTTTCTTCGGCCTTGGTGTACAGGTCACGCGCCCATTGTTCGTCATCCATTTTCTCCAGCACCATCCGCGCCAGTCGGACATATTCAGATTTTTTGGTGCAGCGACGCTCCATGTCAGCGTAAATATTTTTGGCCCAATCTTTATCGTTTAAATTAACCAGAATGCCGTCTACCAGATTGTTGTACTTGATATGATCGTCACATCTTTCCAGCTGCCTTTTGTAGATCTCCCTGACCCATTCTGTATCTTGCAGATCGCGGGTAATGGCATCCGCCAGATTCAGATAATCGGGAAAATATTGACTGAGGTCTTCCGCTTTTTGGTAGAGTTTTCTGGCATAATGGGTGTCCGCTGTTTGCTCTACAACATCGGTTGCCAGCTTTATCAGGGCCCCGGCAGATTGGGACTCGGTTTCGCGTTCGAAAAATTTGGTATAGCGGTCCTTGTGCGTTTCTCTTTTTTCGAGTTGATCTTTTACGGCGTCTACCCACTGCTGATCAGTCGTCAATTGCATGATTGCTTCGGCGACCTTTTTGAACTCGGCATCTGTTTTTACCGCCAGCTCAGCTTGTTTTAAGACCTTATGAGCAGCCGGCCTGTCCTGGATTTCCTCCACCAGGGCCTTGGCTACGACAACCAGTTGGGTTGAATTCGGCTTTGTAGCCAGGGTCTTTTGGTAGACCTCACTGGCAAATATGATGTCACCCGTTTCCTTGATCACGGCCTGAGCTAGTTTTACCAACGGATCGTAAGTGTCAAACATGACTTCCGCTTTTTTGTAGATATCCAACGCCAGGCCTTTGTCTTCGAGTTTATCGGCTATTGATTTGGCGAGCGCCACGAGCGCCTCACCTTTTTCCAGCCGGTCGGCAGCCATCTGATACAGTTTTTTGGCGTAATCGATATCCTTCAGGTCTGTGGCTGCGGACTCCGCCAGGCGGACGAGATCTTCACCCTTGGTAAGCGTGTTTTCCCCTTCGGAATAAACTGAACGTGCCATGGCTTCATCGTTTAAATCTTCAAAAACGGTCCTGGCCAGTTGCGCAAAATCCTCACCGGTTTTGCAGCTTTCGGCAGCCTTATTCAAAATTTCCCGGGCCTTGTCTTTTTCATCGAGCACATCCGCAATTCCCTGGGCACATTCGATGTAATCCGCAACTTTGCTGCATTTTTCAATCGCGGCCGAAACGGGTTTTTGGGCCAGTTCAGCATCCCCCAGGACATCTGTAATGCTCTTGCTGAGTTCGAAAAAATCCTTGATGCGAACACATTTACCCTGGGCTGCTTTCATGATCTCTGCCGCAGTCTCGGTCTCCCCAATCTCAGAGGCCGCCCGGCCCAGGTTTACAAAATCCTGCAAGCTGGCGCAAAAATCCTTGGCCTGCAGCACATATTGTTTGACCCTTTCTTTGTCACCAAGCGCCTCCTCAGCACCCTTGGCAAGCACGATCAACTCATCTATGGATTGGGCCCATTCCGCACCCTCATCGATGAGCTCACCGGCCCACTGTTGATCGGAAAGCGCTGTCACCACCTCTTTGGCCACTGCAACATAATCTTCAGCCGTCTGACAGCTTTCTGCTTTTTCTTCCAATTCTTCTTTCGTACTCATTTTGCTCTCCTTTCGTATTACACTTGTTGTTTATAAGAAAAATAGGGGACTTGGCGGAGTTGATTGAGCGATTCAAATTGGTCAATTGCGTCCTCAATTTCCTTTCCCAATGAAAATCATTAATATAGATGAGGGTATTTTGTCCAACAAAACCCTAGAAAAATATTTTCAATTTTTACATAGTTTATACAATTGGTTATGGACCGGTTCTGACCAGAAGCCGAATGTTGACAACTTCAATCGTGGACAATGAACTTTATGAGCGGATGTCCCTTCCTCCATACAATCCCCTGCTCTACTTGGCAATAAGTCAATAATGATTATGTTACATCGTGGCATATCGCTATGGACAAATTGTGGAATTCACTTCCAGACAAACTGCATTTTGGATGATTTCTGTTAAGTTCGACACAAGTTACAGACTACTGTCAAAATAGAACCAGCGACCTGTGAGCGACTGCCAATCTAACACACACTTTAATACAACTCAAATGCATATAAAGGAGATTGCAATGGACGTTGCAACCGAATCGATATATCAATCATTAGCGTTGAACGATACCGAGCTCTTTCACGAGCAGTGTTATATTAACGGCCAATGGGTTGAGGCCGACAGCGGCAAATCCATTCTGGTCACCAATCCGGCCACTGACGAAGTGCTTGGCACCGTCCCGGACATGGGCGCTGCCGAAACGCGTCGTGCAATTCACGCGGCCAACAAAGCCTATCCCGCATGGCGGGCCAAGACCTCAAAGGAGCGTGCCGCCATTTTGCGCCGGTGGTATGATTTGATTATGGTCGACCTGGAGGACCTTGCCCGGATTATGACCGCCGAGCAGGGCAAGCCGCTTTCAGAAGCGCGGGCCGAAGTCGCCTACGCTGCATCGTTTGTTGAATGGTTTGCCGAGGAGGCCAAAAGAATTTACGGCGAGACCATCCCGCCGCACCAGGCCGACAAGCGCATTGTTGTGATCAAAGAACCGGTCGGTGTCAGTGCGGCCATCACGCCGTGGAACTTTCCTTCCGGCATGATTACCCGCAAGGCAGCACCGGCTCTTGCGGCAGGCTGTACCGTTGTTCTAAAACCGGCATCGGCCACGCCGTATTCGGCGCTGGCACTGGTCCAACTGGCCGAACGCGCCGGGATGCCCAACGGTGTGTTAAACGTTATCACCGGCAACGCGAGCGTGATTGGGGCAGAGATGACGGCCAATCCGATCGTGCGCAAGCTTAGCTTTACCGGATCGACTGAGGTCGGCAAGCTGCTGATGCAACAGGCTGCAGGAACGGTTAAGAAGCTTTCCCTCGAACTTGGCGGTCATGCCCCTTTCATTGTGTTTGAAGATGCCGATCTCGACGCCGCCGTCGAGGGTGCTCTTGTGTCAAAGTACCGCAATAGCGGACAGACTTGTGTATGTGCCAATCGGCTGTTGATACAGGAAAGCATTTACGATGCCTTTGCCGCAAAGCTCGCCGACCAGGTCAAACGGCTCCAGGTAGGCAACGGCATGGAGCCGGGTGTCACCACCGGTCCTCTGATTGACGAAGCAGCGGTAGTCAAGGTTCAAGAGCACATCGATGATGCCGTGAGCAAGGGCGCCGGAATTCTAGTCGGTGGGAAACGCCACGCGCTCGGCGGTCTATTTTTCGAACCCACCGTTCTTATCGACGTGGATAGCCGCATGAAGATTACCCGGCAGGAAACCTTCGGACCGGTGGCTCCTCTTTATAAATTTAGAACGGAGGAAGAAGCCATCCAAATGGCGAACGATACGGAGTTTGGACTGGCCGCTTATTTTTATGCCCGCGATGTGGGCCGAACCTGGCGAGTTTCAGAGGGTCTCGAGTACGGCATCGTTGGTGTTAATACCGGCCTCATCTCCACTGAAACCGCACCGTTCGGCGGTATGAAGGAGTCCGGCATCGGACGCGAAGGATCAAAGCACGGAATCGATGAGTTTCTCGAGGTCAAGTATCTGTGTCTGGGCGGGATCGATGGATAGTCATCGAAAATGCCTCTGAAAGTTTGACATTTATTGCTGATCCCCACCCCATGTATCATTCATGGCATTTGGATAATTGTACGACCCTAATCGAGCTAAAAGGCTCGATTAGGGTGTCCGTCGCTAGCTGTCCAGGTACTTTGTCACAAAGGCCTATATTATGCTCCGCCTTGGTTGCCTGTCTCATTTAGTCCTCGACCAGAATGAGAGATTTCCCCCAATCCATTTTCCTGAAAGTCCCACAGTCAAATCCCAACAAGCCATATACCGTAAAGCAGCAGTAACTGCTTTCATGAAGCCATAACCGCATCACATAAAAATTTGTACGACACAATTGAACCTTTTTGGTTGATCCTGCCAACTAACTAGCTAAAGAAGGGAATTTTTTTCAGCTTACACTATCCGGACAAAATTAAAATGGAATTCGTTAACACATACCAACAAGGAGGGTTATCCAAATGCAGGTCTACTCAATCTCTAAACGAAAAAAGGATATCATAATGAATTACGATCTGGATGAGCGGCAAGTCTATAATGACGCTTTAGAGAAATTCAGTTGTGGTGAGACGTATCAGAATACGCCTGATCCTTTGAGGACCTCGCTGCAGCATGACTATGCTTGTTTCGTGGTGGATTGCTTTAAACGCGAGAAACGAAACACCAGCTGCCACACACCACTGTTTATTAGAATATAGGTCGAATAAATTCAGGAAACTTGATCTCCTTAAATTGCAATTAGGTATTAGAACCGTCAATAAATCATAATAATTCAAATAGTTGAGGTATTTTTTGTGAGATAATAAAAGTTATTGCAAGCGGAA
>Ga0126332_10000428_pt1 | contig 15351 bp, 11 predicted proteins | sample InaspJWI42metaG_FD_94482 | JGI IMG/M metagenome (GOLD analysis project Ga0126332, IMG submission 94482) | Marine gutless worms symbiont microbial communities from Oahu, Hawaii - Inanidrilus sp. 2 OAHU.JWI-42 metaG | ecosystem: Host-associated > Annelida > Digestive system > Unclassified...
CTACTGGCTGAGGATCTACTGCATGAGCGGCCTTTACACCATGCTGGCGCTGGGCCTGAACGTGGTGGCCGGTTTTGCCGGTCTGCTGGATCTGGCCTATGTGGCGTTTTTCGGTATCGGCGGCTACACTTTCGCCCTGCTTTCCTCCAATCAGTTCGACATCCACCTGCCTTTTATGCTGGTTCTGCCGGCAGCAGCCCTGCTGTGCATGTTGTGCGGTTTTGCGCTCGGGGCTACGAGCGTCCGCCTCAAGGGAGATTATCTGGCCATCGTTACCCTGGCCTTTGCCCAGATTTTCAAGCTTCTGCTGCTCAACCTCGACCGGCCGGTGAACATCACCGGAGGAGTTAACGGGATCTACAATTTCGACCCCGTCAACCTGTTCGGGGTTCGCATCATCAGCCCCCTGGGATACAGCTATCTGATCTGGTTTGCAGCCGTGGCGGTCATTATCGGCACCTCGCGGCTGAAATCATCGCGTTACGGCCGGGGCTGGGAGGCCATTCGCGAAGATGAACTGGCCGCGGCCGTCATGGGCGTCAACACCGCCTGGATGAAGCTGACCGCCTTTGCGAGCGGTGCGTGTATTGCCGGTGTTACCGGCGCGCTGTTCGCCTCTTTTCAGGATTCGGTCTTTCCGAACAATTTTGATTTCCCGCAACTGGTGGTGGTTTACTGCATGGTGATCCTGGGGGGGTTGGGCTACATCCCCGGCGTGGTCTGCGGCGCCATCCTGCTGAGCATACTGCCGGAGTTTCTCAGAGAGTACGGTGCCTACCGCATGATGTCCTACGGTGTAATTCTGGTAGTGCTTATGGCCCTGAGGCCCAGGGGACTGCTGTCTGAAATCAGTTTTTATAAAAAGCGGCAGACCCGGCCCGACAAAGACACGACCGGCCACCTGCGCAAATCCACTGACCTGTATTACGAAGACCGCTCGCCGGAATCAGCCGCCCCGACACATCCTTCGATCCGGTGGCACAAAGGCGAGGCCGTTGTCCTCGAGCTTCAGAGGGTTTCACGTAAATTCGGGGGGCTGACAGCCCTTGACAACCTGGATCTGAAGCTTTACGAAAAAGAAATCCTGAGTGTCATCGGACCCAACGGTGCCGGCAAAACCACCCTTTTTAACCTGATCTTCGGTATTTATCGGCCCAACGCCGGAAGTATCCTTTTAAATGGCCGGGACATCACCGGCGCCAAGCCCCACCAGGTGGCCCGGGCCGGAGTGGCCCGCACCTTTCAGAACCTGCGGCTGTTCAACAACATGTCCGTGCTCGACAACGCCTGTGTCGCGCAGTTCTGCCGCACCCGCTGCGGACCGCTGTCGATTCTGCTGAATCTGCCCCGGCATCGCAAGGAGGAACACCGGACCGAGAAAAAAGCCAAGGATATCCTCGGTCTGTTCGGCAAACGCCTGACCGGATACCGCTACGAACAGCATGTAACGTCACTTTCTTACGCCAATCGCAGGCGGATGGAAATGGCCCGCGCCCTGGCCACCGATGCGCGCATCCTGCTGCTGGACGAACCGGCAGCCGGCATGAATCCCCAGGAAACCGCTGAGATTACCGAATTTATTCGAAACATCCGCGACGAACACGGGTACACGATTTTACTGATTGAACACAAGCTCGGCCTGGTTAGAACTCTATCCGACAGGGTATTGGTTCTGGATTACGGCCGCAAAATCGCCGAAGGCAGCTTTGAGCAGGTCGCCGCTGCACCCCAGGTGATCGAGGCTTACCTCGGCCGGAGGCATCGTTGAATCATGCCGGAAATCCCGCTACTTGAACTCGAACAGGTCGACACCTATTACGGCAGCATTCAGGTGCTCTATGGTCTCGACATCACCATCAACAAAGGGGAGCTGGTTTGCCTGCTGGGCGGCAATGCATCCGGTAAGTCCACCACCCTCAAAACCATTCTCGGCCGCTGCCGGATCAAACGCGGCAGCATCCGGCTGAACGGAGAACGCATCGACGGTTGCCGCACCAAAGACATCATTGCACGCGGGGTGTCCGTGGTTCCGGAAAACCGCCGGATTTTTCCGCGCATGACCGTGCTCGAAAATCTGGAAATGGGGGCCTATCTGCGCCGGGATGCAGCAGATATCCGCCGGGATCTGGAACGGGTGCTGACGCTGTTTCCGCGCCTGGCCGAGCGCTTGAATCAGCAGGGAATTACCTTGAGCGGCGGTGAACAGCAGATGTTGGCCATGGGCCGGGCCATGATGTCGCGACCCGGCATTCTTTTGATGGACGAACCCTCCATGGGACTGTCGCCCATGCTGGTCGATCAGCAGTTCGAGCTGATCCAAGAGATCAACAACCACGGGACAACGATTTTCATGGTTGAACAAAACGCCGGCGTCGCCCTGTCGATCGCCGATCGTGGTTACGTTCTGCAGACCGGTTCGATCGTGCTGGCCGATACGGCCGAAAATCTGCTCTGCGACCCCATGATGCAGGAGGCCTATCTGGGTGGAGACACCGTCTGTGAAACACCTTGGGGAGGGAAATAGTTCAGTTTTGAATCAGGTTCATCATTTTTTTAAAATAGGTCTGGTTTTCTATATTGAAATTTTTGACACTTTGCCATTTAGGCTCCTTGCCGGCAATAAACCCGATCGCGGAGAGCGGAAAACAACCCTGCAATAGTCTAAAATAATTTTTCTCGCTTTGCTCCACCAGCGCGATAATTTCCAATGCACCTAACGAATAGGCATTTTCCTTTTGAAAGCATCCGATGCGTGCTGTATCCTGAAAACCTCTTTTCGCTTTATAGGCAGCTGAAAAAGAAAAATCTTCATCGCGGCACAATTCATATATTCTTTGGTAGGTTTCATAAAAAGATGAACTTTGTGCCTGGGACGTGGCGATTATCAATGCAAAATTATACGCTAATTCTGAATTAATATGCGCTATGGACAAATTATTTATCACCACAAAAGTGGCATAGCCTTCATATTGCTTTTCGGTTCCAAGATACGACAAAAGCCATTTAGCGTATCTTTTATTGGACATGGCGTTGAAAGCTTGAACCGCATGTCCGTCAAGTTCATGTGCTATGACGCAATCCAATCCCTGCTTGGTTTCTGTCGTTCCGGCCCTTATGATGATCTTTTTTTCGGATTCATAAATAGAGACATTTCCGCCGCTGGCTTCATGATACTCGATAAACCAACCATCTAAACTCCGTTTGGCAAATTCTTCCTCGAATTTTTCCCCGATTTGTTCATCATTATATACTTCTGCGGACTCAACGGCCGCGCTGGTCAACCGTTTGTAATTCTCTATGGTTTTGCTTATATCAAACGTGTTCGTTGATCCGAATATTTTACCGGATATATTTGAAAGCGCTTCGTAATCATTTTGTTTCCAGGCTATCAGCATCTCGGCGACATCCAGATATACCTTTAAAAATTCATTTATAATCAAATCGCTGCCGATTTCTTTCTGCAAGGCTTCTTTTATTTCTTTATAATCTTTTGCTTCCAGATTATCGCCGTAATCGAAAAATGGATTGTATGCTTCCTTTTTTTTAATATGTGCAAAAAACCTGGCTTTCTCTTCCACAAAATTGGCAGGTGTAAATTTTTTATAGTAATCAAGTTCTTTTTGGATATAGTCAAAATTCATAGATGAAATATCGTCCTATTTCCACCAAAGGTGCGTTGGCGTATAATGATTGTCGATCCCGCGCCCGCCATGCGAGCAAGGCGAAGCGGGCGGGTCTCAGCGACAAACATAAAACATTAACCCTCTGTGTCCTCCGTGCCTCCGTGGTGAACACAAGTCTAAATAATAATGAACGCATTAGTAAGTTTTGTTTTGATGGCCATGAATTCACTGTCTGCCTGGCTACTTTTCAGCCACGGTGCACAATCTCTCCGCCCACCACGGTCATGACAATCGGAATGTCAGGAACCTGTTCGGGATCAACCTGCCGCGGGTCGGCGGCCATGACCGTAATATCCGCCCTTTTGCCCGGTTCAATGGTTCCGTTTCGGTGTTCGTCAAAGGACAAGTAGGCCGATCCCTGGGTATAGAGCCAAATGGCCTCTTCCATGGTGAGTGCTTCCCGGGGGGCAAGGACCTCGCCCGAAGGGGTGCGCCGCATCACGGCATCCCGCAGTCCGATTCTAGGATCGACGCTGCTCACCGGACAGTCCGAGCTGCCGCCAATTTTCATGCCGGCCTTGAGCATGCTTTTAAAGGGATACAGCTGATGGGCCAATTCAGGTCCGAAGGCTTCGATCCATCCATCGCCCAGCTCACTAAAAAAAACAGGCTGGACCGAAGCGACGATGTTCATATCCACTGCTCGTTTTAAAAGGTCGGGAAAAAGGCAGCCGGCGTGTTCGATGCGGTGGCGCAGCGGATTGTCTGATCTAGGGCCCAGCACGGATTCAAAGGCGTCCAGGGTATCGCTGATGCCTTCATCCCCCTGGGCGTGGATAGCCACCTGATACCCGAGATCGTGATACAATTTGACCTTTTCGATCAATTCTTCACGGCTTTGAATTTTGAGTCCATGGCCGTAAGGCGGTGTCAGATACGGCGTGCTGACCGCCGCCGTGCGGTTGGACATGCCGCCGTCTGCAAAAATTTTGATAGGGCCGATACGCAGGTACCCGGAGCCGAAGCCGGTCATGATCCGGGAACCGGCCAGGGGTTCTGCCAAGAGATTGTAGTTCATGGTGTAAATCCGAATTTTGAGCTTACCTGCGTCCAGCGTGTCCTGGTAAAGGTTTAAGGTCTGTGGCACCACCAGCGCATCTGCGGCAGAAACAAAACCCAGCTTTGCAAATGATTCTGTCGCCCCGGCACAAAGATCGATGCGCTCCTGTTTGGTCATGCAGGCCAGATCGTCTAAAAAAAGTCTGTTGAATACATCCAACATGGCCTGGTCATGAAGTACGCCCGTGGGTTGGCCGCTGCCCGGATCTTTCTCAATAATACCACCCTGAGGGGAGGCGGTCTCGCGTCCGATGCCCATGGTCTTTAGGGCCAAGCTGTTTAATACGCAGGCATGAAAAGAGGTGTGATAGATGATAACCGGATGTTCGGGGCTGACCTGATCCAGATCCACCCGGGTCGGGTGTCTGTTTTCAGCCAGAAAATACTCGGTATACCTCGAGCCCTTGGTCCAAGTGCCGGGCGCAGTCTTTTCAGTTTCGGATTTTACGAGCTTGAGGATGTCATCCATTTTTGTAGCCCTGGAGGCAGACAGATCGATCCCGTCGATAAGATATGCGTAAATCGATAGATGATTGTGGGCCTCCATGAAACCGGGAAACATGACCGCCCCTTTGAGATCAATCGCCTCGGTGCCGCGCCCCACTGATGAGCGCAACTCTTCGTCAGAGCCCACGGCGCTGACAATACCGTTGGTGATTCCCACAGCCGAGCAAACCGACCCGGCTGCATCAAGGGTGTTGATCCTGCCGTTATAAAAAATAGTGTCCATCTTCATCCTCCTTCTCGTCGCTAGAAAGCGAAAAAGTAAACCTTCCCGAATTTCTATGAGAGACGTATTTGCCGAACGTGCCGCCACCCGAGCAGGTCAAGCCTTTACGGAAAAGCTTCGGATCAAAAGGGGGCCTTGACACGTAAATCTTGTTCCCATATATTAGCGACAAACACAACCCGTAACCATCCCAACCGCCATGTCTTATCAATATTTCACTCTTATTTAACAAAAAGCGAGGAGGCCGAAAATGAAAAACTTGACCAAAGTATTACTGACCGGTCTGGTGTTGTCACTGTCCGGTTTGTTGGTTGTTGCTGCAAATGCCCAGGAAGTTACCATCGCTCTGGGCTCTGAGCCGACAACCCTCGATCCTCAACTGCGTGAAGACGGCGGGGAACGCGCAGTCAACGACAATATTTACGAAACGCTGATGGCTCGAAACCCGAAAGGCAACTTGGTGCCGGGTCTGGCAGCGGCACCCCCCAAGCTGGTGGACCCACAGACATGGGAAGTAGAACTTCGGCCCGGGATCAAATTCCACAACGGAGAACCGTTTGATGCCGCGGCGGTGGTGTTCAGTGTGAAGCGTATCATCGATCCGAAATTCAATTCTGAGCAGATATCGTTTTTTGAAACGATAAAAGACGCTAAAAAAATTGACGACCTGACCGTGAGAATTTTCACGAACGGACCCGACCCTATCCTGCTGTCACGGCTCTACTGGATGAAAATGGTTCCGCCCGGCCACGCGAAAAACGCCAAGTTTGCCGAGACACCCATCGGCACGGGTCCATATAAATTTGTCGAATGGAAACGGGGTCAAACAATTACGCTGCAGATCAACGATGACTACTGGGACAAGACGCCCGCGATTAAAGCAGTGAAATATCGTTTTGTCGAGGAACCCGGAACCCGGCTGGCCGGCCTGATGGCAGGTGAATTCGACGTGATCACCAATTTACTGCCCGAATTCACCCAGCAGGTGCCCCAGGCGATTCATATTCTTGGCCTCGAACATCCAATTATCATCCTCAACGCCGACGGCGGCCCGACCAAGGACGTCCGCGTGCGCCAAGCGCTGAATTACGCCGTCGACAAGGAAGCGCTGGCCGAAGGCCTTTTTGAGGGATTTGCCCAGGTCGCCCAGGGTCAGCTCTTGAGCCCGTCATTCTTCGGCTTCAACCAAAAGGTTGGATCGTACCCATATGATCCCGCAAAAGCCAAAGCCCTGCTGAAAGAAGCCGGGGCCGTCGGCCGCACGGTTGAACTGATCGGCACCGCCGGGCGGTGGCTCAAGGATCGTGAAGTGGTCGAAGCCGTCGCTGCATACTGGGATGCGGTAGGCATCAAATCCAAAGTGCGCATTTTTGAATTTAATGAATATCTAAACCGCCTGTTTGATCGCAAGACAAGAGGCGATGCGATTTTTGTCGTCAGCTCCAACGAACTTCTCGATGCGGACAAAAGCTTCTCGGCCTATTACCGCGCCGGCGGAATCGGATCCTCAAATTCAGACAAGCAACTGGCTGCGTTAATCGAAAAGGCAAGATCCGAGACCGATTTTGCCAAAAGATCCTGGATGTACCACCGGGCTGTCAAAAGCGCTCATGATCAGGCCTATTTCGTGTGGCTGTTGAATATCGAAGACATTTACGGGGTGAGCGCACGAATCGACTGGCCGGCACGCGTGGACGCCAAGATTCTCGTTAAAGAAATGATCCCTAAATATTAGGAAAAACCACTCGATGGGCCGGTATATTCTCAAAAGATTCTGGCACGGTTTGATCGTCATATTCGGGGTTACGATCATCGTGTTTGTGGTCACCCGGATGGTCGGGGATCCCGTAAAGGTGATGCTGCCGCTGGAGGCCACCCTCGAACAGCGGGCCGCCTTTGAGAAACGGCTGGGTCTGGACAGATCCATCCCGGTTCAATTCGTTGATTTCATCGCCGACATTGCCCGCCTCAATTTCGGCGATTCGCTTTGGCAGCATCGCCCGGCCATGGAAATCGTTTTCGAGAAACTGCCCTTAACACTGATCCTGGCATTTATCGGCATCGGCCTGGCTTTCGTTTTGTCGATTCCACTGGGCATCATCGCGGCGCTGCGGCCGGGAGGTGTTTCCGACCGCAGCACCGTTTTTTTAAGTCTCATCGGATTGTCGCTTCCTCAATTTTGGCTCGGCCTTCTGCTGATCGTTATTTTCGCGGTCCAATTGCGCTGGCTGCCGACCTCGGGTGTGGCCACCCCGCTGCACATCATCCTTCCGGCAACCACCATGGCATTGCCTGCCCTGGCAAGAATGGTCATGATCGTTCGCTCATCCATGATCGACGAACTCAACCAGCAATATGTCAAGACCGGCTTTGCCAAGGGTCTGACATTTTATCGTGTGATCGGGATACACGCCTTGCGCAATGCGGCGCTGCCCGTGGTGACCCTTTGCGGCTGGGAGTTGATTCGCGCCGTGGCCGGATACTCGGTAGTGGTTGAAACCGTTTTCGCATGGCCGGGGCTCGGAATGACCGCCATCCAGTCCATTGAGCGCGAAGATTTAATCCTTTTGCAGGCCATCGTGTTCACGGTGGCGATAACGGTGGTGCTGATCAACATACTCATGGACGTGATCTACACGCTCGTAGATCCGCGGTTAAAACTGGCTTAACCATGACAGCCGAAACACATATCTCAAAGATGCTCGGCGGCCGCCGGCGCGAATGGCTTCAGCGGCTGCGCACCCTGGCACAGGAACTGTGGCGGGACAGGACCGGTTTTATCGGTGTGGTGCTGATCGCCGCCCTGGTTTTCATGGCCCTGGCTGCACCCCTTCTGGCACCCCATGATCCGACCGCCCAGAATTTGCGGGCCCGCCTCAGGCCTCCGGCCTGGGAAGCAATGGGCAGTTGGAATCATGTCTTGGGTACGGATCATCTGGGCCGAGACATTCTATCCCGCGTCATCTATGGCTCGCGTGTATCGCTTCTGGTGGGAGCCGCGGTCGTTATCCTCGCCGGGACCTTCGGGGTGGTGATGGGGCTGTTTGCCGGTTATCGCGGCGGTCGCACCGACAACTTCATCATGCGCTGGATCGATACCCAGGTGGCATTCCCGGGGCTTTTGCTGGCCCTGATTATCCTGGCGGTTATCGGCCCGAGCATGATGACGGTGATAATTGTTCTTTCGCTCAACGGTTGGATGGTCTACGGCCGCATGACCCGGGGTGCGGTCCTATCGGTGCGCCAAACAGAATATGTAGAGGCGGCTGAAATTGTGGGCTGCAAAGGACGGCGCGTGATATTTCGGCACATCCTGCCCAATTTGACCTCACCGTTGCTGACGCTTTCCATTCTCGAATTCGCGCGCATCGTTCTGGCCGAAGCCGCCCTGTCGTTTCTCGGCTTGGGTATCCAGCCGCCGGCGACCTCATGGGGGCTGGATGTGGCCACCGGCAAGGATTATATCTTCCGCGCCTGGTGGCTGGTCACCATGCCGGGCATCGCCATTTCCGTAACGGTACTGGCCGTTAATCTGGTCGCAAGCTGGATACGGTTGATCTCCGATCCCCAGGAACGTGAAAAGCAGTTCGCCCGCCAGATGGCGGCCCGCGCAAAACGAAAGCCCAAAACTTCGGTTTCCACAGAGGCTGCAAGCTAATGCCCGATCAGCAGGAAAAATATCTTTTGGAGATTGAAAGTCTGCGGGTGCACTTTACGACCCGCAGCGGAATCGTTCAGGGAACCCGCGATGTTAATCTGCATATCAGCTACGGCGAAACCCTGGGCCTCGTAGGCGAATCAGGGTCCGGCAAAAGTGTGACCTTTCAGGCCGCGCTGGGTTTGATTACGACACCCGGTGAAATCGTTGCCGGCGATATTCGCTGGAAAGGCCGCTCGCTTTTTGCCGGCAGCGGCAGGGATTATCTGCACAAGGTGCGGGGCAAGGAAATAGCGATGATCTTTCAGGATCCGATGACCTCCTTAAATCCCGTATTTACCATAGGCACCCAAATTTGCGAAGTTCTCCGTCACCATTTAGGAATGAACCGCCGACAGGCCCGCCGGCGAACGGTTGAACTGTTGGACACGGTCAACATCAGCGCCCCTGATAAGCGAATAGACCAATATCCCCATGAACTTTCAGGCGGCATGCGTCAGCGGGTGATGATCGCCATGGCGTTGGCATGCGAACCGGAACTGTTGATAGCGGATGAACCCACGACGGCCCTGGACGTTACGATCCAGGCCCAGATCCTGGACCTTCTGGCCGATTTACAGCACCGTCTGAAGCTGTCAGTGGTCATGATCACCCATGATCTCGGGGTCATCGCTCAGCTCTGTCACCGAGTCGCTGTGATGTATGCCGGTGAGATTGTGGAAGTCGGCCAAGCCGAGGAGATTTTCGAACAACCGATCCATCCGTATACGCAGGGGCTCTTGCGGGCAACGCCCCGGCCGGATGAGGTTACCGAGCGCATGATTGCCATCGAGGGGGTTCCGCCCAATCTGATCTCGCCGCCTGCCGGCTGTGCGTTCGCCGCACGGTGCGATCATGCCAAGCAGGGATGTACCCAGCGACAGTCGCTGACAGCTTACGATGAAAACCGACAGGTGTCCTGCTGGTGCGCGCTGGAAAGGCAGCTGTAACCGTAAGAAGTAAAGATCCGGATTTAGAGGACCCGGCTTCGCTCGGGCTACGGTGTGGTCGGCCCCGGCAACGGCGCGGCAGACCCCTGTTTCGATTAAATCCCTGTAAGGGGCTGCTCTGTGACCGAGCTGGTTTCAACCTTTTACTGGAGTGTGGGAGTGTTGGAGTATTGGAGAACCGATCACACGACAAACATCTGCCGGGAGTAAAACCCGAGAAAGACGGAATTCTCCTCCCTCGGAATCCAAGAGATTTTGACCATTACTCCATTACTCCAACACTCCCTGGATTTCTTAAGGAAGGGCCGTCTGTCTGGAATCTGGCTCAGAAGACCAGTATCTCCGAGTTGAATCAATGATGTCTATCGTTGCGGAAAAAATAAATGCAGTCAAAAACGGCCGATCTGAACAGCCGCTGGTCAAGGTCGAAGGATTGACCGTCCACTTTGATGCCGGCCGCAGCGGATTCTGGGGCCAGAAGCGGCTGATCGTTCATGCCGTGGATAATGTCAGTTTCGAAATCTACCCCGGTGAGACCTTGGGATTGGTGGGCGAATCCGGATCCGGAAAAAGCACCACGGGCCGGGCCATTCTGCGCCGCTTGCCCACTGCAGCCGGACGCATCTTCTTCAAGGGCAAAGACATCACCCATGTGGAAGCGGAAGCACTGCGGCCTTTACGCCGGCATATGCAACTGGTTTTTCAGGACCCATACGCCAGCCTCAATCCGCGGATGCGGATTGTCGATATCGTCGCCGAGCCCCTTATCGTGCACGGGATGGTGAAAAATACCAAAGCGGCAGTCGTCCGGGTCGCCGAGCTGTTGGAACTGGTAGGCCTGCCGCCCGATGCCGGCGGCAGATATCCCCACGCTTTCAGCGGCGGCCAGCGTCAACGGGTTGGTATTGCCCGTGCGCTGGCCCTGAATCCCGAGTTCATTGTCGCCGATGAGCCGGTTTCCGCCCTGGATGTTTCGATCCGGGCCCAGGTGGTGAATCTCATGCAGGATCTGCAGGAGAAGCTAGGCCTGACCTTTTTTTTTATCGCCCATGATCTGGCGGTGGTCAGACACATCTCGCATCGCATTGCCATCATGTATGCGGGTAAAATAGTGGAGATCGCCGGTCGTGACTTTATTTACAGCCAACCGATCCATCCGTATACCGAAGCACTGCTGTCGGCTGTGCCCGTTCCCGACCCAAAAATTCAAAAAACCCGCCGGCGAATCACTTATGAAGGTGAGGTACCCAATCCCCTGGATCCACCGCCGGGTTGTCGCTTTCAGGCGCGTTGCCCTCACGTAACCGATCAGTGTCGGCAAGAAGATCCACCGTTGACCGAACGCACCCCGGGACATCGGGCAGCGTGCTGGAACCGCTAACCTTCAGTGCCGGCAAAGACTCCCCATAAACCGGCGCCGTCTACCCGTTCATGAACCTGCTTGACGCTGGTTGAATAAAGTTTTCGCTCCCGCATGCGATCGAAGAGTACGGAACCAGAGTAAGTATATTTCAGGCCCAATCCCTCCTCAGCCTGCATCCGGGTGCGCACATAAGATATGGCGTCCCCGACCGTCAGCGTATCGGGAAGGACCAAAAGTTTTTCTTTTTTTAAGTGCTTCACGGCATTATAACCGGCCTGCGTTCCGGTGCAAATGGCTTCGGTATGACCAACAAGCAAGCCGGCTTTTTCTCCACCACAGAATAGATTTTGGACGCCATCCACTTTGAGCGTATCATCCCGGGGTGCCATACCGACATAACGGATGGAATTTCCCAGCCCGCCGGCATACGGATCCTCAAAGCGCGCATTTTCGAAACCCGAAATCTGTCTTAGCAGATGCAACGGGAAAAAGGGGCTCATCAGCTTGGCATGCCCCGTGTCCAAGACGACGATATTCTTTTCGAATTCTGAAATGGCATATTGCTGGCACGCTTTGAGATCCAGTTTCCCGGACAGTCTTTTGGATTCCGGCAGGGGGATCACGACCGCCCCCTCTTTATTCAATGTATGGGTAATGTTCTCTGACAGGGATTCTTTCAGTAGTTTGCACGAACCGCTCATTGCACCGATCTGCGGCCCTTTGCGGCCGATATATTCCTTGACGCCGGCTTTGGCGGTCAAGCTGACCCGGCCGCCGAATGAATGACAGCGCAACACACACATAACACAGCCATTGCCATACTTATTGCAGTTGGCGGGAGGACCGGCCGTACCCGTGGTATCGACATATGCATCGCCGTCAAAGCGAACGTCCTGCTTGGCGCATTTTCCGGTGACGGCCTCGATCCGATCTTCCTGCATGGCCACATCGGTTATGCGTGTCGACAACCGGATCTGCACCCCTTTATCGGCAAGAAAATTGTGGATGATCGGCTCCATGGTGGCCACATTATAAAGGGACGCATGATTATGGCCCGGAAAATCAATCGTGCGATGAAGGCTGTTTTGGTCCGTCAATTGAAAAAGCTCTCCACCGGACATGGCGATCATTTCTTCGGCTGCCGTAAACCGGCCGTTGTTGCGCATAATGCCGCCGACCAGGCCCGTACCGAGCAGCATATCCGTGCGTTCGATCAGAACGACCTGCGCTCCCTGCTTGCGGGCCGACAATGCAGCGGCACATCCGGCCCATCCCCCGCCTACAACCACGACTTTCATCCAGTAGCTCCTTTTTTATGAATGTTTAATAGTAAAGATCCAGCAATTGTCTTATTCAAAATTCAACTTTACATGTATTTCACATTTTGGCGCCCCGATCAAATATGTTTTTAGCCGTCTTGTAAGGATCTGAAACAACCATTTAAACGATCTACTCGTACAGGTTTTCTCCTTTTTCGACAAAGCGCCTGAAACCATCAACATCATCACCGGCGGCCGCTATGCGCCTGATGCCCTCTTCAAGCGTTTCAAGGTCGGCTGCGATGGAAAGTCGCAGAAAATGCATGTTTTCCGTTCCGATGGCGCCAAAAGATCTTCGATCCAATACGGCTACTTTGTGCTCGTATAGCGCAAACATCTGGAAAAGGGTTGATGGCGACGCTGCTTGCTTAACCTTTGGGGGCATTCTTTCAAAGGCCTCGAAAGCCCCCAGTCTTTCGCACATTTTTGCGATGTTTGGAAAAAGATAGAAGGCCCCGCCCGGCTTTTGACAGGTGACACCGTCTATGGCGGTCAGCTTATCAAGGATAGCATCGCGTCGCTTTTCAAAAGTCGCAGCCATTGCATCCATCCAGGGACCGGATTCCGGATTTTCAAGCGCCTCTCTGGCCCCCTCCTGGTTGTAGGGCGGGATGCACGAAAAATAATTGATGTTCATTTTCTTGAAAATATCCGCCTCGGCAACTGTCGGCAGCACCGCATAACCAACGCGCCCGCCGGTCCAGGCAAAAGATTTGGAGAGGCCGCTGCTGATGATAGTGCGCTTCTGCATGCCTGGTACCGCTGCGATTGAAAAGTGGCGTTGTCCATCGAAAATGATGTTTTCGTATATCTCGTCGGAATAGACGCGCACATCAGGACGGCACTTTGACAGAATGATATCGGCGATGGCATGAAGCTGGTCTTTGGTGGCCACACCACCGGTGGGATTGGACGGAAAATTTAGAATGATCAGCTTGGTATTAGGGGTTATACGTCTTTCTAGCTGCCGGGGCGTGAAGGTAAAATTATAATCCTCTCTGAGGTGCAGAGGGACGGGCACGGCATCCACATATTTGATAAACGATTCATAGATCGGGAATCCGGGGCTCGGGTAAATAACCTCGTCACCCGGATTGCAGTAAATTTGCTGTGCAAATCCGATGGATGGTTTACCGCCCGGAAAGACGCAAACATGCTCCGGTGTTACATCCAGCCCGCGGGTTGCATTGACCTGGTTTGCGATGGCGGTTCTAAAGGTGAAAATTCCCTTGGGGTCGCAATAGTGCGCGTTGTCCTGTTCAATATTTCGGATCACCTCATTTTTTACCCACGGGGGCGCGCTGAAATCGGGTTCTCCGAGATTCATTTTGATAACCGGCGTTCCCTGGAATTCGACTCTAACGATATGCGGTCCGATTTTGAATGCATTTTCCGTACCTATGATGAGCGTGCGATCAGCATACAGTGGCATTGGAGCTCTCCTTTCGAATATCGCAAGAAGTGATCGGATCTTTATGCTACATTGTAGATCAATAATCAAAGGAAATTTATCCGGTCTGATTGAACAACACAATTACCTTCAAATCGACCATAGCAATGCACAAATTCTTGTCATCTAGCATTGTGGATATGCTTGAGACGGTTGCGTTTTCTGGGCAGATGCTGGATGCTTGATACTTGATGCTGGATATCTAGTAATACACTAACGATGAATTCCAAAAACATCCAGAAACCAGGATCCTGGATCAGTCAATACTCGCAATGGTTATCATCGCAACGGCCAAGTTTGAATACAGTATTTTATGCAACTCTAAGGTCGATACAGGCCGTCTTTCTCAACCATGGTCACCACGACCATGCCATGGGCCGCAACTTGGAGATATTGTATCGACATCATAAAATATCATACCCAAGCCTCTGCCCGCCACGGCACTTGTAATAGGCTGAAATTTATAACCATCTCAAATTAATATTTCTCACGGTAGCCTGCTCGGATACTACCATCTTCCCAGATTTGCAATGATACTGTAGTCAAACCTTCAACGCGAATGCGACTTGCTAAGGCATTATGGAAAATGCGGGCAAAATGTTCCAAACTGGAATTGAGCCCTTTAAATTCAGATAGGTTATTCAATGGTTTTCCCTTGAAATGAGCGACCAGTGCATCTAATTCGGGTTCGATCTCACAGATATCGATTAAATAACCTTGCTTGTCCAGGTGCGTGCCTTTTAATTCCACTTCAACAACATAGTGATGAGAATGCAGCTCACGTTCCTTTTTTTCATCGGCTTGAGGATGAAAATGTGATGCAATAAACTCACGTTTGACGGCAACTGAATACATAATACTATTTACCTTTTCAATGTCGGCATTCATTATCAATTAGTCGATAATTTAAGTACTTATAAAACACTCATTTTTGCCAGGTTAACGGGTGAAACAATGCTAATCCAAATCCATATTCGCTAAATTTCAGGACACCTTACCTCTGGGAAGAATAACTGACACCTTTGGCTTAATTGGGGGATGTATATCCCCCGAGTTCGTAGACCAGTCGCAAATCTGTTCCGGGATATTTTTCTTCGGCA
>Ga0126332_10000429_pt1 | contig 15333 bp, 13 predicted proteins | sample InaspJWI42metaG_FD_94482 | JGI IMG/M metagenome (GOLD analysis project Ga0126332, IMG submission 94482) | Marine gutless worms symbiont microbial communities from Oahu, Hawaii - Inanidrilus sp. 2 OAHU.JWI-42 metaG | ecosystem: Host-associated > Annelida > Digestive system > Unclassified...
GAGTTTTGATTCTTTTTTCTTTAGACCCATCATACCATTGCTCCAGAACCCATGATTCCACTATTCCAGCATTCCAACATTCTCCGCCTCCGGCGGATGAGCGAAGCGAACTAAATTCTTTTTTCGGTGTTGACATGCATAAGTGATTTGATTATAGGCAGCATATTGGTCAGACCGGTCTGACCGGTCTGACCTATTTCTGATGATGAGAGATATGATGCAATTCAAAAAAATGCCCCAATCTGCTTTTCGTAAAAGAAGCTCAATCATTGCCGAGCAGATCGTAAAACAAATCCGCAATAAAGAATACCGACCGGGCATGAAACTTCCGCCGGAAAGACTCATCGCAGAACAGACGGGCGTCAGCCGTCCTTCCGTTCGTGAGGCCATCAGTGCGCTTCAGATCGTCGGTATCGTTGAGAGTCATCCCGGAGACGGAACCTATGTCTGTGAAAAAATCGGTGCTGAAGACCTCAGCCACCAAGCTCTCGAGGTGTTGGAAAAAAACGAGAGCCCTTTAGAATTGCTGCAAGCACGCAAAGCCCTTGAAATCGGTGCAGCCCGAATGGTTATTCGGTTGGCAGATGCCACCGACCTGCAAAATATTCGTCAGGCTTGGAACAAGAAACAGAAAGAAGGTTTGCGGGGAAACTACGACGGCTATTTGAAATATGCATCCGAATTCCATATGGCCATAGCCGATGCAACCGGCAACAGGCTTATTGCGCGAATGACGGAAAATTTGCTTCAGGCCACGCAACAGCCACTATGGCAAAGTATGCGCCGCACATACTACAGCGCAGACCCGGGTCGAATAAGGGAAATGCTGGCGGTTCATGACCGCATTGTAGAAGCCATCGAAACCAGAAAAACAGATCTTGTTATCGACTCGATTGAAGAGCACTTCGATATTCTTATTCAGCGAACCTATAATTTGAGTGATAAAGGAAAGGATAGTAGATGAAATGAAAATCGATGTGGAAGAATGCACGGGATGCGGCATATGTCTTGATTACTGTAACGTCGAGGCCATCTCACTCGATGAAGAAATAGCTTCAATCGATCCGGACATCTGCGTGGAGTGCTGGGTATGTTACCGCAACCAGGTTTGCCCTTTCGACTGCTTTGAACCGACGCCGCTGGAATCCTACGGTGAGACATTTAAGCATGTGTTGAGCGATCCCACCATCACCAGCAAGGGTACTGGAATTCCGGGAAGAGGGACCGAGGAAGCCAAGACCAATGATGTTACCGGACGCTTTCACAAGGATGTTTACGGAATCTGCATCGACATGGGCCGGCCGGGTATAGGCGCCTATCTGCGGGATGTGGAAAAAGTTGCGATGGCCATGGCTGCAGTGGGTGTCAGATTCGCAAGCCCGAAAGAAACCCCTCTCTCCGGGGTAATGACCAATGTGCGCACCGGCAAAATTCGCGACGATATTCTGGATGTTCACGTCATGTCCGTTATCATCGAGGGTACCGTCAAAAGAGATCAAATCGACCCGGTATTGGCGGCCGTAAAAACGGTTGGAGGTGAAATAGACACCGTCTTTAGCCTCGGCATCGTTTCCATGCTGACCGATGACGGGGACCGCCCGTTAATGCAGGCCCTTGAACGCCATGACATGGAAATACCTCTGCGGGGAAAAGTGAACGTGGGACTCGGAAAGCCTCTGTACCATGGTTGAAACACTTGGCGCTTAATAACTTTATATCGACAATTTGTAGTCGATCTCAGACAGAATGTTGTTTTTGCATTGAAAGATGATGTTACGAGTTACGGGTTGCGGGTTGCGCGTTAAAAAAAGGAAACCATCCTATTGAAAACCCGTACCCCGTAACGCGGAACACGCAACAGCCCTGTTACAATCCAGTATGTTATTCACTGCTCTGAAAGAGCCACATTTTTCAAATATTATGTTAAAAAATGCTTAGTGACTTGGAAAGGAAAACCACATGACCCATAGTTTGCACCGCTGCGGAAGGCTTCAGGAAAAAGATTATGTCTGGTTATTGTACCACGTGAAAGGCATCAACGATGAAAACCTGGCTGATCGGATGCGAGATGCGCTTGCCGTCGTTGAAGATGTCGGAAGCGTAAACTGGGGCGATGTTAAATCCGGCCCCATTGTCTGTCTTTCACCGGAAGAGGTAAAAGCCAAGCTTACCGATAAATCGCGCCTGCGGGGTGTCTTCACATCCGAAGAACAGATCCAAAGCTTTCTGACAAAGATGAAAGGGGCTGATCTCGGACTGTGCGTGATTATTACAGGACCGTTGGGCAAGGTGCTGGATGCCTGTCACACAGCCGGTATCACACCACATACGATCAATTATTCAATCGGCATCTTTGGTAAAAAGGATGCCGTGGCCGATGCGGACACCTTGGCCATAACGACCATGTGCGGACATCATATGATCCCGGATCGGTACGTTGACAAAGTTCGCAGCAAAGTTGTCCGGGGTAAAACCCGGCCGGAAAGGGCGGCCCTAAAAATGGCGCAGATGTGTCCGTGCGGAATTTTCAACCAGGAAAGAGCTGGGGAACTCCTCGAATCTGAAATCAAATCGACCCGACCTGCTAAAGCGTGACACTTCAAAATCCGACTTGATTGCAGACCGAAGACGTTTGAAGGACAGGAATCGCAAGAATCAACCTTGACATTAAACCTGTAACGGAAGGAGGACAAGTATGATTGGCTGCAGACATTTTACAATATGCAAATTGACAGTCTTTGCCGTGGTTACGATGCTCTTTCTAGGCGTGGGCGCAGGTGCCGTCCTGGCCGGTGATTATCCGACCAAACCGATTGAAATGGTTGCCTGGGCTTCACCGGGCGGTGGCAGCGATCGGATGTGTCGGACATTTGCCAAGTCCACCGAAGGCATCCTGCCGCAGACTGTCTATGTGGTGAACAAAAAAGGCGGTGGCGGATCCGTCGGCATGGCCTATGTCCAGGGCAAACCGTCCGACGGCTACACGATGCTGGGCGTCACCAACAATCTTGTATTTACCCCTTTGACCAAACCGAATCTGAAGTACAGCGCCAAAGACTTTACACCGATCGTCATGTGGGGTTTCGACGCCAAGTGCATTGCCGTTGCTACGGATGGTCCTTACAAAACGATTGAAGACTTCGTCAACGGCGCCAAAGGCAAACCGGGACAGGTTAAAATCGGTACTTTTGGATTGGGCACGGACGACCACATCGTCGGCTTTCTGCTCGGCAGAGAAGCGGGCGTAGAGTACGGTTTTGTTCCCTTCGATAGCGGTGGGGAGCAGCTTGCGGCACTGATGGGCGGACACATCAGCGCCCAAATTGCCGAAGTTCAGGAAGTCAAAGCTCAGGTGGACGCAGGAAAGGTGCGTATTATAGCAGTGGCCACCTTACAACGCCTGGAAGGGATGCCCGATGTTCCGACCATGAAAGAAAAGGGTTGGAACGTGGTGGTTCCGAAATTCAGAGGACTGGTCGTGAAGAAGGGTACGCCGGATGATATTGTAAACTACCTCATTTCACGATCTTTGATGGCGATTCAAACACCCACCTTCAGGAACTATCTGGCAAAAAGCATGATCGAACCGTATTTTGTGGTGGGCGAAGGATTCGCGGAACTCATCCGTGAACAGGAAAAAACATTCGGCGAAGTGTTGAAGACACTCGGCTTCTAACCTTATTGCGCTCCAGGTAACCGGTGACGGGAATAAATTTCCGTCACCGGTTATTATTTATTGATACTCAAAAAAGACGATTTCGTAAAAAGTTCGAATTCGTCATGACGGACCTGATCCGACATCCATAACATACTGAAATAACTGGATTCCGGCCTTCGCCGGAATGACGCTTTAAAGAAATTTCAGACTTTTTAAAAACTTTCAAAAAAGGATCTTGGAATGAAATGGGCAGAGCGGATAACGGCGCTTTTTCTCCTGGCTCTATCTGCGGTGTGGATTTATTTGGCTGTTCGTTTACCTTTCCCGGCCTTTGCCCGGGTGGCACGTATGGGCCCGGGCCACTTCCCCATTGCTGTGGCCGGTGTACTGGCGATCCTGGCGTTATGGCTCCTGTGGCAAACGTTTCGATCAGAGCCAAGCACTGAAGAGGCCCAATCCACCGCGGCAAAGAAAATTCGCAACCCCCAAGCCTTTAAGCACCTTATCAGCGGTTTTGGACTCTTCCTTGTCTATGTGATCCTTGTGCCGTATCTTGGCTTTGCACTGTCAACGGCCATATTCGCCTTTTGTTTTATTCGATTTATCGGAGGCTTCGGTTACCTGCTCTGCACCGTTCTGGCGTTGACGATTCCCGCTGTGCTCTGGACTATTTTTGCCTACTTACTGACCGTGCCTCTTCCGAAGAGCCCCTGGGGAGTATAATAATCATGGATATGCTTAAAAACCTGGCCATGGGCTTTGGGATTGCCCTGGTTCCGCAAAACCTGTTCTTCATCATTATGGGGCAGTTGGTAGGCGTATCCGTTGGGGTGCTGCCGGGAATTAATGCCTCGATGGCGGTAGCGGTTCTTTTGCCGTTGACATTTGGAATGACACCTGAGGCCTCATTGCTTTTCTTGGCAGGCATTTATATGGGGGCGATGTTCGGAGGGTCGATCACCTCTATCTTGCTGCGCGTGCCGGGAACTTCTACGGCAGCGGTGATTGCCTTGGACGGTTATGAAATGACGCGCCGGGGCCGGGCCGGTCTCGCGCTTGGGATTACCGCCATCGGCTCGTGGGTGGCCGGAACATTCAGCGTGATGGTGTTAATGTCCCTCGGGCCGTGGCTGTCCAGTGTGGCCCTGGCTTTCGGACCGCCGGAATACTTTGCGCTGATATTTCTAGGATTGACGATGATTACCAGCCTGGGTAGCGGATCCATGGTAAAAGGCCTTATTGCCGGTGCCTTCGGATTGTTGCTGGGAACCATCGGAATGGACCCCGGGGCCGGTATCAGCCGCTTCACCTTTGGGATCCTGGGCCTGGATAACGGCATCAGTTTTATTGCGGTATTGATCGGCATGTTTGCGGTGTCGCAGTCTATGACAAACCTCGAACGCCATTTCAGCTTCAAGTTCTACCAAGGCAAGATGACAGGGTTGTTGCCGACTTGGAACGATTTCAAGGAAAGTTTCGGCTCCATCGTGCGCGGTTCAATACTGGGCACCTTCATCGGGATGCTGCCGGGTGCCGGTGCCACTGCTTCGGCTTTTATGTCTTACTCGATGGAAGCGCGCATCAGCAAACATCCCGAACAGGTCGGCAAGGGCGATATCCGCTGCGTGGCCGGTCCCGGCAGTGCCGACAACTCGGCCGCCGGCGGTGCCCTGGTTCCCCTGCTTAGCCTGGGCATACCCGGCTCAGAAACCACGGCCGTTCTGCTCGGCGCCCTGATGATTCATGGCATACGCCCCGGCCCGTTGCTGTTTACACAGCACTCCGGTCTTGTTTGGGCGCTGATCGCCTCATTGTACATTGCCAATTGTTTGGGGTTGATCTTGGCCACAGTCGGGATCAAACCCTTGACGCAAATACTCCGAATGCCGACACCCATCATGTCGACTTTTATTTTGGTTATGAGTGTAGTTGGCGCTTATTCCATCAGCAACAGCATGATCGAGGTGTGGACCGTGGTCATTTTCGGCGCCATCGGCTACGGGATGAAACGCCTCGACATTCCGGTGGCTCCGGTAATCCTGGCGCTGGTACTGGGGCCGATGGCTGAAAAATCATTTAGACAGTCGCTTTTCATGTCGGACGGTAGTCTGGTGATATTCTTTACCCGCCCGATAACAGTGACCATGCTCGTTCTCAGTATGGTCAGTTTATTTTTACCTCTGATTCTTGCACGATTTAAACCGAAAATACGAGCAGCGTGATTTAATCCGCAAGCGACGAAATATAATTAGCCAGAAAGGAATAGAAGATGAGTAGCCAAAGCAGTACAGTCACTCCGGAGGTGTCCGAATTTATCGAAAGCCTGACGTTTGAGGATATACCGGCAGAAGCGCTGCGAATAGGCAAGCGCTGCGTTTTGGACGGTGTTGGCGTTATTCTTGCCGGCTCTTTGCAGCAGTGCACCCGAATCGTCCGTGCATTCGGCCTTAAAAACGGCAAAAACCCAGAATCCACGGCTTTCGGAAAAGAGCCGGTTAAGATGCCGGCCATATTTGCCGCCCTGGTGAACGGCACGGCGGGGCACGCCATGGATTGGGATGACTCCCAGTTGTCCACCTCTCCTGACCGGACCTTTGGCCTTCTCACCCACCCGACGATCCCACCGCTTGCGGCTTCTCTGGCGCTGGCCGAAACGTGTGATAGCATTTCAGGCAAGGATTTTCTAACCGCTTTTCTGACGGGATTCGAGGTGGAATGCAAGATTGCCGAGGCAATCCGGCCGGATCATTATGATAAAGGTTGCCACTCCAGCGGCACCATCGGCACATTCGGGGCCGCCGCAGCCGCGGCCAAACTGCTTGGATTGAAAGGGCCCGCGCTAAAGCACATGCTCGGTATTACTGCATCGATGGCATCCGGCATTCGGGTCAATTTCGGCACGATGACCAAGCCGCTGCACGTCGGTCGGGCCGCCCACAACGGCGTATCGGCCGCATTGCTAGCAGCCGAAGGATTCGAGGCCGACCCGACCGCACTGGATGGTCCCTGGGGGTTTTTTCAGGTGCTGGGCGGGGGTTACGACCGCGAGAAGATCTCGGGCCAGCTGGGTAATCCGCACACTATTGTCGAGCCGGGCGTAAGCGTCAAACCCTATCCATGCGGCTCTCTAACGCATCCTTCCCTGGATGCCATGCTGGCACTCGTGATGGAAAACGATTTGAGACCGGACGATATAGAGGCGGTGGTATTGTATGCCGGAAATAATATTTTGAAACCGATCCGCTATGCCTTTGCGGAAGACGAGCTTCAGGCTAAATTTTGCATGCCGTTTTTGCTGGCGGCAATTGCTATTTCGCGCAAAGCAGGGGTAAAAGAATTTACAAAAGAGTTCGTTCGTTCAACACCAGTCCAAGACTTGACGCGGCGGATTAGAATGGAATTTGATCCGGAGATAGAAGCCAAGGGATATGACAAAATGCGATCGCGGGTGGAGGTCACATTAAAGAACGGCGAAAAACTTATCCGAGATGCTGATGAACGTTATCGCGGCGGACCGGACAATCCGCTCAGCGACGAAGAGTTAACCGATAAATTCAACGATTGCACCCAGTCTATCCTATCACCGGATGCTCAAGAGGCCGTTGTCGAAGCTATTTTCGGACTGGATCAACTGTCGGATGTTCACCGGTTAATCGGGTTGGCCAGGACGACGAAGCAGTGATCCAGACGCGGAAGGCTCTGCCTTTGCCCGGACCACTGCGCAGCATGCCACGCGGGCGCCTCGACTCCCGAAAATGTAAAGTTATTTTTTCGCGAACCCTAAGATTGCCCGATGCGTGGGTTCGTTGAGTCCGTTGGGTTCATCGTGTTTGGTGAGGCATAAGGTTGGATGCCGGATACCGGATGCCGGATAACTCAAGAAAGAAATGACCTTCGGCCTGATCGATCTTAAAATAGACAGAATACATCTCAGGCATTTTAGGCCCTATTTATTGAAATCACATCATGTTTGCACATGATTTATGCCATGGCCAGATTGAATATTTTAGGAATGCCATCGATTTAGATAGAAAAGACAGAGCGAAGCGATACCATAATTCTTCAATCTTCAACCTTCAATCTTCAATTCCGGGTTGGGCATTTTCTTCTAAACGGCAGAGCCGATCATTTCTAACCTGCCCCGGCTGGCCTATGCCTTGGTGATAACGTTCAGATTCGTCTGCATACCGGCTTCCATCAGTTCATCCGGGTTTTGAACAACACTGTCTTTAAGCATGTCATAGTTGGGTTCGAAACCAAGACCCGGTTTATCAGGGATCTTTACCTGATTGTTTTCAGGACCTGGAGATCCGTTAAAAAATCGCTGGCCGGCCTGCCACATTCCCCAATGAAATTCAGTCCACATCCCATTCATGAAACCGGCCATCGTGTGCATGTTGAAAATCGGCCAGCCACCGCCATTGGCGATCGGAAGATTGTAGACCTGTGCAAGGTGGGCCGCTTTCTGGGTCTCCGTGTAGCCGCCGTTGTAGCAGCAATTCGGCTGGAGAATATCGATCGCCTCCTTCTCAACGAGCTCGCGAATACGCCAACGATGACCTTCCATCTGACCGGCGGCAATCGGAATGCTTGTTTGACGTCGAAGATCGGCCAGCGCACGGGCGTCGTTCTGATGCAGCGGTTCTTCGAACCATGTCAGGTTTAAATCCTCCACTTCGCGGCATAGCAATCGGGCTTCGACCGGTGTGAATCGATAGTTCGCATCGATCATCAGATCGATATCGTCACCGACCGCTTCACGCACTTTGCGAATCCGCACGGCATCTTCGCGCCAGCCGCCTTTGTCACACGCAACGACCATCTTAAGGCGTGTATTTCCCTCTGAGACAAATTTTTGGGCATATTCGACAAGTTGATCACGATCGAAAAACGGGTAGCCGAAAGTAATGTAAGTGCCGGCCCAATCACGGTAACCGCCCAGCAGTTGTGCAACCGAGCGGCCGGCCTGCTGACCTTTAATATCCCACAGGGCGATGTCAAGCGCTGCAATGGCATTTGAGATCACGCCGGTATAAGCGCGTGGATTCAGCGTCCACCAGATCTTGGCATGGATTGCCTCGGTATCCCTGGGATCCATGTCTTTTATGGCAGGTAGAATATCGTGTTTCAGGGCCATGACAATCGACCACGGTAAAAATGCGCCCGTCACACCACACCCCTTATATCCCTCATCGGTTTCGACTTCACAGAAAGTAAAGACGCGATGCTCGAGGGGTTTGTCGATCATCGGCAGGTAAACCGGGTACTGGTGAACACTTGCGGTAAGTTTCTTGATTTTCATCTTTATCACTTTCTTCCTGGGTGAAAGGGTTTTAAGGCCTATTTATTCAAATCACATCATGGTTTCACATGGTTTATGCCATAGCCGAATTGAATATTTTAGGAATGCTATCGATTTAGATAGAAAAGACAGAGCGAAGCGATACCATAAATCTTCAATCTTCAATCTTCGATCTTCAATTCCGGCTTATCCGGGTTGGGGCATCAGTGTATTGAAATTACTCGCAGATCCTGAAGGAGTTTCCAGATGCATGCCTGAAGATAGAAAGTAATTTCTATGCGTACTTCAAGCGCTGTAACTCACCAGCCTATGCGGCCGGTGATTTTATTTTTTCAAGAATAAGACTGACATCGATATCCGTCAACCGATGAGCAATTTTATTCGTGAGCTCCGCAGGGATAAGTCATTCTTTCGCACATAGCCTTAAAAATATTTCATTAAGCCGAGATCAAAAATTTTTCACGCCAAGACGCAATGAAAGATCATGAAAACTTAGCGCCTTTGCGACTTTGCGTGAAGTAAATTTTGGTCTACAATGATATGCACGATTACTTTGACCTTACTCTGGTGAGCTCAGGTTAAAGATACCGGCTTGGACGAGATCTCAGACGGTTAAAAGTATCTTTCCCGTGCTCTGTCTGGATTCCATAAATTGATGGGCGGCGGCCGCTTCTCGCAAAGGGAATCGTTTGCCCAATATCATGTTGATTCTTCCTTCCGCTACGAGCGCGATGACTTCTGCCATGATCCCGGGAACCGCTTCCGGCTGCAATTTCCGCATGGATCCAAAACTAAACCCGATAATCGAGCGGCTGGAGCGGTGCAGCTTATCGGTTGTTATCCGTGCCGACTTCCCGCCTGCATGACTGAAACAAATCAAACGGCCGAATGGGGCAAGACATTCCAGATCCTTTTCGAGAATTTCGCCCCCCAACGGATTCAATATCACGTCCACGCCTTTGCCTGCGGTCAAGTCCAGGACCTGATTTACGGTGTCGTTGGTTCGGTAATTCATGACGGTATCGACACCGAGATCTTGAATAACATCTTTTTTGTCATCGCTCCCAACCGTTGCAAACAGCGGCGAAGCGCCCAAACATTTGGCAATTTGCACAGCCGTGGTCCCGACGCCCCCGGCAGCCGAGTGCACCAGCACGCTCTCTCCAGGTTGCAGCCTCGCAATTCGGGCCAGCATCGCATAAGACGTTCCCCCCACAATGGGAAAAGCCGCGGCCGATTCATCTGCGATGGTATCCGGGATCGGAAATGTCAGCATCTCCTTGGCAACCACATACTCGCTGTACGATCCGTTGACAGGAAAGGCGACTACCCGCATCCCCTTTTTCAGGTTTTTTACCTCCCGGCCAACTGCCTCGATGGTACCAGAGGCATCTATCCCGGGAACGAACGGGAATTCCCGTTTGAGGTGGTAGCCGCCGGTACGTGCTTTAATATCGGCAAAATTAATCCCTAGAGTGCGTACGCGGATGAGGACCTGGTCGAAACCTGGCTCCGGATCATCTATCGTCGCATAATCCAATACTTCCGGACCCCCGAACTTTCTAACCAGAATTGCTTTCATCGATTCATTTCCTTTGTATGATATTGCCCTCAACAATTCTTGAATACTTGCTAATAGCGAATAACACCTGCAGGCAAGGATAAGTCATTCTTTCGGATATAGCCTTGAGATCATTGCATTAAGGCGAAATTATTAAATCCTCACGCCAAGACGCTAAGACGCAAAGTAAGATCAAGAAAACTTTGGGCCATCGCGCTTTGCGTGAGGTTGTTTTTGGTCAAGCATGATATGCACAATTATCTGGACATTACCTTGCATCTGCAGGGAGCATTATTGACAGTCTATACAAAAGCTTTTATTAAATTACAACTCGCGAGTGGTATGACGCAAAGTAAGATCATGAAAACTTAGCATCTTTGCGACTTTGCGTGAGGTAAATTTTTGTCAACCATGACATGCACAATTACTTTGACGTTATCCTGATTTTCTGCCTAACCGACCTTGATTTAACCGGTGATATTATATATGGACACGATTACCTTTGGTTTTCCAAGCGGATCATGAAAGACATATAAGGAGTTTGCATGCAAGTAATTGCTGTTCATCTGGACCGTTGCACAGGCTGCAAAACCTGTGAGTTATACTGCGCGGTAGAAAGGGGCAGTAGCCACAAAACGCTGTTAAAAGCGGTTCAAGAATCACCGCTTCCGCAGCCTCGCCTGCGGGTAGAAGGCAGCAGTGCTGCATCATTTCCGGTGCAATGCCGCCACTGTCTCAAAGCGCCCTGCCTGGATGCCTGCCTCAGCGGTGCGCTGGTGCGGGATCCGGCCAGCAATATGGTGGTCATTCAACAGGATAGATGCATTGCCTGCTGGACATGTACCATGTTTTGCCCGTACGGGGTGATCTTTCCGTGGCCGGAGCGAGAGTTTGCCCTCAAGTGCGACCGCTGCACGTATATGGAGTTCGCGGTATGTGCGGAGGTCTGTCCGACGCAGGCACTCGAAGTCGTCGAACTGGATAAAATCGAAGAGAGCTATCATGAGAAACGACGGTCGGCAGTAGAAGCGGCTGCTTCTGCAAGCAGTGAGGAAGCCTTCCTGCTTATCGACCTTAAGGCCTAAGCGAATATTTTGTTATATTTAGCATTCTCATCTTGGAGAGCTGATCGCCATGGAAACGATTCATTTGAAAACAGTTGATCCTGTAAGCCAGTCTTTGCTTCAATCGGCAGCTACGCGCGGCCTTGATCTGAACTGGGAAAGATATGAAAAGCTCCAACCGCCGGATGGATTTTTACGGGTTGGACTGAGCTGCCCTTATGGATGCATGCAGGGACCCTGTCGCATCGATCCCTTTGGCAGAGGTGCCGAGTTGGGGATATGTGGCCTGGATCGGGACCGGATGGTGGCGGCTTTGTTGCTAAGGCTCTGCCTGAGCGGCGTGCTTGAAGCCTTGAATGATCTTCCTGACAGCGAAGGCTATCGCGTTCCGTCCTGGCCCGAATCCCTTGAAGCCGTGGCTTCTCAAACTCTCGGAGCCCTAGGGGGGAAGGAACTTGAGATACAAGAGGCATTTCAAAGTGCCGCCAGCCTTCACCGACCCGGTGAAACGGCCAAAGCCTTGATTCGCCGTTCCTTGCGTCTATCAATGCTGACACTGGTCCTGCAGAACGGGCACGAAACAGCACTGCCCAAAAAGGAAAAGATTCTTTGTAAAGCTGGTTACGGACTTCTGACCGGAGACGGCCCCCTGATCGGAATATGCGGGCAGCCCTCCGCCGAGTCTTTAGCGGAGCTGATTAAGGAAGCCGCGGCGTTTAAGCCTGCAGTGGGGCTGGTTTCCCTTGGGGACTGGATATCGAAAGATTCCGGCTATCTGCCCATTGCATGCACGTCCGGGGAAGCCGAACTTATTTTAAGTTCCGGAAGGATCAGCCTGGTTCTGGGAGGAACCACTATCGATCCTTGCGTCCCTGCAATCTGTGAAAAGCTCAAGATCCCGGTCATCTTAACCGCTGAAACGCCGGAACCTATGCAAATTTTGCGTTCTGCGGTTGAGTCCCACAATTCACACGCCAAAACGAATGTTTTCGAAGACATACCGCCGGTACATGATTCAGGGATTGTCATCAGCGCCAAAGAACTCGCGACGGAGGTTAAAAATGACAAGGCGACAGGACTTGTTCTCATCGGCGGCGCCGATACTCCGCAGCAGTCATTAGGTTGGATCGCCACGGAGGTTGCTCCGGCGCTTGGCGGCGAGGGCTATCAGGTTGCCGCCTGGGGAGACGCGGCACTTTGGATGGTCAAACGCGGGCTGGCGCATGAGGAAATCGAAAAACCGGTGCACCTCCTCCATCCGCGGCAGGTGGCCCTTGATACCATGGCTGCCGTCAGCGCGGCAGAAACATCTAAGAGTCTCAGAGGGATTTGTTACACGGGACTTAATAGATGTCAGGATTTCGCCGCAGCGCTGGGACTGGCGAGCCTGGGTGCCAGGGTATGTGTCGCGTCGCCGCTGCCTTTGTGGGGCAGCAAAAAGGTTCGCGACTGCCTGGCAGCGTTTTTTGCAGAACGTGGCGGCGTTTTCACCCATTACGATCACCCGGCAGATGCCAATGAAATCCTGCAATGGTTCAGGGAGAAGGAGAATAGGCATGGTGTTTGACGGGAACCGACCCATGTCCGACGCAACTAAACCGGTAGTGGTTGTGGGCGGCGGGGCTGCCGGTATTAACGCCGCCCTGTCCTGCAGAGCGTATTTTCCGGAAAAGCCGGTGACGATCGTGGATACGGAAGCGCAAATCGGCTATTACCGCCCGCTTCTGCCTCAGTTTGTGGTGAAAAAGATTAACGAGGATAAGCTTTTTTTCTGGCAACCGAATCAAGATCCCCTCCTGACGCTAAAGCTAAATCAAAACGCAGCGTCACTGGACCGGGAAAAACGCTTGCTACATCTTGAAGGCGGAGAAACACTTGCCTATGACCGGCTGATACTCGCCCCTGGCGGACGACCCTTTATCCCTCCCGTTTGTTACAGTCAGTCCTGCCGGTTAGGTGTATTTCCTATCCGCAATCTGACAGAAGCGAGAGCGATTCGGCGCTGGCTGCCCGAGAATCGAAACGTTGCGATCCTCGGCGGTGGACTGGTGGGAGTTAAAACCGCGGTCCAGCTGACCCTGTCCGGATTCCCATGTGTGCTGGTTGAAAAAGAGGCGCATCTTTTGCCCAACCTTATTTCATCCCGGTTGGCCCGCCCAATAGCGGATCATCTCCGCAATCTGGGGGTGGATATCAGAATCGATTCTACAGTTGAGGAGATTCGGGTCGGTGAGCTGGGAGAACTGAAAGAAGTCCGGATTTTCGGGAAATGGGTGCTGTGTGATACCCTGCTGGTAGCCATCGGATCCACCCCTGAACTCGGATTTTTGGCTGATTCCGGTCTGCTCGAAGACAATGAACTGGTGGTCGGCCCGACGCTGCAAACATCTGACAAGAATGTGTTCGCAGCCGGTGATGCGATCACGATTAAAACAGAGGACGGCGCCAAACATACACCTTGGACCTGGCCGCAGGCCGTTTCCCAGGGCAAGCTTGCCGGCGCCAATCTTTATCGATCAGCGCCGGCGGCACTGAACCGCCTCAGCCGCGTAAATGCCCAAAATGTTGCCGGCCTGCCGCTGGTGGTTCTGGGGGGAGAGTCTGCCCGGTCTTGCGCGTACTCTGAATCCGTTCATCACCCGCAGTGGTGGCGGGAATGGTGCCAACATCAGGACCGAATCACCGGCGGGGCGCTGGTCGGCAACATTTCAGACGCCGGGCCGCTGCACGCCAAAATTGCCACCGGCGAAATCGTTCCGGACGATATCGTGAAACCTGGCACCAGGGCATTTCCCAGGGACACGTGGCGGCACCTGGGACAAAGGCGACAAGTTCGGTTATTTCATGTGAAGGAGACAGGGCCATGATCATTCACGGGGAAAAGTGTGTCGGCTGCGGGAGATGCCAGCCCTATTGTCCGCCGGGCGCCATCCGCTTTTCAGAGCTGATCAGCGTGGTCGACCAGGACAAATGTTACGAATGCGGAACCTGCCTGCGGGTCGAAATCTGTCCCGTGGATGCCATTGCAGAGTCGGCAGATGTGTACGAATACCCGCGGGCGCTGCGTAAATATTTCAGCGATGCCACCACGACCCATGCGGTCACGGGCATAGAGGGCCGCGGCACCGAAGAATCCAAGACCAATGATGTGACCGGAAGGTGCGGCCCCGATGATGTCGGGGTCGCGATCGAGGTGGGCCGGCCGACGCTCGGCATGGATCTTGACGATATCCAAACGGTTACGCGCGCGCTGGCAAAAGCCGGCATCACCGAGATTGAACCCCAGAACCCGATCCACTCGATGATCAGCGATCCCAAAACAGGCGATTTGAAACCGGAACTGTTGGGCGAACGCGTGCTGAGTGCCATCATTGAGATCCAGGTCAAAAGAGATCGCCTGCCGCTCGTGCTTCGAACGGTGAAAGCGGTGGCCACGCAGGTAAAGAGCGTTTTTTGCCTGGATGTTTACACCCAGCTCGAACCGGGACTTCATGTGCCCCGGAAGGTTCTCGACATTATCCGGGCCGAGGGGTTTACGTGGCAGCCGAATGCAAAAATCAACCTGGGCCTGGGCCGGGCCCTTAAGACAGGATCCCAAGCCGGAATTGAAGATTGATCCGCCGGAGGCGGAAAGATTCAGGGTATCGCTCCCGGCCGTCGTAGCCATAGGCTACTATGGCGGAGTCTGCTCGCTCTGTCTTTTCTATCTAAATCGATCGTTCGACCCTGTCCTTAGATCCTGAGGCCC
>Ga0126332_10000430_pt1 | contig 15329 bp, 13 predicted proteins | sample InaspJWI42metaG_FD_94482 | JGI IMG/M metagenome (GOLD analysis project Ga0126332, IMG submission 94482) | Marine gutless worms symbiont microbial communities from Oahu, Hawaii - Inanidrilus sp. 2 OAHU.JWI-42 metaG | ecosystem: Host-associated > Annelida > Digestive system > Unclassified...
GCTTTCAGAAGCCAATGAGGCCTACGAAAGGAAATATCGACTAAAAGCCAAGGGCATTGATGTTGACATAGTAGCGCAGAGAGCTGCCCGGATTGCAGGTATAGAATCTTCACAGGTATGGGTATCTGGAAAGCAGCCCAAGGTTGCACAAGCCCGCAGTCTACAGATATCCGTTAGTTACCCTTTTCTATATTCAATTAATTCCACTGTGGTTTCGCCCCTTATGTGATGTTTTTCCCATTTCTTGACAAAAATTTTTATATCAGGAGAATACCAGTAGGCTTTTTTCACCCCCTTGCCTTTCACAATAAGTTTAAAAACTTTAAAAGATCCAGCTTTTACATTAATCATCTCGAAAGATTTCACCAGAATCGATCTGTTAATTTCCTTACTCCGATCTTTTTCACTTAAAATGTACTTGAATTTGTATTTCTTACCAACGTAAAGAGGAAATCTGTATAAACCCTCATGGGGTTTCGCATACCGCCGAATTTTTTTGCCAGCGGTTTGGGCCATCCAATTTTTACTGATTTTGTCATATATAATTACTCTTCCTGTTTCTTTGATTGCAATTCGGTGCACATGTTTTTTATCGAAGACTCCGTCATTCATAACAGTGAAGGTTCGGGTGAAGGCTTTCTTTTCTGTAACAAATTTATAGACATACCGAGTGCCGATCGCAGGAAATCCAATCTGAGCAAAAAGAGCACCTGTCGATGGTGATATCTCTTCCGGCTTTTGCGTTTTCTGATTTACATCGAAGCCCTTTTTGACCCCCTCCGCTTTGAGCAACTTCTGTCCCGATTCTATGGGCTTGGATTGCAATTTCTTTCTGGGTACAAAGATAAAATCCCCCCGATCAAGATCTGGATTGTTGATTTTTCCGTATTGGGGGTGTTGCATGCGGTGCGAGTAGTTGACCACTTTTTCTGAAAGATACATCCCTAGTTCTGTCCCCGTAATATATCCATCACCGGTCAGATCGGCATCACCTTCGAGCCCGATTAAAAATGAACGCTTAAACATACTTTGATCCGGTACGACCTCATCCTCCCTACCTGCGGTGATATACTGCCTAACGGGATGTGCGCTCTTCTCAGATATGTCCTCCGGGACTGCCCTGACAAGGGTAAACAAAGATCCGGAAAAGCAGGAATCAAAAAGCATTAATACATGTTTGGACTTGATCCTTAATGAGATCGATTCGATCTCCGTCATGCTAATTGCCGTTGTTGCAAAACCTAAGGGGTCTTGTTTGATTAGTGGGCAGTCCTTTGGGATGATGTATCCCATCTTGGTATTATCCGCCAGAGTTTCTGTACCGCCATGACCAGCATAGTATAATAAAATGGCTCTATTTTTTTCCATTCCGATTTTATATACCATTTCGTTCAAGGCTTTTTTCATTTCTCGTGATGTGGGATCAAGCAGCGTCTCAACCTCAAATCCAAAATCTTTTAATTTAGCTGCGACCTCTTTAGCATCCTTAACAGCATTGGGTAACTTCGGCCATTGCTGATAACTACTGACTCCAATCACAAGTGCATAATAATCGTTGTAAAGAAATAAACTATCCCCTTGCCCGGAGCTATCTCTGATAACAGCGATACCACGGTCTGTAGATGATAAAGCAGTCGGCAAAACTGAACAGGTTAAAATAAAGAAAAAAGTCAAAAGCCCTAATTTGGGTTTCATACGCCTGCCGCTCCTCTTAGCCGGTTCGTATATATACTGAGAGGAATTCTGCCATTCCGCTCGTGTTCGTTCGAACGTCCGCTCGCTTGAGCGCCTAGTCGGACTTATTGGTGTCCACTACCGCGCTCTTCAAAGTCTGAAAACTAGAATTATTAACAGGGCAGATGCCAGGCTCGCAAAGACCGTTCTGATTGAGTTCCATAGGTTCCAACGCGGCTCAAAGTCTTTACGAGCTGTTTTTTGCGATGTTTCATTCATCGTGTCGACATTCAAAGTTTGCAGTTTGTTATTCAGCGGTATGTTCATGGTAACGGTCGGCAATTGGACGCCGAAAAGATAAGCGAGTCCGGCGAAGATTATGAGCAGACGCCCAGCTCCATCCAACTGCCAGATGCCAAGCACAACCGAAGCGACCAAAGCCACAACTGAACCGATCCAGACCAACACAAAAATCGGCTGATTATTCTGGATAATGCGATCCATCACCTGAAAAGCTCGGATAAATCCCCGGTCATTCAAACTTTTAATGCCGGGCATCACCACTAAGGCAAAGGCAAACACGATGCCTGCCACCAATGAACACAGAAATGTAGCCAATATCAATACAATCTGAAAGATTCCCATGATTCATCCAATCTCTTGGGTGTGGGGCGTAACACCTGGGTTAGCTGCCGCGAATTATCGGGCAGCGTGTTGTAGCATTTCATTCAATACGATAACCCTGGTGTCTTTTCGGGTGTGGCCCAGGATTTCAGAAGTTGCATTGAAATCCTCCCGGCTTTTCAGGACATAGGAGGTGGAGGTGTACCGTGAATGGTGTGGGCGAAGCCGGTGGGTAATACCCGCTTTCTCTGCCAGGTTGACGAAAACCGTTTGCTCATCCCAATCGAAATCATTCCATGTCAGGGTGCACAATTGGACGGCACCCGGCAGAATTCCCGTATAATATTCAAGTAGGAAAATCTTTATCAGATTGCCTGGGGAATTGGCAATATAAAATTGAAAAAGGCCAGATCATTGATCTGGCCTTACTATATGACTTTATTGGTCGGGAAGAGAGGATTTGAACCTCCGACCCCAGCGTCCCGAACGCTGTGCTCTACCAGACTGAGCCACTTCCCGACGTGAGAGCTATTTTTTATGCCAGTTGGCAGTTTTTGTCAATGATATTTATACAAAGGGATTACGTAAAACAATGGTTTCATCCCGGCCGGGACCGACGGATATGATATCGATCGGTGTCTCAACCAGCTTTTTGATCTTTTTAATATAATTGATTGTATTTTCGGGTAAATTCTCGAATTTTCTTACCGCGGATATGTCTTCGGACCAGCCCGGCAGGGTTTCATACACCGGCCGGCATTCGGCCAGCAAGCCCAGGCTGGCTGGAAAATCATTCAGCTGCTTACCCTTATACTCGTAACCGGTGCAGATTTGCAAAGATTCCAACTCGTCGAGAACATCCAGCTTGGTAATGGCCAGACCGGTCAACCCATTGAGCCGCACGGCATTGCGAATCAATACCGTATCGAGCCAGCCGCAGCGTCGTCTTCGGCCGGTGGTGGCGCCAAACTCGGCACCCTTGGCCTGGATGGCATCGCCGGTTTCATCAAACAGTTCGGAAGGGAAGGGTCCGTGACCGACCCGGGTCGTATAGGCCTTGACGATGCCGATCACCCCGGTGATCTCCTTGGGTCCGACACCGGCTCCGCTGCAGGCATTTCCGGCAACGGTGCTGGACGAGGTGACATAGGGATACGTACCGTGATCGATGTCAAGGTGTGTCCCCTGGGCGCCTTCGAACAGAACCTGCCTGCCGGATTTTACGGCCTCGAAAATAGTGATCGAAGCATTGGTGACATGGGGTGCCAGACGTTCGGCATACTGCTGATATTGTTCGATGATGGGATCCGGTTCCAGAGATTCGGCCGCAAGATAATTGGTCAGGTAAAAGTTCTTTTCATCCAGTATGGTTCGAACCCGATCAGTGAACACACTGCGGTCGAGCAGGTCCACAAAGCGGACCCCTCTGCGGGTGGCTTTGTCCTCGTATGCCGGCCCAATGCCTCTTCCGGTCGTCCCGATCTTCTTGTCTCCTTTCTTGGCCTCCCGGGCATGGTCGACCGCCTTGTGATAGGGCATGATCAAATGAGCCCGTTCGCTGATTTTAATTTTTCCGGGACCGACATCGATGCCTTTGCCGTTCAGGTAGTCGAGTTCTTCGATCAGGACCTCGGGATCCACCACCAGTCCGTTGCCGATGACGCAGGTTTTATTCTGCAAGATGCCCGAAGGAACCAGGTGACTGATAAACTGCTCGCCTTCCACCACCATCGTGTGGCCGGCATTGTTTCCACCCTGAAAGCGCACCACGATATCCGCATGTTCAGCAAGCAGATCAACGACTTTCCCCTTGCCTTCGTCCCCCCACTGGGTACCGATAATGACGATATTTGCCAATTCTGACTCCTTTTTTATATTAGCCACAGACCCACGCAGAAACACACAAACAAATAAGGATTTATTGTCTGTGTATGTCCGTGTGTGTCTGTGGCTAACCTATTTACGCTTGGTGCGAAAGAAATCCTGCATCAGATTTTTGCAGGTGTCTTCGCAAACACCGGAAATTACTTCCAGCTGATGATTGAGCCGCGTATCCGTCGCCAGGTTGTATAATGATCCGGCCGCTCCCCATTTTGAGTCACAGGTACCGAAAACAAGCCGCTCTACCCGGGCATGCACCACTGCGCCCGTGCACATCGGGCAGGGCTCGACCGTAACATATAGGGTTGCGTTTAACAACCGGTAATTACCGATTTTTTTAGCCGCCTCCCGCAGCGCCAGGATCTCCGCGTGGGCGGTCGGATCAGCTAGAGACACTACCTGATTGTGAGCCCGGGAGAGTATTTTCCCTGAGGAGGCAACGACCACCGCACCTACCGGAACTTCGTCTTTTTGTCCAGCCTTTTTCGCCTCCTCGATCGCCAGGTGCATAAATTTTTGATGGTCTTTATTCATGGCTGTTCAGTCAAAATTTACCTTACAGTTACATAAAATGCTGAATTCAAACTTGGCCGTTGCAATGAAAACCGTTGCGAGTATTGACTGATCCTGGATCCTGGTTTCTGGATACGGCTCGACTGTCATCGACCAAGAGCTCAGACCGAAAGGAGCTCGCCGAAGTCTGGTTGTTATTGATTTCATCATTAGTATATTCTTGATATCCAGCATCGAGTATCAAGCATCCAACATCTGTCCAGAAAACGGAACCGTCTCCCGCATATCGGCAATACCAGATGACAAGAATTTATACATTGTCAGGGCATATGCAAATGATTACACGAGCCATACAGTCTTGGTTCAAAAGAAGAGCTATTATCGCTGAATCGAAATCCGAGTGCAACTATAATTCCAAATTTGGTAGGAATTTCAGCTTCATCGGCAGACGGCAATATTGGTCCAAGCAATATTTTTCTTGACATAGTTCAGGTATTGCGACAATACCTGAACTATAATATAAACCCTAACGTTGCAAAAGCCGGAGGGCTTCAGAGCCAAGGCGTCAAGGGTGAAGCTGTACTCGACTACCGCAAATCCTTGACAACACAGGATCTGAAGTTTTCCGGCTTTCCCGAAGTGTAAACAACATGGCAAAATCGATCCCATCCTTTGAATCCACAAACTGAGATATCCAGAAAATGGTTCTTTCGCTATGATATTGGGTATAATATAGAACCATTACATTTTCTTTGCCATATTGTTTATGCAACATTGGGGGAAACACAAGGAGTTGATAGAATGGAGAAGAGTGGACCGGACAAGCCCATATATTATTTGAGACAGGCTGCGTTGCTAACCGACACCGAATCCACCTGGATTCATGAATTGATTCGTAAAAATTATTTTCAGCCGACCCAGCCGGCCGAGGGCCGGGGCAAGCCCAACCTCTTCAGCTTTAACGATTTGGTAAAACTGGAAGTGTTAAAAGTGCTCGGAAAGCTGAATCTGTTGAAAACGGCGGCTGTCGCAGTCGTGAAAGATACTGACATCAACAAGACCAGCAGATATTACTGTATGGGACCCCCGGATGGGAACGAAACGAAATGGGTGATGAAATTCGATCCGAAACCGATACATGACGACTACATTTTGAGTTTCAACCTCGATCTGATTAAGCGTAAATTAAATTTACGAATGAATATCAAAAAGTACCATCTGGAACCAAACCAGGGCTTGACAAGACAGGCTCTGATGATTTAAGAAATACATCCCTGCAACGAGATGGGACAAAAATATGCGCCCGTAGCTCAGTCCGGATAGAGCGCCGGACTACGAATCCGTAGGCCGCAGGTTCAAATCCTGCCGGGCGCACCACAAAGCAAAAAGCTCGGGGAGGACAGCTGAAATGCTAACTCCCCGTTTTGCGTTCAATCTTCCCCTGCAGGAGAGGGCTAAGCAGCAGGCCTGTGCGCCTCTGGAGTATTGAGGTGTCAGCCGAAATCAGCCTCTGGTGGATTTGACTTGTCTTGAGTTTACCGAAAGATCCTGTCGGGCGCACCAGTCATATAAAGGACTTTACAGTAACATAGGTTGTGAGTCTTTTTTATTTTTATGCATTTACCCCACTTCTACCTCACGGAATCTAAGAACCTCACAGCGCCAACTGATTTTAATTTGACATAAGAAATATCTGGTGTTATCAAATTTTTCCATACTCCAGAGACTGTATTCTGATACTCTTGCTAATCTAGCATAATCTGAAATCCTGCTCACCTCAAGTTCCTACTCAATTCACACACCACCTAAATCATTTTATATAATCCCATCGAGGGGAGGATGGGATGTAAATATACATTTTCTGGATTGGTTTATTTCGAGAGAATGAAAGCGCGTGATATCTATACCCTAGGGACAAAAAGGATCGAAGAATAGGTCGGCTATGCCGGCTTGACTGGGATTTTTGCCGAATAAGGCAGAATCGAAACAGAAAGTACCTATAACCTTTGCGGTTTTAATTGTACCGCATCATCTCTTTAACACGAGGCTCGACTTCCAAAAACTCAGACACCATGTAAGGATTGGTTTACCAGACTTGGAATCTGAGATGTGTGAGAGTTTCGGTTTAGAAAGGAGGTATCATGTCTGGTTACTCGATTTTATGCCTGGTAATTTACCTAATCGCGATTTTAGGCATTGGAATCTGGGCGGGTAAACGCCAAAAGCAAAACGTGGAAGACTACTTTTTAGCCAGCCGTGGTTTGGGAGTCTTAGTCCTATTGATGACTCAGGCGGCTACCATTTTTAGTGCATTCACTTTCTACGGATTGCCCGGTTCGGCGTATAAGAGTGGGATCGCCATGTTAGGTGGATTGAGCGTGGGATCAGTCGCTATGAGCTTTCTGTTTTATATCATCGGATACAGGACCTGGCTGGTGGGGCAGAAATACCGTTTCTTAACTCCACCTGAAGTGGTTCGGGACCGATTCGGCAGCAAGCGTTTGAGCGATGTATTCGGGGCGGTCTCTATTATTTTCGTGCTGCCTTACCTTGTAATGCAGCCCATCGGGGCAGGGCATGCCTTATCCGCTATATCCAACGGTACTATACCTTATTTGGTTGGGTCCACCGGGATTACCATTCTAATTTTGTTCTATGTTTTTTACGCCGGATTTCGGGGCATATCGTTGACTGACACCTTCCAGGGCCTGATCATGCTTAGCTTTGCCTGGATTGTCATGTTGATCATTGGCGGGTCAGGAGACGGTTGGTCAAGCATGATGACCACCCTAAGAGAACAGGGAGCTCTGAACCGAGGAACCGGCTACTGGACCTGGAAAGTATCCTTCAGCTGGGCTTTTTTGATCGCTATCAACTCAGCCATGCAACCCCAAACTTTCACCCGATTCCTAACCGCTCGAAGCGTCGATGTCTTCCGCAAGCACTTTGCCTTTTATCCCTTGCTTGTCTTCTCAACGCTGCCGGTCATCTTTGTCGGTCTTTTCGCTCGAGTGCTGGTGCCAGGTTTAGAACAAGCCGACCAAGCCCTGGTAACAGCCTTAGCCAAATTCGCGCCGCCACTCATGTCCGGGATCATGGTGGCGGTTGGACTGGCGGCAATGATGTCTACCGCCGACTCACAGCTTTTGACCGTAGGAGCCATGTTCACCAATGATTTCTACAAGCCTTATATTGAAAAAAAGGCTGACCCCAGAAGGCAGTTTTGGGTGGCAAGGATCGTTATCGTGGCCTTCGCCGTGTTGGCCTGGGCGCTGGCTTTCAAACCACCAGGAGTACTTCTTAAAATCGGGGCTATGGCTTTTACCGGCATCGCGGTTATAACCCCTACTGGACTCGCCATGTATTACTGGAAAAAAGCCACTGCTGCCGGAGCACTGACCTCGATCATTCTTGGCGAGATTTACGTCATAGGATTCTATACGAAATTGATTCCCGCCTCTTGGAATATGGGCTTTTTAGTTGTTGTCCCGGCGGTCTTGCTGGCTACTATAGCGCTCATTGTTGTTTCTCTGCTGACCAGTCCACCGGAACAGGAGCGGATAGACAAATATTTTAATCTTTTTGATAGAGTCTTCGGTTAATAATTCTCTGTCTGTTTTTGGCAATTGGGGAATAGGAGGTGGATTCCATGATAATAGATATTCACTCAAGCATTATCCCGGATGATTCTGAAACCAAGGCTCGGCTTGGAATCACAACCGAGTACTATGACCAATGCACTGTGACTCAGCAACTCCGGCGCATGGAAGAAAGCGGCATAGACTCGGCTGTTGTCTGGACGGCGATTCCTTTTGAATCCGAATGGGTAATGGCTCGGAACCATTGGCTGGCAGAAGAAATCGCTAAGCATCAAGGCAAGTTCATCGGTTTTGCAGCACTTTATCCCATGGATCTAAAGGAATCACTCAAGGCTTTAGAACAGGCAATTGTCAAATTAGGGTTATCCGGAATCAAGGTCCACCCCTTGGCCCAGCAGTTTCGCTTCAACGATCCCAAGTTCATCGAGCTGGTCAAAGAAATAGCTGCTTTAGATGTACCATTGGTAATCCATGTTGATATGCGTGAGCCCGGACTAAAAGATAGGGAAGAGGTTACCGAATGGGCCAAACCGAAATTCCTTCTTGATGTTTTGACCTTCTATGATTCACCAAATTTGATGGCAGCTCACATGGGGGGAATATTGATTGAGGAGATAAGAAACTCCAAAATCAGCTTTCAGACGACTGGTGTCCAGAAAGAGACTATCGAGTACGCTTGTCAACAAGTTGGTGCGGAGAGGGTTCTTTTTGGATCTGATTTTCCATCTTTTCAAGTCGAGGAGGAGATCCGCAAGGTTCAAGAGGCAGACATCAGCCCAAAGGAACGTGAAATTATATATAGCGGTAGTGCTAAAAAAATGTTCAACATTTAAATATTAATCAAATATCCTGAGGTTCTCTTGAGGAGTTAGAAACGCAAAAATGTGGGGAGCCAAGGGTAAGGTTATTAGGGGAGTAAAGATATGGATAATACAAAGAAGATCAGAAAATATTGTTGGATAGCCTATACGGTAATTTTCATTCTGATTATCAACCCCATTTTCTGGCCAACCAATACCAACCTGGTGGGTGGGATTCTGCCAGCCTGGTTTGTGTATGTTTTTGTTTTGATGCTGGCATATTGGGCTGTATCCATAATTTTGGCTTATTGGGGGTGGCCGTTGCCTTCAAAGGAATTATTGGAAGAATTTGAGGCAGCTGCAGCAGAAGAATAAAAAGGCATAAACAAAGGTCACGGTTGCGATTTGATGAATAGGTGAAAGTGGGAGGTCGGAGTTCGGGCTTCGACCGCCCATCAACCGTGAGATGGACAGACAAATGTCAAAAAGAAAGGAACAGCTCAGAGGAGAAAAATCATGGCAGGCAGAATATCTGATGAAGCGGGACATATAGCTGCTGAGGGTATGGAGCAGGCAGGTCTTAATTTCGTATCAATCTTGCCCGATATCCAGCATACAGGTATACAAGAAGTTTTGGAATCGAATTTAGAAAAGTTCAAGATCCACTACATGAGTGAAGAGGCTCTCGGCTTTGCCACCTGTTGTGGTGCCTGGCTGGGCGGTAAAAAACCAGCTTTAATATGTACGACAGCCGGCCTTCACAACATGTGTTGGGCTATTTCAGCCTTTAAGAATTTTGATTTTCCCCTGGTTATGCTCGTACCTCATCGGGGCCGGTTGGGGGAGAACATTTGGTTCATGCGAAAGTACATCCAAAAAATTGAACCCTACCTTCAGCTCTTCGACGTGCCCTTTGAGGTCATAAATTCAAATGAGGAAATAATACCCGCCATAGTAAATGCCAGTGAGACAGCCTTTAACTGCTATGTGCCAACAGTTATCCTTTTCTCTGGAGGGACATTAATATGAACACTTTGGGACAAATGGAAGCTCTTGAGATCATCTATGACAATGTTAGAGACCAAGACTTGGTGATTGGTAATATGAACATGAATACCTGGTGTATGCAGGCTGTTGTGCGGAAAGACTATCCTTTGGGCAGCCAGCCTTTCAATCTTCTTTTTGGAGTCGATATGGGCTTTTGCACAGCTTTAGCCTGCGGTCTAGCCCAAGCCCTGCCCCACCGGAAGGTCATTGCAGTAGATGGCGATGGATCGGTTCTTATCAAACTGGCCACTTTGCCTGATGCGGCCAATGCCAATCCTGCAAACCTGGTCATCGTCATCCTCGACAACTGCTCCTACGGCGGTCGAGGTAAAGAGCCGACCTGCACTTCTACAGTAGCTGATTTAACGGAGGTGGCCAAAGCCTCGGGTATTTCCAGCTCGATTACCGTTCAGACTGCCGAAGATTTAAAGAGGGAATTTACTCTGGCTCTTAAAGGAAATGAATTGACCCTCATCAGGGCAATGGTGGAACTGAAGCCTGAAGAGGTAGTTGCCGGCTTTGACGAGAGATACTGGGTGGATGTCGAGTGGAAATCGGCTTTCATCAGAAACCTTGAGAAAACCGAGGGAATAAATCTTATTACTAAGACGGTCATTGATCATTATCATCCATAAAAAATGAATTAAAAAGGCTACCTGTTTTTTGAGGCAATAACTGAGGAGCTAACGAAACTTGCACCATATCGAGGTCTACGGAAAGATTTGGATAGTTTATTATTGAATTGGCAATGATGTGATTCGTTTGAAAGACTGATGCGGAGGAACCGTAACAAAATCATAAATAAAGAAGGGGGAGCCTTGTCTTGCTCCCCCTTCTCCCAATAGCCTCCTGCAGCCTCTTCGGGAACATGCGGGACGCCTTAAATGGGATAACTCTGATTTAATCTATACGAGTGATACGCCCAACGCATCATCCTGGTTTTCATCTCAACCCAAGGATAGACCGCTGAAACTCAAAGCTGTCCAATCTCTTTATTTCGAATGAATTATTTCAGAGAAAAGGAACGATAAGTATGAGGGATCCCTCTGTCAAGCTGTCATCAAATTTTTTCTTAAATTTTAAATTGTCCAGCAGGAAACTGCCGCATGATGCCGGGGGTGTATTTAAAAGTGGCATGGATTCGAGAAGGGCGGGGCGCTAAATGATAAGGATGTTGATTTCATTGTAGCGTTGAAATTGGGGTGGATTGAGCGGCAGTTGGATGAACTATCTTTTGGAACCTGGTGACTGAGTGAAAATCTTGTCAGTTAACCTCTGTGTTTAATCTCGAACAAGTGGGTGATTGATCAAATTGTGCCCAAATTGTGCCCGTCAAGGTCAAATATTTCCGAATGGTTCCAAACGAAACCAAAAGTTAATTGAAAAAGTGGAATAGAATCAACTGCTTGTAATTACAACGTTTTTGAATCTTTAGATTCTTGGACTACGAATCCGTAGGCCGCAGGTTCAAATCCTGCCGGGCGCACCACCAATAAAATATAAACGGGGAGTGACGGTTAACAAATCGACTCCCCGTTTTATGTATAATCCCACCATGCAGGTGAGAATCAAGCTGCAGGCTTGTCTGCCTCCGGCATGGCTTGCCTCTGGCGTGCAGATGCGTCAGCCGATTAATTTCTATCTCATCTACTCGACACTCCAGAATTCTATTACATTCGCCTTTATTTCATTATTCCGAAATTTTAGAATAATATTTATTTATGATGATCTCCATCTTGCGGCGTAAATCCTTATTAGCGCTATTTTTGATATCTTTGTAAATCGGCCCGATAATAGAAACAAAGACTTTCACCAGGTCGGGATCAAAATGTATCCCGCTTTTTTCTTTGATCTATTTGACGGCGCTCGGATATGGTAACGATTCTTTGTAAGGTCTGCGAGATGATAAGGCATCAAAGACATCCGCAATTGCGAAAATTCTTGCGCCGACAGGAATTGCTTGACCCTTGAGCCCCAGAGGATATCCGTTTCCTCCGAATTGTTCATGATGGCATTCGACAATATCGGCCGCGTCCTTTAACCAATCTGATCGATTGACAATATCGATACCGTGCTGGACATGGTTTTTCATTATTTCAAATTCTTCTTTGCTCAACTTTCCCGGCTTCAGCAATATCGTGTCACTGATCCCGATCTTGCCCACGTCATGCAGAAAAGCCCCTTTTATCAGGCTCTGAATGGTCTCATGTTCAAGTTTGATTGCTTCGGCAAGACTTACCGCATAAATAGTAACGCGATAGTTATGGCTGTCTGTATCACTGTCGCGTTTGGCAACGGCACTGCCCAGAACCTGTAAAATTTCCAGGTTGGACTCGAGAAGATTTTGGGTCAATTTCAATTGCTGATTAAGAAGTGCTCTATAAATAGGATAGAATGCCAAAGTGGTCGTCAAGACAACGGAAAAAACTGTGAGGATGGTCTTTAAAATGCGATCTTCAATCTCCGCCAACACTTTAGGAGAAACGGCAACTACTTCCTCAACACGAGCGACGACTTTACCAGATGAGTTGACCATGGGAACGGAAAGAATCACGTGGGGAGCCCCGCCAATCAATTTAGTCTCATAATGGTTTTGCCTGTCTGTCTTTAGGGCATGGACATATTCTTTCATGTACGATGTTACCGTCCTAAATTTTCCATACTCTTCATTGATCACAAGGCCCATATTATGGTCGAATTGATCGTACACACTCAGGTAGATAAGCTGGCCTTGCTGGTGTTTGATATTGCTGGCTGCAAATAAGATCTTAATTCTTTCTTGGATGATCTCGGACTTGGGCATTTCATGTTCATCCAAAAGCCTTTTGATCTGATCATTGAATCTCATGACGACTTCCCGGGCGTGGTTGCTGACTGTTTTTGAAACACTTTTTCGCTCACTGAAATAGACAATGAGAGACAACGCCGCAGCGATGATAAGTCCGGTGATCGACAATCTCCAAATTAGACTATGCTGGATGGATCGTATGGCCGGATTGCGGCCGGCAGACGATTTCAACGACTCCAGAGCCTTGGTTACCCACTCAGACTTCGAAATGAGTAATTTTAGACTTGTATCTGTGCTGTTCTCTGCCAAACCAGCTCCCTTCAAGTTGTCGTTGGAGTTGTTCAGGGAATGAGTCGCAAGATTTGTGCCAAATCATTAAGCGATCGTATATCTGCTTTTATGTAGTGTTTTACACCGTGTAAGGTCTGCAATTGAGGAGGAGAAGGTTTAGCTTAACATTCGGTTGCAGCGGATAGTGGGAAGTTTACGGATATGATTTACCCAAAAAACATACCAATATTATTTGATGAGATTTATTTATATGAGTAACAGCGAGTTAAATAATTTCTGAAGAGTTCTGAATGGAAGCATTTCGACGATATTTGACATATTTTTTGACAAAAAATGTCAATCTCCGGGAATACCAACCATTTCGGAGACCACAACATAATTCAGATCAAAATTCAAAAGTGGCATGGGATCGAGAAGGGCAGGGCGCTAATTGATACGGATGTTGATTTCATTGTTGCGTTGATTATGGGATCGATTGAGCGGCAGCTTTAAAGAATTGATGTTTCTGTGATGCAGGATTGCTACGGAAAGATTTGGATAGTTTATTATTGAATTGGCAATGGTGTGAATCGTTTGAAAGACTGAGGCTGAGGAACCGTAACGACATCATAAAAGAAGAAGGGGGAGCCTTGAATTACTCCCCCTTCTCCCAATAGCCTCCTGCAGCCTCTTCGGGAACATGCGGGACGCCTTAAATGGAACAACTCTGATTTATTGTATACATGTGATACGCCCAACACATTATCCTGGTTTTCATCTCAACCGAAGGATGAACCGTTGAAACTCAAAGCTGTCCAATCTCTTTAATGCGCATGAATTATTTCAGAGAAAGAGTACGATAAGTATGAAGAATTCCTCTGTCAAGCCGCCATCAAATTATTTTATAAATTTATAAATTGTTCGGCATGAAACTGCCACATGATGCCTGGGGTGTATTCAAAGGTGTCTTGAGTTAGCCGAAAGATCCTGCTCCCACCAAGCGGGATTTCCCATCTTTCTGAAATGAATTTTCGAGTTCAACGGGCGCACCAATTATTGTAGCGCTTCAAAGTGAGCGAACTCTGGAGCTTTTTTATGGGAGTAAACATTGTTTCAACTTAAAGATATAAGGGTTTTATGTTATGGATGACAACGGCACATTCAGCCTACGAATGATTTGAAATGAAACACATAATTGAAGCAACGGTCGACGCTGATGTTCGTCGATCCAAGTCGCCCCGTATTAACAAGGATTTGAATCATATGCTCCCCAAAATTATCGGTATCATGTTAAGCCTTGCGGCATTGGCTATAGCCACCTGGAAATTCAAAAAGACCCCGTTGTGCCGTCCATGAATCCTGCTTGCAGCAGGCGGCGGCGTAGGGTACGCTGCATATTGGATTATCAAAAACCTTATAAGCTGATTCTTCTCAATGGACCCCAATGGATGAATATGTGCTCCGCAAGCTTGCCGCCCTGAAAAAATCCAAGTTCAGATCAAGATTCAGGTTAACGTCAAAAGATCGCGCGTATATCGCGCAAAAAGATCTTGGGACCATCCGGGAACACGCCTTTCAATTTGTCCGTGCAAGAATTGCCGCGGACTTTCCCAACAATGACGGCAAGCAGACCCCTATGCGCGGGCATCCGGTGTTCGTTGCCCAGCATGCCACCGCTACCTGTTGCCGCGGATGCATTCAAAAGTGGCATGGTTTTGAAAAAGGCAGGGCACTGAACCGCGAAGAGGTTGATTTCATCGTGGCGCTTATCATGGGATGGATTGAGCTGCAGCTTGATGAAATTGACCGCTGATTTGAGTAAGATTTTTTGGGGTCGGCAAGGTTACCGAAGAAAAAATGCACAGCCTGGGAATTAAAACAGGCGCAGACCTTAAAAAATTTAAGAAGGAGAAACTGCTTCAATTTGTTGGGCGTTTCGATATCAAATTTCGATGATCAGAATAACAGGATAAAAAAGAACGGCCAGCTTCTTCTGCCTTTTTGTGATGACCCTAAATTCAGGAAACTTGATCTCCTTAAATTGCAATTAGGTATTAGAACCGTCAATAAATCATAATAATTCAAATAGTTGAGGTATTTTTTGTGAGATAATAAAAGTTATTGCAAGCGGAA
>Ga0126332_10000431_pt1 | contig 15238 bp, 10 predicted proteins | sample InaspJWI42metaG_FD_94482 | JGI IMG/M metagenome (GOLD analysis project Ga0126332, IMG submission 94482) | Marine gutless worms symbiont microbial communities from Oahu, Hawaii - Inanidrilus sp. 2 OAHU.JWI-42 metaG | ecosystem: Host-associated > Annelida > Digestive system > Unclassified...
CATATAAACCTGCTTGGTAAGGGGCATCATGACTCCGACGACATCACTTTCCTGGAAAGCATCGGTGGCGACCACCCCGGTGGGTACCTGCCCGGTGATGGCCAGCACCGGCACCGAATCCATGACGGCGTCGGCTATACCGGTAACCAGGTTCATGGCGCCCGGCCCCGAGGTTGCCATGCACACACCGATTTGCGGTGTGGCAGTTGAGACAGACGCGCGGGAAACTCCCTGAGCCATAAATGCCGCTCCCTGTTCATGGCGTGACATCATAAAGGAGAAAACTTTCTGTTTTTCCATCTCGTCGAAAACCGGCATGATCGCACCGCCGGTGTATCCGAAAACATACCGGACGCCTTTGTCATGCAACGCTTTGATGACTAACTCTTTACCTTTCATTTTCTTTCTCTTTCTAGAGGTGGTTTTATGATCCTTCTTGCGAACGATTTCTACCACGGTTTGTTTATTCACTTTGAGGTTTAGCCCGTTTGCCCGTTTAGCCCGTTGGCCGGTTAAAAATCGGTATTTTTTCATTTTTAATTAAGATCTACCAACATGAATCAGCCCTGTGGCGGAAATATCCATTTAATATAACCTCTTTTTTGACACTTTCCACCCTGGCAGTGTAAATTGCTGAAAAAACCGAAATTATGAATTGACACCGACCGTTGATATAGCCATATTTAGAAATTGTGAGGCCAATTGCCAACAAGATTGGCATGATTTTCAATCTGAATGAATTACCCCGCTGCAAGCAACGTGGTATCAATCTTAATAATATATTCGCCCCATGGGACGGAGAATTAACTAGTTTCCGAATTGGAAACTTCCTCGTGCCCGGTATAATTACCGGATGGGCACCAACTAGGGAGAAATCATGGGAAAAACACTTTTTGAAAAAATCTGGTCAACGCATGTGGTGAGGGACCTGCCCGACGGTTCAACCCTGCTGTATATCGATCGTCACCTCGTGCATGAAGTTACCAGCCCCCAGGCATTTGAAGGCCTGCGGCAGGCAGGCCGGAAAATCCGCCGCCCCGACCTTACCTTTGCAACCATGGATCACAATGTCCCGACCACCGAAGATCGGCTGAACATCAAAGATCCCGTATCCAGGGCTCAGGTCGAGGCCCTCGATAAAAACAGTGATACCTTCGATGTCGCCCTTTTCGGACTGGGCCACCGTTGGCAGGGTATCGTGCATATCATCGGACCGGAACTGGGATTGACGCTGCCGGGTTTGACCCTGGTTTGCGGGGATTCCCATACTTCGACGCATGGGGCTTTCGGCACCCTGGCCTTTGGTATCGGAACCTCCGAGGTGGAGCACGTGCTGGTTACCCAAACCCTGAATCAACGCAAACCCAAAACCTACAAAGTCGAATTTACGGGCCGTCCGGGGCCGCATGTATTTTCCAAAGATCTGGTGTTGAAAATGATCGGCACCATGGGTATTGCCGGTGGAACCGGTCATGTGATCGAATATTGCGGTGAAGCTGTGAAGGCGCTCTCCATGGAAGCGCGCATGAGCATCTGCAACATGAGTATTGAAGCCGGCGCACGGGCCGGAATGATCGCCCCGGATGAGACAACCCTTGAATATATTTCCGGTAAGAAGCGACCCTATGCACCTTCAGGAGAAAAGCTGGAACAAGCCTTGGCGTACTGGAAAACGCTTCCCAGTGACGACGATGCGGTTTTCGACCGCAACCTGACCATCGATGCCGGCCGGATCGCACCCCAGGTCACATGGGGCACCAACCCGGGTATGGTCATCGATGTGGATCAACCCGTTCCCGACCCGGATCAGGATGCAGGCGGCTATACCCGCGAAGATGCCAAAAGGGCCCTGGAATACATGGGATTGACACCCGGTACGCGGCTGACAGATGTTCCGGTGGATGTCGTTTTTATCGGCAGCTGCACCAACTCGCGCATCGAAGACCTTCGTCTGGCGGCCGAGATAATAAAAGGAAGAAAAAAAGCCGATCACGTTCAGCTGCTGGTGGTGCCGGGCTCCCAGCAAATTCGCAGCCAGGCCGAGGCCGAAGGATTGGACCGCATCTTCAAAGATGCAGGCGCCGAGTGGCGGTTTGCCGGCTGCAGCATGTGCCTGGGAATGAATCCGGATCAGCTCAAAGCGCAAGAGCGCTGCGCCTCGACATCCAATCGTAATTTTGAAGGTCGACAGGGCAAAGGCGGACGCACCCACCTGGTCAGCCCCCAGATGGCCGCCGCTGCTGCAGTGGCCGGGAAATTTGTGGATGTGCGGAAGTGGCCCGAGGTGTAGTTGGGGGTGTAGCTACTGAGGTATCGCTGAATCTTGTCAGATGCGGATCGCACGTTGGGTAAATGTAATGATGGGTTAGCCGGTTTGCCCGTTTGCCGGTCTGCCCGTTGAAAAGGATTTGGATCTATTTTTTATACACTAACTGGACGACTAGCCACCCGTCTAACAGGCCAACGGGCTAACGGGCAAACCGGCTAACCCGTTCAATCGGCTCAACCGTTTCAACCTACAAAAGTACGGATATAGAAAACTATTCGTTAATCAAAAGGAAAGAACATGGAACCTTACACCACCCATACCGGTATTATCGCCACCCTGAACCGGTCCAATGTGGACACCGATCAGATCATACCAAAGCAGTTTTTAAAATCGATACTGCGTTCCGGCTACGGCATCAGTGTATTTTTTGACTGGCGGTACACGGCAGACGGCAAACCCAACCCGGAATTCGAACTCAACCATCCCCGTTTTGATGGTCGCTCAATCCTGGTCACCCGCAACAATTTCGGTTGCGGCTCCAGCCGGGAACACGCAGTCTGGGCCCTGGCCCAGGACGACTACCGGGTCATCATCGCTCCCTGGAAAGAAATCAACGGCGAGACGCTGCCGGGGTTTGCCGATATTTTTAGAAACAATTCCGTGAAAAACGGCCTTCTGCTGGTAGAGCTCACAGAAGAAGAGGTGGACCGAATTTTCGCCCTGGTCGCCGACCACAAAGGTCTGCAGGCGACGGTTGACCTGGCGGCCCAAAAAGTTACCGTGCACGCACCCGATCCGCTGGTTTTTTCTTTTGAGATCGAAGAAGGGGATAAAGAGCGGCTTATCGGCGGTCTGGATGACATCGCCATCACCCTGCAGTACAAATCGGACATCACTCGCTTTGAACAATCTCATCCCGAATATTTCATGAAAGTTGATCGGCAAAGCTAAATACATGCTTTCATAAATAAGTCATTGGATTTACGAAATAGACAACTTAGATGTACCGAGATCACAACCCCAAGGAATCAACGTGAATAAGTACGATCTGGTGCTGATCGGCGGCGGTATTGTGGGTGTCTCCACTGCCTGGCAGCTTAAACAACAGTATCCGGATGCATCCATTTTACTGATTGAGAAGGAGTCCATTCTGGCCCAACACCAGACAGGCCATAACTCAGGTGTGATCCACGCGGGTGTCTATTACCAGCCGGGAAGCCTGAAGGCTGATTTCTGCAGACGCGGCGCAGCCCAAACACTGGCATTTTGTCAGGAGCATGCCTTGCCATGTGAACAGTGCGGCAAGCTGTTGGTGGCCACCGATACCATGGAGTACGAACGCATGGAAGCACTGGAAGAACGGTGCACTCAAAACGGTATTGACAACCATCGCCTGTCGGAAGCGGAGCTAAAAAAGCGGGAACCGAATATCACCGGGTTGGGCGCAATATTTGTGCCGGCAACCGGTATCACCGATTATAAAAAAATCACCGCAAAAATGGCCGAACTTTTCACAAACCTGGGCGGTGAAATCAAAATCGATTCCGAAGTCAAAGCCCTGCGCGAAGAATCCGATGCCGTGCACATCGAGTGGGGTAACGACAGGGTTGAAGCTGGATATATCATTGTCTGCAGCGGCCTGCTGGCGGACCGCTTGGCAAAGATGATGCAAATAGATATCGATTTTCAAATCGTGCCTTTTCGCGGAGAGTACTACCAGCTATCGGCAAAACACAACCGCATCGTCAACCACCTTATATATCCGATTCCCGATCCGGAGCTGCCTTTTTTGGGCGTGCACCTGACACGGATGATCGATGGTTCGGTCACCGTCGGCCCCAACGCCGTCATGGGCTGGAAGCGTGAAGGCTATGGCAGTTTCAACTTCGATTTCAAAGACGTTATCGAGATGCTAAAATTTGCCGGTTTTTGGAAAGTCGCCGGGAAAAACCTGAAGTCGGGATGGAGCGAATTCAAGGATTCTTTCTACAAACCCGGATACTTGAAGCGAGTGCGCAAGTATTGTCCGAGCCTTGCCCTGAAAGACCTTGAACCTTACCCGGCCGGGATCCGGGCCCAGGCCGTCAAAACAGACGGCAGTCTTATTCACGATTTCCTATTTGCCGAAAGCGAGCGCTCTTTGCATGTTTGCAACGCACCTTCACCGGCCGCAACTTCGGCAATGCCGATTGGTGAGTATTTGTGTGATAAGGCGAGCACCAAATTCAATCTTTAGCACCTTAATTAAAATTTTTTTGCATTTAATGGCATAACATTTTCGCCACCAAGACACCAAGACGCAAAGATGAATATTAATCAAAAGTTTCACTTTGTGTCTTGGTGCCTTTGTGGCAATTTGTTCTCCGCCTTGGTGGATCCGGCTTAGGTAAAAGGCACATATAAGCCAAAGCCATTAATCCTGGCGATATTTTTTATCTTGGCGTCTTTGCGGCTTGGCGTGAGTTAAATGGTTTAAATCGAAAATGGTCAAAACAATGCCGGACGTGAGCAACCAAAACATCGTAAATTGTATTTTTCATTGACATATATGGGCTAAATCCGCATATTTCGTTTCAAAAGAAGGGAGTTTTAATCATAAACCAATCTGGACCGAGATCTAACGGTTGACAAGGTTCGCTAAAACCAATACATGGCCGCTTTCGTTATTGTGGCCTAACGAGTTCGACTCAATCAACGACCAGGTTATTAGGAGTTATTCCGTTGGCTCTTCGTCCACATCAGTACCATATTATATATCGTTTGATACCTCTGGGCTACTACCTTCTTCGCTTCTATCTCTCTCTGCTGAGAATCAAGGTCATCGGTGAGGAAATAGCACTCGGGTGTCTGACAGATTATGGCGGGTTGATAGCCGCTGTATGGCATCAGCGTTTATTGCTTGCGCTGGCCTATGTTAATAAATTCAGGCATTTTCAACCCGTAATCATGATCAGTCAAAGCAAAGATGGAGAGCTGGCAGCAAGGTTCGCGGAGCGGCTGGGACTCGTACCGGTCAGAGGGTCCAGTACGAGAGGAGGAACGACAGCTTTAGTCGGCATTACGGAAGCACTAAAGAAATACCTGGCCGTTGTCCATATCGTGGATGGACCCACGGGACCCAAAGGGATTGTCAAACCCGGGCTCATCAGTATGGCGCAGGTATCCGGCGCCGTCATCCTGCCGGTCATTGTATCCGCTAAAAAGGCATGGGTTGTCAGAAGCTGGGACCGCTTTCTGATCCCCAAACCTTTTAGCGAGGTGACGATCGAATGGGGACAACCATTTGTCGTGCCCCGCGATTTAGAATCGGACAGATATGAAGAATTAAGAAGGGATATAGAAAAGAGTCTTTCAGAGGGGTACGCGGAGGCTGACCTTCGTTCGGGCTGGAAACAACCTCTTTAACCCTGTGCTGCTTTCGGACAAAACTCAATTTTGAGGAGCCAATATTCAACCTTTACCATGACTATAAAAAAATCAAACCAAATACATTCTTTCGTTTGGCAAGCCAATGAGATCACGCATTCCGTGGTCGACGTTGCAAATCAGACATCTACCGGTGCCATATTCGACATCAGTGCAGATCACACCGCTAAACCCGCCAAGGCCCTCAAGGCTGCGGGGGCAAAAGACATACTGATCTCCGCCGAATATTTCATGGATCAGAGACTCGAGGACTTTCTCGAAAAGACCCATGTGGAGGCCCTATGGGTGGAATACAATTCAGCCCTAGTAACCTGCACTCCAGAGGCATTTCTTGAACGGCTGCATGCATTGTCGTCCCGGTTCAGATGTATCCCGGTCAGCGGAGATCTGGATCTGCTCACTCTCGCCCTCGAGTCGGAGAGCCCGCCTCCGGCCGTCGCCCTCAAGGGCGCCGAGGCTGCCGGCTTCGTAAGCAGGGAAACAACAGGAATTCTTTACGCTTTCCTGAGGAATGTGGCGAGCCGGCGGACCCGCAAGCCCGGGTTGATCATCTGGGGCGGCGTGGCCACGCCCCAGGCAGCTGCGGCTTTTCTATGCAGCGGTGCAAGCGGTATCGTGTTCGAGAGTCTCCACTGGCAGACAGATCTGGTATCCGCAAACCAGAACCTGAAAAAGCGCCTGTCCAGACTGCGTCCCGAGCACACGACTGTGGTGGGCCAAAACCTGGGGGTCTGCTGCCGATTCTATGACAAGGGCAATTCGCTTGCGGTCAAGGAACTGAAGCAATCTGCGGCCGCTTTGTTCAAATGTGATATTACAGATCAAGACCGCGGCGCCTTTGTCCGCAAGGTCAAAGAAACAGTCATACCGGTGCTGGAAAGTGACCTGAGCCGCCAGGATCTTGTTTTTCTGGGACCCGAAGCGACCTTTGCGGAAGCGTTTGCCGAACGGTTCGGTCGTTCTACCCGCCAGGCCCTGGAGGCCTTCCTCGAGGAAGTTGTAAGTATCTGCTGGGAAGCTCCGCAAAAACTGGATGGTATCGTTGAAAACGCCGCTGCCCGGTCGCTGGGGATCAAATATCCGTTTCTCCAGGGCGCCATGTCCTGGGTCAGCGATATACCCGAATTCGCCCGGGCGGTGTCCTAGGCGGGCGGTCTACCCGCGATCGCCATGGGAATTAAAAGCCGCAAGGATCTGGAGCAGGAATTGGATCGCCTTAAGGAAATCATGGGCGAAAAACCTTACGCGTTGAATTTTGTCGCGCTGCCGGAAAATCCTCATCTCGAAGAGCAACTTGCCTGGATAGAGACAACCCAACCGCCATTTGCGGTCATTGCAGCCGGGGATCCATCGCATGCCGGCCGACTTCAGGAGAAGGGAATTCAAACGATCTACGTTACCTCAAGCGAGGGATTGATCCGCATGGCCCTGGAGGTCGGCGTGCGTTTTGTTGTCCTGGAAGGCAACGAGGCCGGCGGGCATGTGGGTGAGCACTCAACCCTGACCCTGGCACAGATAGCGCTGGAGCTCCGACGGAATGAGCCGGGGCTTTTCCGGGATGCATACCTGGTGCTCGCCGGCGGGATTTTCAATCGCGATACCGCCTTCAGGGCATTTATGTTGGGCGCCGATGCCATACAGATGGGTACGGCCTACCTGGCCACCAAGGAGGTCGTCACCACCGGGGCGTTGACTCCTTTGTATCAACGCCTGATCGTTGATTCCGACCCAGGTATGACAACGGTCTCCGGGGAGAGCATTGACCTGAGGGTTCGATCTCTCAAGACCTCTGTGATGGATGCCATCTGCACCTTGGAGCAAGAATGGGTTTCCGGCCAGCATGATGAGATCTCTTTTCGGGGTCGTCTGGAGGCCCTGAGTGCAAACAGCCTCCTTATCGCTGCCAAGGGAGTCGATCAACCCCGCGGCCGCATCCTGGAAGAAGAAACCTGTATGCGCAAGGGTCAGTTCATGTGCGGTGCCATATCAGGCGCGGTTGATAGTGTCCGCACGATTTCCGAGTTTCACCGCGATCTGGCTGAAGAACCGATGGAATTGACGCTTCCTGAAAGAATCGAGCGCCCTGCTTCGAAGGCCGCACCCCGGGTGAGGCCCATGCAAAATGGTGATCGGGTGGCCATCACCGCCATGGCCATAGCCAATTCACTGGGTAACAGTCCGCAGGAAATATGGGATGCTTGCCTGGCCATGCGCAGCGGCATTACCGAAGTGCCCCTTTCAAAGTGGAACCACGACGTGTACTATGATCCCGATCCCCGCGCCCGGGGCAGAACCTATTGCAATGTGGGCGCTTTTCAGAATATCGATATTTCCCGAAAAAAATTGGGGATTGCGCCCCAGGACTTTCGTTCCATGGCCGATTCCACGAAATTGACCCTTTGGCTGGCTGAAAACGTCATAATGCAATCGGGGCTTCTGGACTCGGGCATCCCCCGGGAACGGATCGGTGTGCTCGTTTCCCAGAACTCGGGGGAGGCGGCCGGCACGATCACCGACCTGGTCTTTGACGTGTATTCCCACGAAGTTATCCGGTCGATGCAGGATTTCATCCCCATGACGCCGGACCTGGAATCGGCAGCCACTCAAAATCTCATGTCGGGCCGCCTTAGAGTGGACGACACCACCTTGTTGGGACGGCTCAACTGCGCGGCCGGGGGTTTTGTGTGCAACAAGTACGGGTTGCAGGGCCCGAGTTACTCGGTCTCCGCTGCCTGCGCCACCGGCCTGGTGGCCCTTTACAGTGCGATCCAGATGATCAGAAACGGCATTATCGACGCGGCCGTTGTGGGCGGTGGCGAAGAGCCCTTGAAACCCTCCCATTATTTGGAGTTTTCGGCCCTCAAGGCTCTGGCCAGGCTGTCAGGGGTTGAACGGCCTGTCCCGGAGAGCAGCCGGCCTTTTGACGCCACCCGCGACGGCATGGTCCTCGGCGAAGGCGGGGGTATGATCGTTATCGAGCGGGAATCCGTGGCCAAAAGGCGCGGGGCCCCCATCAGCGCATACATTACCGGAATGGGCGCGAGTAACAATGATCAGGGTATGGTGGAGTCCCTGGCCGAAACCCAGATGATCGCCCTGCGGGCTTCCTACCAGGATGCGGGCTACAGTCCCGACCTCGTGGACCTGGTGGAATGCCATGCCACAAGTACGGTTCAGGGTGACATCGAAGAGGTCAAAGCCCTTAAGTCCCTGATTACTCCCTCAAACGGAACGATACTCACTTCCTTCAAGTCCCAGATCGGCCACACCCTCGGCGCTTCCGGCCTCAACAGTCTCATCAGGGGCGTAACCGCCATGCAGGCGGGTATATTCCCACCCACCCCGAACTACCGGACACGCGATCCCGAGATAGATCTTGAGGCGGCGGGCTTCCATGTGCCCGACCAACCCATCGAGTGGCCGAAACCTGCGGATCGACCCCGGCGTCTGCAAGTCAATGCCTTCGGCTTCGGTGGGGCCAATTACGTCGTGCAACTCGAGGAGAGCCGGAGCACTACCGACCAGGTTATGACATCCGCGGTTTTAGCAGAGAAACCCGAAAGTCATAAACTCCCAGGCCCGGCCCGGCCCACGTCATTTCAGGGCGTTTCATTTTTTGAAAAGCATATGGCCGGCCGGCCCTATCGCCTGGGTGTCGTGGCGCCCAGTCAGACAGAAGCCCGGGCCAAGGTAGCGTCTCTGGGGCCGGTTGATCCGGAAGAATCCTTGTCGGATAAGGCTTTGCGAGTCATGGCCCGTCAGGGTATATTCGCGGCACCGGCCGACCAGGAGGCCAGACCATTAGCCTTTGTCTTCGCCGGTCAAGGATCCCAGTACGTGGGCATGAGCAATGAGCTTTATCAAACCTTCCCCGAGATCCGGACATGGATGGACAAAATTGCGGCCGTGGCCGATTTCGACCTGCTGGATCTGCTTTTCAACTCAACCGAGGAAGACCTTCAGAAGACACGCTGGCAGCAACCGGCCCTTTACACCATGGAATATGCGATGGTGCAGCAACTGATGTCCATGGGAGTCAAGCCGACTGCCATGGCCGGACACAGTCTGGGAGAACTCGTGGCCTTGAGCATCGCCGAGGTGTTTTCCTATCAGGACGGCCTGCGGATTGTAAATAAACGGGCCCAATGCATGGACAAGGCCAGCGGGCTGCGGGGTGATCCGGGCACTATGGTGGCCGTGGACGCGCCAATGGATTATCTGCAGGAGAAGGTCGACAGCTACGACAACGTTTATTTCACCAACTTCAATTCACCCCACTAGGTGGTGATCGGTGGGGATACGGAGCCGGTGCTGGCGCTCATGGCAGAGATCAAGGGTGAGGATTATAAGGCCACCCAGCTCAAGGTGAGCATGGCTTTTCACTCGCCGATCATGAAGGTGATTCATGAAGAGATGGCGGCCTTTGTTTCCGAAATTCCCTTTCACCACCCCAGGATTCCGGTGGTGTCGAATACCACCATGAAACCCTATCCCGACGATCCGAACCGGATGCGTGAGATACTCATGGCCCACCTGGAGTCACCGGTGCACTGGATGCAAAATGTCAAAAGCCTCTGGGATGATTTCGGCATCAGACATTTCGTCGAGTTCGGCCCCAAGGATACGCACTGCAACCTCGTGGTAGAAACCCTGGAGCAAGCTCTGTGCCTCCCCACCTGTATGCCCGAGGGAGAAGCCCATACTTATCAGGCAGGGGTGGCCCACCTTTTTGCCTTAGGGCATCTGGAGCAGGATGACGTTACCCGTTTGGAGACGACACCCCAACACCGCGTCTCACCACCGCCGTCGGAGATGCCGGCTCGAATTTCTTCAGATAACCGGCTGGCGGCCATCATACAGCGTGAGATTAACGCCTTTGTCCTGGAATCCTTCGGTAGAATTATTAAACCACAGATTCTGGATGCGGTCCGCCGTGAATTGGATCCCGATTTTACCCAGGAACGTCTCGACCAAATCCTGGGGGGCCCACCCGCACCCCTACCCCAGGTAAGATATCTGGAAAGAAGCGAGCGTCCTGCCCCACTGCCCAGTCAGGAAGCAGTTACGCCAACCCTTCCTCCCGAGCCCGCTCCCCAAAGGGAAGAGCAGGAGACAGTCGATTATGTGGAACAGGTCATTCAGATCATCATGAATGCGACCGGTTATGAACGGGACGAAATTGAGCCCGATATGGACATCCGGCAGGATCTCGCTATCCGTTCGAGCCGGCTGCCCGTGATCATGGACGATGTTGAGCGACAGTTCGGAATAACTGTAAAAGTCGAGGATTTCGTGGGCTTGCGCACCGTGCGGGAAATTGCGGATTGCATCGAAGGATTGGCAGGCAAGTCCGATAAAGAGGTACCGACCGAACAACCACTGGATACGCCCACCATGGACGTGGCGGACGAACCTGCTGAAGAAATTCGCCAAGAGAAATCGATCGAACGGCTGGTCCTGGAAGAGGTAGGGCTCCCGCCGTCTGCTATCAAGCCCCTTGCGCTCGAGACGGGCCAGACGATAGCGGTGCTCAGAATGGATCCCCGATCCGGTCTGGCCGACGACCTATCACGCCTTCTGGAAAGCAGATTTGAAGCCAACCTCCTGCATTTAGACTGTCTGGGTCAGAGCAAAAAAAGTAATTTCGATCTGCGCACTGCGCAGGGTGCAAAAAACGCTGCACAAGAACTCAAAGAGGCCCCATCCCTGGCCGGTCTTGTCCTGGTTATGGAGGGCGAGTCACAATCCGTTCTCTCCGGAACAGAAGATGCTGCAGCCTTTATAACCGGGTTTTTCAGCTGTTTGAAAACCCTTATGCGATCAGAAAACAAGGCCTTTTGCCTAAGTCTGCTTCGGAACCTTAAAACCGACACACCTGAATCGGTGGCCGGAGAAGGCATTCTGGGCATGTTCCTGGCCGCAGCCCTGGAGTACGACTCCATGCTGTTTCGAAGTGTGGCACTGGATAACAGCACGGATTTTGAAAGCGCGCTGGACCGGGCCTTTGACACCGGCAATCCACTCATTCAATTGATCTACCACGAGCAGGCGGTTTTCTCCCTCAAAGCCGCTAATGCGCCGCTGTCCATGACGAATGAGCCCGAACTTGAACTCGGCAGCGGGGATGTGATCGTGATTTCAGGCGGCGCCAAAGGCGTTACCTATCGTATCGCCCGAGCGCTGGCCCTCTTCAAGCCCCGGATTGTGCTGCTGGGTCGAACCGAACTGGATCCCGCCGCAGCCTACGCCACCTTGCGCAATACCGGCAGTCCTAATGGTAAAGCCTTGCCGCGGCTTTCGAAAGAGAGAGCCCCCGGCCTCAAGGGCGACAAACCCGACCAAGACACCTCAAAGAACCTGGCAGGACTGGATATCGCCCGCAATGTGTCCCGGTTATCCGCACTGGGACTCAAAGTCTCATACCATTGCTGTGACGTAGCAGATCCTAAAAATGTTACCCAGACGCTGGACCAGGTGGCAAAACAGTTCGGCCGGATAGACGGGATCATTCATGGGGCCGGTATCATCAAGGACGCCTTCATGGAGTACATGACGCCCGAGGACTTCAAAAGCGTCTTGGCGGTAAAGCTATTGGGCGGCTGGAACCTTTACCGCGCAGCCAGCGGTCACGGCCTGCGGTTTTTTGCAGCACTCTCCTCGCTTGTGGCCATCCAGGGCAACGTCGGTCAGGCCAACTACTGTGCCGCAAACCGATCGCTTTCGGCCCTGTTGCGCTCATGGTCGGAATCCCATGAAGGCCTGATTACAAAGGCCTTGATGCTGCCGCCCATCGAGGGAACAGGCATGGCCGATAACCCGGAGGTCAAGGAGCTCATGAACCTCAAGGGACTGGCATCCGCCTTTGTTCACGCCGACGAGCTGGCCCAGATGTTCTGCCGCGAGCTGTTCCTGGGACCGCGCCAAGACTCCTGGATCGCACCGGCCCGGATCTTCCCGGCGGTCAAGGGAACCCTGGTCGAACCGCCCCAATTAGAAGTAGATGAGTCGAAGCGTTCCTTGAAGGGGATCAATTTTCGAAATGGTGACCTCCCCATGATCGAAACCGTTGAGGAATTGGATCTAAAAAATGGCGGGTTGGTCGCCAAACGAACCTTTTCTCAGGAATATGACCTCTGGCTCGAAGATCACAAACCCTTCAAGCTTCTCAAGCATCCGCTGGTCTCGGGAATCATGGCCGTAGAGACATTTCTGGAGGCAGGCCGTTTGCTCTATCCGCATTTGAGCGTGCTCGGTGTGCGGCGGTTGAAATTCGAAGATATCCTGGAATGTCCTCAGGGCCTGGAGCGCGAAGCCCGCATCACTTGTCAAAGACAAGAGGATGCAGGCCAGGGTGTGCGCTGCGATGTCCAGCTTTCCAGTGCCGATATATCCCCTTCGGGCCGCCACCTGGACCGGTGGTCCACAAATTACCGGGGACAGGTCATTCTCGGACCACGCACAACCCCTTTGCCCCTATGGCCGGGTTCTGACCTAGGAACAATTGACCTGGATACGCCGCCCCTGGAGCCCCAAGAAATCCAGGACAACTACGAACAGCGCACCGGCCTCATGGGACGCTACCGCGTCCTCGAGACGATCCACGGCACCGGGCCCGGGATCATAAAAGGAGACACGGTTTATCGAGAGCAGGCGGATATAGCCGGTTTGGACCAGGTCCGCTACCAGTACTCTCCCTATCTCCTGGAAGCGCTGATGCACCTTTTCGTTTTCTACGTTGCCATCCGGCAAGAGGCGGCGTCGGGGAGTCTGATACCTGCCGGCATGGAAGAAATGCGTTATGCCCGCACCGTCCGCAATGGAGAGCGCTGCACCCTCGAAGCACGACTGCGTTCCCAAGACGATCAGGGTTTTACATGGGACGCCCGCGCCGTTGACGAGAGCGGCACACCCATCATGCAGCTACTTTCCATGCGGATGAATCGATTCAACCCGTAATAGGGTACCAGAACCATGAGCGCAAGTCGCCGGGAATCCGCAGTATGCCCTCGAAACCTGGATCATATCACGTACGGGACGATACACACCCTGAGCCGTCTTGTCCCTGGGGGTTTCGTGGTATTCGCCGCCACCCAATCGCGGTGTGGAACAAAGCAAAGCCTGGCGCTAATGCTGCTGCAGGCACTGGCGCGACTTGATCCACGCTGGCGCCTCTCGCACGCTGAAAACACGCTTACCCTTCACAAAAGCACTCTGGGAGAACCTTACCTTCTACTCGGAGACCAACCGGGACCATCCTTGTCCTTCAGCCACGGCAGGGAACGACTCTGGGCGGCCATGTCCAGCAAGGGGCGCGTTGGTATTGACGTGGCCTATCCGGAAGAGTTTGCCGCTGACTATCCTTTTGCCAAAGCGTTCAGACCGGAAGAACTGGACAGCGCAAGAGCGATTTGCAACAACGATACCGCCCGGGGAGCCGCCCTGATATGGTCCGCAAAGGAAGCATCGGTCAAAGCAACCGGGACCGGCTTCAACCGCTTTGATCCCCTGGATGTGCGGGTGGGGGCGCCCATCTCCAGGGAGCAGGGGATAGGCTTTGAAGTCTTGACGGATCGACCCATCACGGCCTGGGCCAGAAAAGAGGGTATGGGCTGGCTTTGTGTTGCATTGGCTTAATGCAGATCACTGCCCTCGAATTTCGAGATTTTAAGTAAATTTTAGCGATTGTTGAAATTCACACTAATTCGGAGATTTCGAGTTTTAAGTAATCACAGTTAAGCTAGAATTTCATATCTCGCATATATTGTTTTCTAATATATTAAACTTCAACTGTGGTACTCTTCATCTCAGACTTGACCCTGTCGGATAATTTGCATATATTTGATATCAGAAGTTTTGCGAACTCTCAATAAAGCATCAAATCAATGCAAACCGAAAACATTAAAGAAAAAGCCCATCAACTGTTGGACAATTTACCAGACTCGGCAACATGGGAAGATCTGATGTACAGAATCTATGTACGAGAGGCCATTGAGGCCGGCATCAAAGACAGCGACGAAGGCCGTACGGTGGATATAAAGGAAGTGCGCAGAAGATTCGGGTTGTCGACATGAAGGTTTACTGGACGCTAAACGCCATCGAGCATCTGACAAGTATTTACGAATATACCGCCCTTAACTCCCCCACTTATGCCAGACGGATGGTGGATAGAATCACCCGACGCTCTGAGCAGATCTCTACTCAGCCACGTTCCGGCCGAAAAGTGCCAGAGTACGAAACTGAAGACATCCGCATCCGGTATCTGGTATCCTGAATCTGGTATCAACCATTTAATAAATAGAATCTAAGCTGTTAGACCAACCCTCCGGAGGCGGGTAAACCCTGAATAACAGAACATTATATTGACAACCACTATAGGCGCTTGCTGGTGACGTGAATTATGTACTCGGTGGAAAACTTTTTAGAATTTCAGGAAACTTGATCTCCTTAAATTGCAATTAGGTATTAGAACCGTCAATAAATCATAATAATTCAAATAGTTGAGGTATTTTTTGTGAGATAATAAAAGTTATTGCAAGCGGAAAA
>Ga0126332_10000432_pt1 | contig 15215 bp, 15 predicted proteins | sample InaspJWI42metaG_FD_94482 | JGI IMG/M metagenome (GOLD analysis project Ga0126332, IMG submission 94482) | Marine gutless worms symbiont microbial communities from Oahu, Hawaii - Inanidrilus sp. 2 OAHU.JWI-42 metaG | ecosystem: Host-associated > Annelida > Digestive system > Unclassified...
ACCGATCACAAGGGGGGTATGATGAAAGCAACTCTGGACGTATTTTACAAGCTTTCCGATGCATGGGTTTAGAGGGAGCGTGACCATGATTCATCTGATAGGCAATCCTACCCGGGACCATATTGTCAACGGGCCCAAGCGGGTAAAAGCGTTTGGCGGTACTGTTTTGTATGCCGGATTGTTCCTGGCACGATCCGGGTATGAAGTGACAATCATCGGCAAAGGTGACGACGAGATGAAAAACTGGATAGAATGCCAGGGCATCAGTACCACCTATTTTTACCAGGCATCCCGGGTTGTCGAATTTAAAAATGTATATGTCCCGAACCGGCGAGAACAGTTTGCCCGATACGGGGAGAAGATTAATCTGTCCGATGTGCCGGATGCCGCCTTTCGATCCGATGCTATTTTGGTCGGTTCCGTGCTGCAGGAAGTGGATCCGGAGATTGTCAGAACCCCCCGGCAGGGCGTCTTGATGCTGGAAGCCCAGGGTTTCATACGCCATCTGTCCCCCATAGGCAAAGTCTTGCATCGCAAGCGTGGCGATGCTGAAGCTGCCGTCCGGGACTGTGACATACTGAAAGTCGATGAAGCCGAAGCAACCGTCTTGACTGCGACCACCGGGGTGAATACTGCGGCCAGAGTCCTGTATCAGATGGGGCCGAAGATTGTCATCGTCACCTGCGGGGAAAAAGGCGTAACCATCTTTGACGGATCACGGATGATTCGAAATCATGCACCGGCGGTGGAGGTCGTCGATCCCACGGGTGCCGGCGATGTGTTCGGGGCGGCATTTTTGATCAGATATCTTCAAACTGAAGATCTGATCGAAGCCGGCCTTTTTGCCTCGGCCGCCGCTGCACTGTCCATGACCGAATTCGGCACCGCTGCCGTTCCATCGGCCCAGGAAGCATCCCGGGGCGTTAAGAAACTTTTTAAAGACCTTGATGCTGTCAGCATCGGTTATCCGGCGGCGGATTTTCAATACATAGCATGAAAAAAGGCAGAGCCATTTCTGACCCTGCCTTTGGTTCGGTTGAGTCATCACCCGCAGCGGGTGAGAAGTCGCCCAAACCTTTAAAATACTGTATATACTAGCTACTTTGATAGTATACACAGCAGAATGGGTCGATTACTCAACGACCCATTCAGATCGTAAGATGTTTGAATTTAAAAACGCCGCACTATCGTATCTATGATTCGAAGGATTTAAAACCCGCTGAAGTGTGTTTTCTGATGAAGCGACCGATTTGATATCTCTGTTCCGATGTAAGATTGATAAACTTAATGCCGGTCTGACGCAATTTTAAGGAGCTGACGACAAAACCGCCCTCTATCTCAAAATCAGAAATGATTTCGGTGGCCACCTTGTCTATGTACAGCCCGCAGCCGGCGATAATTATTTTTAATTCTAAGGGATCTTTCGAACCGATTTCATTATTGACGTAACGAAAGGAAAGGCCTTTCATGCTGATGTCTCTGATTTGTCCCAGCTTGTCTTGTTTGGCCACCAGAACAGCAAAAACGCCTTCCTTGGCCTGATATCTTTTCGAATGTCTGCGATCGGTAGATGTTCTTCTGTCAGCCGCTATTGATCGCTTGGTGTTACGGCGATCGTTAAGATGTCTTCGGTTCGTCATAACTTCAGCCTCATTTTTCAGATTCAAGAAAGTTTCGTTAAATTCAATCCATAATTGGTTTCAATCGGTTCCGGTGCCATGCTACTGCAAAAAGCGTGCAAACTTTATTAAATTTTTAAAAATCCGCAAAGCAAAGATTGCGGCCCGGTTACGGGCAGCCGCAGAAAATGCGGACCCGAATGTCTCTAAAATTGTTATATATTTTATTACACACTGGGTAATTTTTTTTATAATGCATGGTATATACAAAATTCATACAAACGGATCATTTTGAGACGGAAGATTAATGATCTGGATGGTTGGAAAAAAATTTTTCAGCATGTGCTCGATCTGGGATTTGAAAGCGTGCGTATCCCAGTGCGGGCGAGGTTTGAATTCAACCTTCAAAACGGAACACTGACTGCCGACAGTCTATCCTACCAACTGCTTTACAACCGCCAGGTTCTTGAAAAACGATACCCGCAGCTAAAAGCAGAAGATCTGGATCGCCAATTACAAAAGACCGTCAAACGCAAAGTTTACATGTATCTGAAAGATTGCGGATATATCGATCGGGATCAGCTGCCGGAAAACCTCGAATAGTCAATATCCGGACATTTTTTGTTACGACCGCATCTGTAATTGATCCCTTGAGGTTGTCCGAAATTGGAGCGAGATGTGTTTATAGTCCGGCAGGCAGCAGCGGTGGTGGTGACTGGCAGCGAATCAGGCATCCATATACCTGATTCGCCAAACGGTTGTTTGATGATCCGTGGATGTTCCCGGAACTTAAAAACCATCCTCCGGGTACAAAGTCGGTTTGCCTGAATCTGGTTTGCTATTCCACTTATCGATATATGCGTCTCTTTTGCTCTGAATACTGGGCGCGTTTTGCTCGGCCCATCTATAAGTGGTGTCCGTCGTTTCAACCCAACTGCAGCCTTTCTTCCATTCGTTCAGCTTTGCCTGGTCGATATTCTGATGAACGGCGCCCAGAGAAAAACGCGCTTTCCAGGCCCCCATTCTTGGGTTGACTGTGGCGTAATATGTTTTGCCGGCTTCCAGTTCGGCATGCATAAAATCTGCACTTTCACCGAGTACCATGAACATATATTTACCGGGTTTCGCTCGGTAGGCTACTTTCTTTTTGGCTGAAACAATGCCCACCAGCTTGTTTTCTTCAGTTGTTACATCAAATACGGATGATTGAATCGCATAACCAAAAGTCGACGGCCGCATAAAAACAACCACGGCTTCATTGCTGCCGGGAGCGTAGCTAATGTTAGGATCCGTCACGTCTTGCATATACTTCGTTGTGCCCGCACATCCTAGAAAAAGAACTACAATAGTGATTGTTACGGTTAGTTTAAAACTGTGTTTAAGCATGGCATGGTCCTCCTTTTGATGTTTTTTGAATCACTAGTTGTGGGCAGGTAGTGGGAAAATGCGGCATGAGATCGCCGGCGAATACATGGAATCAATGCCTGAAAATATTATCCTATATTGAATTTGAAGTCAATCCTGTAAACTTCCAGTCGCAGTTGCCAACGTCGCAACCATGTCGCCGGAGCGGGGCTGGTGCGACTTTCGGCAAGGCAACCTCAGCGCGCAGTATATCCCGATTAACAGGGAGTAAGCAAAAACATTTTACTTGACATAGTAGAGGAATATGAAAAAGACTATTTTATGGAAGATTTTATAGGTAAGATCACTTAGCATTTTAACGATTACGAGGAGAAGCGATGATCAAGATCAACGAAAACTATCTCAAGCTGCAGGCATCCTATTTGTTTTCCGATATCGCCAAACGGGTTTCCGCCTACCAGGCGGCGCACCCTGCGGTGGAAATTATTAAACTTGGCATCGGTGATGTCACCCGGGCACTGCCCCGGGTCTGTATCGATGCTTTTCACCGGGGTGTGGATGAGATGGCCGATGATGCGACATTTCGTGGATACGGTCCGGAGCAGGGATATCCGTTCTTGCGAGAGAAGATCGCCGAGCATGACTTTCAGGCCAGAGGTGCGAATATTTCCGCAGATGAAATTTTTATCAGCGACGGTGCCAAATGCGATACGGGAAATATTCAGGAAATTTTTGCCGCGGAAGTCAAAATCGCCATACCCGATCCGGTCTACCCGGTCTATCTGGACACCAACGTCATGGCCGGTCGTACCGGAGCGTTCAATAACGGCCGCTATGCGGGCATAATTTACCTTGAAGGCACCCGTGAGAACGGATTCATTCCGCAATTGCCCGGCCAGGCTGTGGATCTGATCTACCTGTGTTTTCCCAACAATCCCACCGGCGCTGCCATTTCGGTTGCGCAGTTGAAGCAATGGGTGGATTTTGCCCGTGAGAACAAAGCGCTGATTCTTTATGATGCTGCCTATGAAGCTTTTATAAGAGATGATACGCTACCCAGGTCGATCTACGAAGTGGAAGGGGCGCGGGAGGTGGCCATCGAATTCAGAAGCTTTTCAAAAACAGCCGGTTTTACCGGAACGCGGTGTGCATACATCGTTGTTCCTAAAACATGCCGGGCGTATGCTTCCGACGGGCAGTCGCACTGCCCGCATGACCTCTGGCATCGACGTCACACCACCAAGTTCAACGGCGTGTCCTATCCGGTTCAAAAAGCCGCCGAGGCGGTTTACAGCAGCCAGGGCCAGCAACAAGTCAAAGAATTGTCCGATTACTATTTAAAAAACGCAGCATTGATCCGTACGGAGATAAGCAACCTCGGCTATGAGTGTATCGGCGGTGATAACTCGCCCTACATCTGGGTGGATGGTCGCACCGATTCATGGGAATTTTTTGATCTCCTGCTTGATAAAGCAGGGGTTGTGTGTACGCCGGGGGCGGGCTTCGGCCGGTGCGGTGAAGGCTATATCCGCATCAGTGCCTTCAACAGTTACGAAAACGTCCAAAAAGCGATGAACAGAATCTCTGAAGCGTTGAACGGATAATATCTTAAAATCATCTGGGCAGTCATGCCCCGGGAGGCTTATGACACCGGCGCGAAAAGATAAGCTCAGAACACTCGCCAGGTTGATGAACAAACAAAACCGATCTTCTGTTCCTATCACGGGACCGCTGCTGGATTGTTTTGATCTGGTAATACCTCCCGATGAAACCGATTTTCTTATCCATATGGGCACCGAACCATTCAGCTATGATGAAGCACGGACCCGGTGCCCCAAACCAGAGGATGAATTCCGGCAGTTTATTGACACGCTATTGAAAAAAGGTTTGATTTTGCCCCGTGCTTATGGAGTTGAGGACAACGTTTACGTTCTGGCACCCATTCTGGTCGGCTGGTTTGAACTTCAGCTGTGCGGTGGCCATGAGACACCGGAGAAAAAAGCGTTTGCCCGGCGGTTGGATCATGCATTTCAATCCTGGAAAAAATTGAATATTTTTCCGCTGCGAAACCTTCAAAACTATCATTTCTTAAAAAGAGGTACGCCCAATCAGAGCATCGCCCCAATCTCATCGGCCCCCAAGTCCGGCCAACCGCACCGAATTGGCGTCAAACAGAAAATAACACTGCCGCATGACCGGATTTATCCGTCCGGCTCCATTCGTAATCTTATCGAAAAATACAGCGGAAAAGAAGACATTGCACTGATGCATTGTTTTTGCCGGCAATGGCGCAAGATGGTTGCCGATCCCTGCCGATTTGATTTTCCGGCCCAATCATGCATTGCCATTGGTCCAATTACGGATTACATTGTCCGCTACGGATTCGGCCGGTTTGCTTCAAGGGAAGAAGCGCTGGCGGTCATTGAAACAACGCGCAAAGCAGGTGCGGTGCACACCGTGTTTTATGAAAAGGACGACATACGCCTGCCGGAAATCGGCATTTGTAACTGTTGTCCGGATTGCTGCGGACTTTTGGGCTCTTACAACCGGGGGATAATACCGCTGCAATTTATAAGTTATTACCTCGTCCACGCTGCTGACAGATCGATGTGTTCGGGGTGTGGTCAATGCGAGGACTTTTGCCCGGTCAAGGCCGTGTCAATACATGATGAAAAGGCTGTTTTCAACGGGGCAAAATGCATTGGCTGCGGACAATGCGTTTTCCGGTGCCCGGAGAAAATCATTCGGCTCGAATCCAAGGAACGAATCGTTAAACTGTCTTTGATAAAAACATCTGAAGCTCGCTGGGAAACAGTATCCGCCCGCTAATATCATTTCGAGATAGTCGACGGGAACTAATACCGGTCAACGTTCAAACCATTTGCGGTTTGCCAGTACCACCGAAGTTTCAACCTGGCGTTCGGGTATCGTCCAGTAAGTCCGTAGCAGGCGATCTTTTTCTTGCGGCGTAACCTTTTGATAACCATATTTTTGGTAGAAATCGATGGCCCAGACGGCATCGGACCAGGTGCCGATTAAAATCGGCTGGATGGTCTGTTGTTCAAGATGTGCCAGCAGTCTGCCGCCGATGCCCTGTTTGCGTCGGTGGGTTCGCACATACGCATGCCGGATCAAGGTGACGTCCTGTTTGCCCTGAATACCCATTACACCGAGCAATTCATCATCATCTTTATATCCGAAAAAGATGATACCATCGTCGATTTCACGTTGCAGTTTCTCGCGCGGCATGTACGGATCCTGCCAGCGGTCTGCGGGAATTATCCCGCGATAAGCCTGGGCTGCATCATTGATAATCGAATAGATAGCTTCAAAATCGTTTTCTTCGCATCGTGCTATCATCGGTTATCTCCAGCGGTTTTTATAAACATCGATATTGCAGATTGGCTTTCAGTTTCAGGGCCGATGGGGTCTGCGGCAGGCCGCTTCCGGTCGTTCACTATGTTTTAGAAATAATATTGCCAACGACTGTATTGCTTATTTTGTTGGAAGATGATCGAATACAAGGTAACATTAACCAGTGATCGGGGGCTTTTATTCAAACATTGAAAATATGGGTCTCTGGCCCCGGCCGATTTATAAGCTAATACTCGAGTAGCGTATCCTGCTGTTACATGCAAGGATAGGAATACATCCGAAGGCATAGGATCTGTTCATGAATAATGTGACGATACGGTTGAAACAGGTTCTTATACTGTTTTTTATTGTTTTCCTCAGTGCCTGTTTTGGTCCATCAGAGGATGAGGTGGTTACGGCAATGGAGGCTTCCCTGCGATCGATGCAGGTGTCCATGGCCGGAGAAAACCTAAAGTTGCATGAAAGATACGACGAGGCTGCGGACATGTCTTTCGTCAACGATGATTATACCCTGCTTCATACGGTGAAGGTAACAGCCAAAGACGATATGGTTATCATTTCGGGCGAATGTATTTTTGGGGCCTATAAAGATGATGTGACCCGCTACACGATGAACGGCAGTATGACCTATCAGCTCAAGTTATCGAAAAATTTTGAAGGCCGTACGGGCTCCGGCGAAGTGACCTGCAAACTGGTTTTGATCGGCGGGAGAATAAAGGAGCTGGAATACTTTTTCAGCATTGCACCGAACGGCCAGTTCCGGGAATTAACTGTCAGCGCAAACAAAAAGAAAATCGACATGTCCCAGTATAAAGATGCTTTAAATTTCATGCATTACATCACGCCGCTGAAGCGCTGACCCGGAATTCAAATTAGAAGTACCGTGTTTCCGGCCCGATCACTTTGCTTTTCCAGAGCTCTTTGCCCAGTCCTATCAAGCCGGCGGCAAATATGACCGCTCCTGTTTTGACCACGAACATCGGCACAAAACCGCTTAACCCGATCCCGAAAACCAACACACCGATGATGGTTAGAATCGGGCCGCCGTGGTTCAGGCTGCGGAACCGCAAAAAATCGATGCTCAGGCACACATAGCCGGCAATGAAAAATAGCCCTGAAAGCGGAAAAATAAACATCAGTGCACCCGCCGTTTCACCTGCGCCGTACTTTTCAACAAAAGCAGGTGCTTCGCGGGCGACAACGGGGATGATGAAGGTTTCAAAATAATTCAAGCCAAATATCATTATCAGGCCGGTTGCAGCTATAAAAAAACCGGCAAATCCCAGCCGGCCGCCCTGTTGTCCGTGATAGGCGATCAATGCAAAAAGGCCGAAAATTCCAAACAGTAAAGAGAAAACAAACAGCACGTGAACCAGGAGCCAGAAGCCACCCATTACCACGGCGGGGGTGACATGGTGCGGGTGAAGCAGATAGGCTGCTGCGACCAGTATTCCGCCGAATATGTTGGCGACCCCGCCCCAGCGGATGGCTGTGTGGGCAAAGCTGCGGTCCGACATCGAAGATACCTCCCTGTTAACTTTTTGTGATTCCACCGGTTTCCGGCCGGCTGGCGAAACGCACATCAAACATAAAATAAACAGTAAATCTATAATTTCCAGGCAGCGTCGTCCTTAACTAGATATGGAATGCAAGTTGTAACAGTTTTGAAATCACAGGACTTTTTGCATTACAATGGGATGTAAGGAAAAGAGATAGCTGGCACTTCCGCTTAGCGCGGTATCATTCTGTTCTAATTTGAATATATATTTTCTGCAGGCCGATGAAAATTCAACCGCATTCATTCTCTGATTCAGAACTTATCGGTGTCTTTAAAAAAGTCACTCATCCACTGGATCCGGTTGTCCTCGAATACCATCCAACTCACCCCTTCGTTATGATACGGTTCTCCTTTACGATTCCGGCCGCGATTTTTCCAATGCACGGCTGCTCGGTCACCCTGATGGATGATGTCTTGGATCTCAAATTGCAGCTGCGGGTACTGTCTGAACAGGACGTTTATAAATTTTAAAATGCGCTCTACACCGATTAGCGGTCGGGTCTTGGGGAAATGTAGCTCGGAATGCGAATCGAGTAGTACCGCCATTTTATTAAGTTCGCGCCGGTTGAACACGTCAAAAAAATGCCTGATAGTTCTTTCATTTACCATGCCGATATATCCGCCATTTTAATTTTAAAGAAAGTTATTCGCTGCCATAAGCGCTTTGCTTTAAACACCGAGCTATCTGTAGTGAATAGCCAGCCAGATCGAATCCTGGTCTGCAGCGGTCCACTCGACACGATGCTTGAGGTGGGCGGGTATGATTATGAAATTACCCGCTTTCATTTCAAGTTGACCGACATATTTATTGTCTTTCGAGGATTAACTGATAAATACCATTAGCAAAGAAAATATCATTTAAAGAGCGTAACAGGCAAACCCTATCTTAAACAAGGCTGCGTGTCTTGACCACAAGTCAGCTATTATCTGAAAAAACATATGATGGGGATCTAATCTGATTCGGTCGATAACTTGCCTGTGACAACCATCGTTTTGGGTTGACAGCTCCCCTAAACTAAAATATTTTGGTCCAACTTTTAAAATTGCAATAAGGGCTCACTCAAAAATAACTTCACAGTCTCCCGAGCCGATGCATCTCCTCTGGACATTTTATACGCTGATGCATCCCGTCTGGCTGCGTTGCTCGTGGGTTAAATAGCTTGTGCTATTCGCCCTCCTCGCGCCTTGCCACGCGGGCGCCCCGACTCCTGAAAATGTAAACTTATTTCTTCGTGAACCCTAAGGATAAACCGATAGTTACTGGTTAATACGGATGGAAGATTTCTTTTTTCTCAAGTGGTTATTCGCATTTTCCCCCATCGCGATGGTCTTAATCCTGATGATAGGATTTAAATGGGGCGGAGGACGGGCCGGTGCGGCCGGATGGTTTACAGCCCTTGTTGTTTCCGTGGTTTTCTTCGGCGCCGACACCAGGCTTTTAGCATTTGCCCAGACCAAAGGCGTGTTGCTCTCCCTGTACGTGCTCTATATCGTTTGGATGGCCCTGGTGCTGTACAATGTGGTCCAGGAAACCGGAGCCATAGAAACCATCGGCGCCGGTATAAAAAGACTGACCGCCAACAAGGCTGTGCAGCTCTTGATTCTGGGGTGGGTCTTCAGCTCATTTTTACAGGGCGTTGCCGGCTTCGGGGTGCCGATTGCCGTGGTGGGCCCGTTGCTGATGGGGTTGGGATTTCCGGCCGGTCTATCGGTAGCCGTTCCGGCGATCGGTCACTCCTGGTCGGTTACCTATGGCGACATGGCCTCCTCCTTTCAGGCCTTGATTGCCGTGACCGGCCTGGACGGCCTGTTTCTGGCGCCCTGGTCATCGGTGTTTCTGGGCCTGACGACCTTCTTGTGCGGTCTGGCAGTGGTGCATCTGTACGGCGGGCTGGCCGCCATACGCCAAAGCCTGGTTGCCATATCGGTCATCGGCACCGTAATGGCCGTTACCCAGTATTTCCTGTCCATCACCGGTCTGTGGACACTTGCCGGTTTTGTGGCCGGCATGACCGGCATCGTGGCCAGCATCCTGGTGACCCGGCTGCCCGTTTATCGAAACTCGCAGTTGGCGGCAGATGCTGACCCGGCGCTGCAACCAGCCATGAAACTGAGCACGGCACTGTCGGCCTATGTTTATCTGATCATCATTGTCACGGTTGCCGAAGTTTACGAACCGGCCCATCACCTGCTCAACACGATAAAACTATCGCTGTATTTTCCGGAAATCACCACCAGCGCCGGCTGGAAGGTGGCGGCCGGATACGGTAAAAAAATCAGTGTCTTCGGGCATGCCGGCGCCTTGCTGACGTACACGGCCCTGATCAGCTACTGTTTTTACGCCGTCAAGGGGTATTATTCCGAAGGCGCCCTAGGACGGATCTGGACCGGCACGCTCAAAAGCGGTGTCTCCACCAGTATCGGTATCGTTTCCATGGTCTGTTTTGCGATGATCATGGATCAAAGCGGCATGACGTATCTGCTGGCCGAGGGGGTCAGCAGAGTGTTCGGGCGCGCCTACCCGCTGTTTGCCTCTGCCATCGGAACCCTGGGAGCTTTCATGACCGGCTCCAACACCAACTCCAATGTGGTCTTCGGAGTGTTTCAGAAACAGACCGCCGAATTGGCCGGCTTGAGCACTGCTGTTATTTTGGGCGCGCAAACCACCGGCGGATCTATCGGCAGCATGCTGGCGCCGGCTAAAATCCTGGTGGGGTGCAGCACGGTGGGGCTGGCCGGCAAAGAAGGCCCGGTGCTGGGAACCACCATGAAATATGGCCTGATTATCACCGGTATCATCGGTCTGCTGGCGCTGGTCGTCCATCTGGTTTAAACCGCTAAAATGGAGAAAGTACGGCATGCTAAAATTATTAGAAAAACAGGCTAAAAACTGTAAATATGCATCCCTTGTGGTAATGCTGATGACACCCTTTTTGCTTTATTTTGCGGCCACAAAGGATATGGCCTGGGCCGTAAACATATTGCTGGTCCTGATGGGGCTGAGCATGCTTGTGGCGATGAAGGTGGGGTGATCAAAACCATGCCGGGATCTACGGATAAAAAACAACAATTTTCCGCGGCAGCCAATCTGAAAGCCGTTTATAAAACAACTTAACACTTATGAGGCGGTGTGCCTGCCAATTGTGAACCGTACGACGTCTTCCGCCCAAAGGGGTAAGCGGTAAAGCGGTTTGCGTAAACCCATGGACCACGAAAGGAGGTTTGGGAATGAAAAAAGCAAAACATACCAACAAAATTTTGACCGTGATTCTGGTTATGGCCATGTTTACTCTACCATTTGGTGCTGCGGCCCTGGCCGCAGACAAGTACCCGGTCAAACCGGTGAAGCTGATCGTTCCCTGGGGCGCCGGCGGCGGTACCGATGCGCTCATGCGGGTTGTGGCGCACTTTGCCGGGGACTATCTGGGCAAACCCATGGTCGTGGTAAACGTTCCAGGGGTCGGCGGTACGCTGGGAGCCCGCCAGGGCAAAGACGCAAAGCCGGACGGTTATACGCTGACCGCCACCCATGAGTCGGTCATCACGTCTAAAATCGTCGGTGTCTCCGATTTTAACTACGCCAATTTTATCCCCATCGCCAATCTGACCCTTACGCCGGCGATGGTGGCGGCGCGCTCGGATGCTCCCTGGAACGATATGAAGCAGCTGGTGGCAGATGCCAAGAAAAGGCCGGGCGAGATCAAATTCGGTGCTACCTTAGGCTCCACCAGTCACTTCTTTCCCTTGGAAATCGCCTTTAAGGCCGGCATCGAATTCAACATCGTCGGCTACGAAGGCACGGCCAAGCGGCAGGCGGCATTGATGGGCGGATTCATCGACCTGGGCGAGAGCAACCCGGCAGCCGGCAAGAAATACTTTCAGGCTGGCAAGCTCAAACCGCTGGGCATTGCCACAGAAGACCGCCACCGACTTCTGCCCGAAGTCCCCACCCTCAAGGAACAGGGTCTGGAAGTTTTTCTGGGGGTCAATCGCGGGGTCTGCGCGCCGCAGGGCACGCCGGCTGAGGTCGTGGCCCATCTTTCCGAAGTTTTTGCCAATGTGGCCAAAGATCCAGGCTTCATCAAAAAGATAAACCAATTGGGCTCGGACGTGCGCTATCGCGACCAGGCTGCTTACAAGGCCTACATCGAACAGGAAACCAAGCGTCTGGAACTGCTGGCTAAAGAGTTCAACATCCAGGCCAAGTAGGCCCATGATTTTTCCACCCCAGGATCTTTCCGGTTTTTGCCGCCGCAAAAGCCGGGGAGGTCCAACCATAGACGACGACTGGCGGTAAATCATGAAGTCAGACAAGGCGATCGGCCTCATCCTTATTGTGTTCAGCGCCTTCATGTACTATCAGGCGGATAATCTACCGCCTGCCAAATTCGGTGCCCTGGGTGCCGATTTTTTTCCCAAGATCCTGTTCGTTATGCTGGCAGTGTTCGGCGCCGCTTTAACCATCAGCCGATTTGTCCAGGAACGTAAAAAACCTGCAGCGGTGGATAAAGATGTTCAGATCGAAAACACCGCCGAGAGGCTCCTGGCGGGTTTGGCCTATTACAAGTTTGTCATCATCGGTTTTGTGGCCTTTTTCCTTTATATCGTTCTCATGCATTATTTGGGTTATTTGATCTCCACCCTGATTTTCATGCCGGCGCTCATGTTTATTCTTGGCCCGCGAACAAAGTCGGCCTACATTGCCATTGTTGCGGTCACGTTGGGATTGACGCTATTCTTGTATTACGCGTTTGTACATCTGCTCAAAGTTTTTTTACCCGAAGGTGCCATATTTTAGGAGGAACCCATGCTCGAGCTTTTCGCACTCGGCGCCCAGGAGATCTTCAAACCGTATCCGCTGCTTTTGCTTTTCCTGGGCACCATTGGCGGTATCATCGTGGGCTGCCTACCCGGTTTTACCATCACCATGGGTGCCGCCCTGGTTCTGCCGATGACCTTCGGCATGAAGTCGATCGAGGGTCTGGCCGCCATGATCGGCGTACTGGTTGGCGGACTGGCGGGGGGACAGATCACCGGTATTTTGCTGGGCATTCCCGGCACGCCTTCTTCTGTGGCCACCACCTTCGACGGTCACCCGATGGCCAACCGGGGCGAACCCGGCCGCGCGCTGGCAACCGGCACGTGGGCATCGTTCTTCGGAGGGTTGATCAGCGCCCTGATTTTGATGTTTTTTACGCCGCCCCTGGCGGACATGGCCTTAAAGTTCGGTCCCTGGGAATTTTTCTCCCTGGTCACCTTCGGCCTGACCATCATCGCCAGCTTATCCGGTGATTCGGTGATTAAAGGTGCCATCGCCGGCATAATGGGCTTGATTGCCGCCACTTTCGGCACCGATCCGATGACCGGCATCCCGCGCTTTAATTTCGGTCTGCACGGCCTGATGGGCGGATTTTCCTTTTTGCCGGTACTGATCGGACTGTTTGCTTTTTCACAGCTGATGAAAAACCTTGAAAGCAACCGTAGCGCCACCCAGTCTCTGGTTACCGGTGCCGACCTGTCTTTTTCATCGCGTCAGGTGCTGCGCGACATATTTAAGAGGCCGTTGAACCTGATCCGCTCATCCATGATCGGTGTGTTCGTGGGCGCTCTGCCGGGCGCCGGCGCTTCCATCGCCAACATTCTGAGCTACGATCAGGCCAAAAAAGCGTCCCGGCACCCGGAAACGTTCGGCTCCGGTATTCCCGAAGGCATCGTGGCTTCCGAAGCGGCCAACAACGGAACCGGCGGTGGCGGGCTGACGCCCACCATGGCGCTGGGCGTACCCGGTGATGCCGTCTCGGCCATCATGATGGGGGCCCTTATCTTGCACGGCATCCAGCCCGGGCCCATGTTGATCATCGAATTTCCGGACCTGGTGTACGGAGTGTTTGTGGCCTTTTTCGTGGCCCATTTCTTTATGCTGGCCTTACAGCTGTATGGTATCAAGATCTTCGTCAGACTGACCCGAATCCCCCTTTACATCCTGATCCCTTCGATCCTGGTTTTTTGTTCGGTGGGCTCTTTTTCGATTCACAACCGTTTTTTCGATATCTGGGTTCTGTTTATTTTCGGCCTTTTTGGCTATCTGATGAGCAAGTTCAAAATTCCCCTGGCGCCGATGATCCTGGGGGTCATTCTGGGCCCCATGGCGGAAACCAATTTCCGCCGGGCGCTCATGACCGATCCCGACCTGACGCTTTTTTTTACCCGGCCCATATCCCTAGTATTCATGCTGCTGGCGCTGGCATCACTGCTCTATCCGGTCTACCGCGCATACCGGGAAAAGAGCAAATCCAATCGGACCAAAGGCAGGGTAACGTCAAAGTAATTGTGCTTCTCATGGTTGACCAAAATTTATATCACGCAAAGTCGCTAAGCCGCTAAGTTTTTTTTGTTTCGTTGCGTCTTGGCGTGAGAATTTAATAATTTCGCTTTAATTCAATGATTTAAAGGCTATGTCCGGAAGAATGACTCATCCCTGGGACCAAAAGATTAGCGCGGTCGCAGACTGCAAAAGATAAAAACGACTATCAATCTGATGCGAGGAACATTATGAACGCACATTTTATCGCCCATCGCCCGATGCTGATGGGGACCAACTGGATGGTTACAGCCGATCACCCCCTGGCCGCCCGCGCCGGGGCTGCGGTCCTGGAGTCCGGCGGCAACGCCGTGGACGCCGCCGTTGCCGCCAACCTCGTGCTGACCGTGGTACGGCCGCATATGTGCGGCTTTGGCGGTGATTTGTTTGCCCTGATCTACATGGCGGGCCCAAAAGCGTTTGCGGCCTTAAATGCCAGCGGTCGGGCGCCGGCCGCCGCAACAATCGATTTTTATAAAAACAGCGGCTATGCGACCATTCCCGAATCGGGCATTTTGACGGCCACCGTGCCAGGGGCCATTGCAGGCTGGCAGGCAGCGCTGGAAAAATACGGCACAGTGACCCTGGATCAACTGTTGCCGACCGCCATAGATTACGCCGCCAACGGGTTTCCGGTTTACGAAGACCTGCGCCGGTCAATGGTGCAGCGCAAGCCGCTTGTGATGCAGTCCGAGGCGGCGGCCCGGACTTATTTTAAAGACGGCAAGGTGCCGGCCATCGGTGATCTGCTGATCCAGCCGCTGCTGGCCAGATCCTACCGCAAACTGGCCGAGCAGGGCCCGAATGCATTTTACAAAGGGGAACTGGGCCGTGCGCTGGTGGATTTTTCGCAGTCAACCGGCGGCCTGTTTTCCGAAGACGACCTCGCGGCGCACACCTGCGACTGGGAGACGCCCATCAGGACCGCCTATCGTGG
>Ga0126332_10000434_pt1 | contig 15199 bp, 9 predicted proteins | sample InaspJWI42metaG_FD_94482 | JGI IMG/M metagenome (GOLD analysis project Ga0126332, IMG submission 94482) | Marine gutless worms symbiont microbial communities from Oahu, Hawaii - Inanidrilus sp. 2 OAHU.JWI-42 metaG | ecosystem: Host-associated > Annelida > Digestive system > Unclassified | place...
CGATTACCCACGGTAGCACAGCAAATTTACCGACGAAGACGCCGTGAACGCGCTGAACTGATCGAGAAAACCCAGTATGTTCTATCCTATTAACTTTCCCCGGACAGCAGTGCGCTGGCGCGGGGATGCCAGAATCGGAGGCTTTTGTCAGTTCAGTTTGATCTGAACGTCGACGCCGGCCGCCAGATCGAGCTTCATCAGCGCATCGACCGTCTTGTCGGTGGGGTCGACAATATCCATCAGACGCTTGTGCGTTCTGATTTCATACTGATCACGCGCATCCTTGTTCACATGGGGCGAAATCAGGATGGTGAAGCGCTCTTTACGTGTCGGCAGAGGGATAGGCCCCTTGACACGCGCGCCGGTGCGCCTCGCGGTTTCGACGATTTCGGCCGCACTACGGTCGATCAGTCGATGATCGAAGGCCTTCAGGCGGATACGGATATTTTGATTGGTTGCCATTGTTTATATACTCGAAATTTACTCGATAATCTTGGATACGACACCGGCACCCACGGTACGTCCGCCTTCGCGGATCGCAAATCGCAGGCCGTCATCCATCGCGATCGGTGCGATTAGCTGCACTTCCATCTTGACGTTGTCGCCCGGCATCACCATCTCTACCCCCGACGGTAATTCACAGGCGCCGGTCACGTCCGTGGTACGAAAGTAAAACTGCGGCCGATAACCATTGAAAAACGGCGTATGACGCCCGCCCTCTTCCTTCGACAGAATATAGACTTCGCATTCGAACTTGGTGTGCGGCGTGATCGATCCCGGCTTCGCCAGCACCTGCCCGCGCTCCACTTCTTCTCGCTTGGTGCCGCGCAGCAATATGCCCACGTTGTCGCCCGCCTCGCCCTGGTCCAGCAGCTTGCGGAACATCTCGACGCCGGTACAGGTCGTCTTCGCGGTATCCTTGATACCCACGATCTCGATTTCCTCGCCCACCTTGACCACGCCGCGCTCGATGCGCCCGGTGACCACCGTGCCGCGTCCGGAAATCGAAAATACGTCTTCCACCGGCATCAGGTAATCACCGTCGGTCGCGCGCTCCGGCTCCGGTACGTATGAGTCCAGCGCTTCCACCAGCTTGACGATCGACGCGGTGCCGATCTCGCTGTCGTCGCCTTCCAACGCCTTCAGCGCCGAACCGATGACGATCGGCGTATCGTCGCCCGGAAAGTCGTAGGCATCCAGCAGTTCGCGAATTTCCATCTCCACCAGTTCCAGCAACTCTTCGTCGTCGACCATGTCCGCCTTGTTCATGTAGACCACAATATAAGGCACGCCCACCTGGCGCGACAGCAGAATATGTTCGCGCGTCTGCGGCATCGGGCCGTCCGCCGCCGAGACCACCAGAATCGCGCCGTCCATCTGCGCCGCGCCGGTAATCATGTTCTTGACGTAGTCCGCGTGTCCCGGGCAGTCAACGTGCGCATAGTGACGGTTGTTCGACTCGTATTCCACGTGCGAGGTCGCAATCGTGATGCCGCGCGCCTTTTCTTCCGGCGCATTGTCGATTTCGTCGAAGGCCTTGACTTCACCGCCCTGCTGCTCCGCCATGACCTTGGTCAAGGCCGCGGTCAGCGTCGTCTTACCGTGATCTACGTGACCGATGGTGCCCACGTTTACGTGGGGCTTGGTTCTCTCAAATTTTTCTTTTGACATATCTAAGTTCCTTAGAAATAAATTCAAACTTGCCGGAGACAGTTTAGGGAATTCGTACGAATTTCCTAAACTGTCTCCCTCTTCAAAACGTCATCCCCGCGCAAGCGGGATCTTACAAATTAATCGCGCAAGCTCAGATTCTATCACGCTACCTCAAGATTTCCGCCTGCGCCGGAATGGCTACCAATCTCTAACTACCACCTTTAATAACCGAGTCCGCAACACTTTTGGGCGCTTCGTCATACTTTTCGAATTCCATCGAGTAGGTTGCGCGACCCTGAGTTGCCGACCGCAAATCGGTCGCGTAACCGAACATTTCAGCCAATGGCACCGAGGCGCGAATAATCTTGCCCGATACCGAATCTTCCATCCCTGCGACAATGCCGCGGCGGCGATTCAAGTCGCCCATGACGTCACCCATATAATCCTCGGGGGTAACGACTTCAACTTTCATCAACGGCTCCAACAATAACGCCCCGGCCGCCTGCGCACCTTCGCGCATTGCCAGCGAACCCGCCAGCTTGAAAGCCATTTCGTTCGAGTCGACGTCATGGTAGGACCCATCGAACAGGGTCACCTTGACGTCAACCAGCGGAAACCCGGCGAGCACGCCGTTTTCCATTTGTTCCTGCACGCCCTTGTCGATCGCGTTGATATACTCGCGCGGCACCACGCCGCCGACAATGGCGTTTTCAAACTCGTAACCGGAACCGCTGGCTAGCGGCTCGAGCTTCAACCAGACGTGGCCATACATGCCGCGGCCGCCGGTCTGGCGCACGAACTTGCCTTCCTGTTCGATCGTGTTGCGAATGGTTTCCCTGAACGCAACCTGTGGCTTGCCGATATTGGCTGCCACGCTGAATTCACGCTTCATGCGATCGACGATTATATCGAGGTGTAGCTCACCCATCCCCGATATTATCGTTTGTCCGGATTCCTCGTCGGTTCGCACCCTGAACGATGGATCTTCCTTGGCCAGCTTGCCCAGGGCGATACTCATCTTTTCCTGGTCCGAAACGGTTTTCGGCTCGACCGCTACCGAAATCACCGGATCCGGAAACTCCATGCGCTCGAGCATGATTTTATTACCGATGTCGCACAGGGTATCGCCCGTGCCGACATCCTTGAGGCCCACCGCCGCGGCGATATCGCCGGCGCGCACCTCTTTCAATTCCTCGCGCGAGTTGGCATGCATCTGCAGTACCCGCCCGATGCGCTCCTTCTTGTCGCGCACCGAGTTGTAAATTGCATCCCCGGCTTTCAGTACCCCCGAGTAAACCCGGAAGAAAGTCAGGTTGCCGACAAACGGATCGGTCGCAATCTTGAATGCGAGCGCCGCAAACGGCGCATCGTCATTCGCGCCACGCTCACCCTCGTACTCGTACTCGCTGTTGATGCCCTTGATTGCCGGCACATCCAGCGGCGACGGCATGTAATGCACCACCGCGTCCAGCATTGCCTGCACGCCCTTGTTCTTGAAAGCGCTACCGCATAATGCCGGTACAATTTCACCACTCAGGGTTCTGATACGAAGCCCCTGGTGTATTTCCGCCTCGGCGAGGTCGCCCTCCTCGAGGTATTTTTCCATCAATTCATCGTTGGCTTCGGCCGCGGCCTCCACCATTTTTTCGCGCCAGGTTTCGCATTCTAGGCGCATCTCCGCCGGAATCTCCTGTTCCTCGTAGGTCGTGCCCATATTGGACTCGTCCCAGATGATCGCCTTCATCTTCACCAGGTCGACCACACCGCGAAAACCATCTTCGGCGCCGATATTCAGCTGCACCGGCACCGGGTTACTGCCCAGTCGCTCGCGAATCTGTCCGACCACGCGCAAAAAATCCGCGCCGGCGCGGTCCATCTTGTTGACGAAAGCCATGCGCGGCACGTGGTACTTGTTCGCCTGGCGCCACACGGTCTCGGACTGGGGTTCAACCCCGCCGACCGCGTCAAACACCGCGCAGGCGCCATCGAGTACGCGCAACGAGCGCTCCACCTCGATGGTGAAATCGACATGGCCCGGCGTATCGATAATGTTGATACGATGCTGCACGAACTGTTGATCCATGCCGGACCAGAAACAGGTCGTGGCAGCCGAGGTGATGGTTATGCCGCGTTCTTGCTCCTGCTCCATCCAGTCCATAACGGCGGCGCCGTCGTGCACCTCGCCGATCTTGTACGAAACGCCGGTATAAAACAGTATCCGTTCCGTCGTGGTCGTCTTGCCGGCATCGATATGGGCAATAATACCAATGTTTCGATACTGCGTTATCGGTGTCGTACGAGCCACCGTCGTATTCCTTTTATTATGAGCCGCCGGTTACCAGCGGAAGTGAGCAAACGCCTTGTTCGCTTCGGCCATACGATGCGTATCCTCACGTTTCTTGACGGCCGTACCCTTGTTTTCGGACGCGTCCAGCAATTCGCCGGCGAGCTTTTGCGCCATGGTCTTTTCGCCGCGCTTTTGCGCCGCTTCGATCAACCAGCGCATCGCCAGTGTATTGCGCCGCGAAGCGCGCACTTCGACCGGCACCTGGTAGGTGGCGCCACCGACCCGGCGGGACTTAACCTCGACCATCGGGCGCACGTTCTCCAGCGCCTTCTCCATCAACTCGACCGAATCCAGACTGCTTTTTTCGGCGACATTATCGAGCGCGAAGTACATGATCTTTTCGGCGGTGGATTTTTTACCATTACGCATGATCATGTTGATGAATTTGGCGATCTGCAGGTCGTGAAATTTCGGATCCGGCAGAATAACTCGTTTGGGGACTTCTCTACGTCTTGGCATCTGGCTACCCTGAACTTATGACTTGGGGCGCTTGGCGCCATATTTTGAACGGCCCTGGCGGCGATCCGGCACACCCTGGGTATCGAGACTGCCGCGCACCACGTGGTAGCGCACACCGGGCAGATCCTTGACGCGACCGCCGCGCACCAGCACCACCGAGTGTTCCTGTAGGTTGTGGCCTTCGCCACCGATATAGGAGGCCACTTCGTAACCAGTCGTCAAACGCACCCGCGCGACCTTGCGCAGCGCGGAATTCGGCTTTTTCGGCGTGGTCGTATAAACCCGGGTGCATACCCCGCGTTTCTGCGGTGACGCCTCGAGTGCGGGCACGTTACTCTTGCTGCGCCGGGACTGGCGCGGTTTACGTACCAGCTGGTTAACTGTTGCCATCTATTCGTCTCTCCTAAGAGCGCTTATGTATTTACCGTTTCGGGACATCTCTGCCTGCGCAGAGATGTCTGCGGCACATGCATGTGCCGCCATTCTTCGATCACGCTTGTGATTGAAAAATGAAGAAAAACGCAAAGTTACTGTTTTGCGTTTTTCGTGCTCTAACAAGTAAAGATGACTTGTGTAGAGCCCCCTACAACGAACAGCAGGCCATACATTACGTATAGCCTGCTATTCTGGGAGGCGGAATTTTAGGGGCGAAACCGCCGCCTGTCAACCGCTTATTCCGATACCGCCGCTGCTTCCGAACCGGTTTCGGGAGTCGCTTCCCCGGTGGCTTCCATTTCCGGCATTTCGGGCATTTCCGGCATAATCGGCATAATCGGTTGCATCCGCTTACGGCGACGCTCTTCGTGGTAAGTCTGTCCGGTGCCCGCCGGAATCAGTCGGCCCACGATGACATTTTCCTTGAGCCCTCGCAGGTCGTCCTTGGCGCCCTTGACGGCGGCTTCGGTAAGCACGCGTGTGGTTTCCTGGAAAGAAGCAGCCGAAATAAACGATTCGGTGACCAGCGATGCCTTGGTAATGCCGAGCAAATCCTGTTCGAAGGTAGCCGGTTTCTTGTTCATCGCAATCGCCTTGTCGTTGGTATCGAGCACCCGCGCCTTATCGACTTGGTCTCCGCGCAATAACCGCGTATCGCCGCCGTCGATGATGGTGACCTTGCGTAGCATCTGGCGTACGATAACCTCGATATGCTTGTCGTTGATTTGCACACCCTGCAGGCGATATACATCCTGAACTTCGTTGACCATGTAGTTGGTCAGATCGCGCACCCCTTTAATGCGCACGATATCGTGCGAATCGAGCTCGCCGTCAACCAGGGTTTCACCTTTTTCGACATGCTCACCTTCGAACACATTGATATGACGGAACTTGGGAATCAGAGTTTCGATCGAATCCCCGTCGCTATTGGTGATCACCAGGCGTTTTTTGCCCTTGGTTTCCTTACCGAAGGAAATCGTGCCAGTCATCTCGCTCAGGATCGCCGGCTCTTTCGGCTTGCGCGCCTCGAACAGATCGGCAACCCGCGGCAGACCACCGGTGATATCGCGGTTCTTCGAAGACTCTTGCGGAATCTTGGCGAGCACGTCGCCGACCTTGATCTTGGCACCGTCTTCGACATTGACGAAAGCACCGCCCGGCAGCATGTAATGCACCGGAATATTGGTGCCGGCATAACACAGTACATTACCCTTGGCATCAACCAGTTCCACGGTCGGACGTAGTTCCTTACCGGCATTGGAGCGAATCGAATCGTCCATGACTTCGATCGTGGTCAAGCCGGTCATGTCATCGACCCGATGCTGGACCGTAACCGCTTCGACGAAATCGGTAAACTTGACCTTACCCGCCACCTCGGTAACCACCGGATGCAAATGCGGATCCCAGGTAGCCAGCGTCTGGCCCGCGGCCACCTTGGCGCCATCCTTGATCGCAAATTCCGAGCCGTAAGGAATCTTGTAACGTTCCTTCTCGCGACCGGTGGCGTCATCGATGACGCCGACTTCGCCCGAGCGCGAAACCGCAATCAGGCGTTTGGCCGAGTTTTGTATGACCTTGACGTTATGGAAACGCACGCTGCCGCTGTTCTTGACTTCGATACTGTTAACCGAAGCCGAGCTGCTGGCGGCGCCACCGATGTGGAAGGTACGCATGGTCAACTGGGTTCCCGGCTCACCGATCGACTGCGCGGCGATAACGCCAACCGCTTCGCCTTTGCCGACCTTGTGTCCACGCGCCAATTCGCGGCCGTAACACTGCACGCAAAGGCCGTGCCGCGCTTCGCAGGTAACCGCCGAGCGCACCTTGAGCTCATCGACACCCAATTGGTTGATCATTTCGACTTCACGCTCTTCCAGCAGGCTGCCCTGGGCGATCAGAATATTGCCCTTTTCGTCCAGGAGATCCTGTTGAATCACCCGCCCGAGCACTCGTTCACCGAGATCGACGACGATATCGCCACCCTCGATAACCGGGCGCAAATCGATGCCTTCGGTGGTGCCGCAATCGTCCATGTTGACGACCAAGTCCTGCGAAACGTCCACCAGGCGACGCGTTAGGTAACCCGAGTTCGCGGTCTTGAGCGCGGTATCGGCGAGACCTTTGCGCGCGCCGTGAGTCGAGATAAAGTATTGCAGGACGTCGAGGCCTTCGCGGAAGTTCGCGGTAATCGCGTTTTCGATGATCGAGCCATCCGGTTTGGCCATCAATCCACGCATGCCGGCGAGCTGGCGAATCTGTGCCGCGGAACCCCGCGCTCCGGAATCAGCCATAACGAAAATCGAATTGAAGGAATCCTGCAAGACTTCGTTACCTTCGGCATCGACCACGGTTTCTTTACCGATTTCATTCATCATCGCGCGCGCCACCTTGTCATTGGCATGCGACCAGATATCGACCACCTTATTGTAACGTTCGCCCGAGGTGACCAGTCCGGTCTGCCACTGCTTTTCGATATCCTTGATTTCGGCTTCGGCCGCCTTGATCAGGTCAAGCTTTTCAGACGGGATTATCATGTCGTTTACCCCGATCGAAATACCGGAACGGGTGGCATAGTGATAGCCGGTGTACATCAACTGGTCGGCGAGGATAACCGTATCCTTGAGCCCGACTTCGCGGTAGCAGGCATCGATCAGCTTGGAAACCGCCTTTTTGTCGAGAGTTTTATTGATCAGCGAGAACGGCAAGCCATCGGGCAGCATTTCGCTCAAAATGGCGCGGCCGACCGTAGTTTCCTCCAGCGACCTGGATTCGATACGGTTACCTTCCTCGTCGCGTTGATACTCCGAAACGCGGCACTTGATGCTCGCCTGCAATTCGATCACCTTGGAGTGATAGGCGCGCAGTACTTCCTTGGCGTCGGCAAAGACCATGCCCTCGCCCTGCACGTTGACCTTGTCACGCGTCATATAATAAAGGCCGAGGATAATATCCTGGGTCGGTACGATGATCGGCTTGCCGTTAGCCGGCGACAAAATATTGTTGGACGACATCATCAGCGCCCGCACTTCGAGCTGCGCTTCGATCGATAGCGGTACGTGAACCGCCATCTGATCGCCGTCGAAGTCGGCATTGAATGCGGTACAGACCAGGGGATGCAGCTGAATCGCCTTGCCCTCGATCAGGATCGGTTCGAATGCCTGGATGCCAAGACGATGCAGAGTCGGTGCACGGTTGAGCATGATCGGGTGTTCACGGATAACCTCTTCGAGGATATCCCAGACTTCCGAAACTTCGCGCTCTACCAGTTTTTTGGCCGCCTTGATCGTGGTTGCGAGGCCGCGCAACTGCAGCTTGCTGAAGATAAACGGCTTGAACAATTCGAGCGCCATTTTCTTCGGCAGCCCGCATTGATGCAGTTTCAGGGTTGGTCCGACGACGATGACCGAGCGGCCGGAATAGTCGACGCGTTTGCCGAGCAGGTTTTGACGAAAACGGCCCTGTTTACCCTTGATCATGTCCGACAACGACTTCAACGGGCGTTTGTTGGTGCCGGTGATGGCGCGGCCGCGACGGCCGTTGTCGAGTAGCGCGTCGACCGATTCCTGCAGCATGCGTTTTTCGTTGCGTACGATGATATCCGGCGCATTGAGTTCGAGCAGGCGTTTAAGGCGGTTGTTGCGATTAATGACGCGGCGGTACAGATCGTTCAGATCCGAAGTCGCGAAGCGGCCACCATCGAGCGGCACCAGCGGGCGCAGGTCGGGCGGCAGCACCGGCAGAACGGTCATTACCATCCATTCCGGACGATTGCCCGAATCGATGAATGCCTCGACCAACTTGAGGCGCTTGGACAGGCGCTTGAATTTTGTTTCCGACTTGGTGCTTTCGATTTCGTCGCGTAGCTCTTGAGCCTCGTGATTCAAGTCTACCTGGCGCAGCAATTCGTAGACGGCTTCGGCGCCCATCTTGGCGTTGAAGTCGTCACCGAATTCCTCGATCGCCTCGAGATAAGCCTCGTCGGTTAACAGTTGTCCCTTCTCCAGGGTGGTCATGCCGGGATCGATCACGACGAATCCTTCGAAATAAAGCACGCGTTCGATATCACGCAGTGTCATATCGAGCAACAGGCCGATGCGCGAGGGCAAAGACTTGAGGAACCAGATGTGTGCAATCGGACAGGCCAGTTCGATGTGGCCCATGCGTTCGCGGCGTACCTTGGTTTGGGTGACTTCGACACCGCATTTTTCGCAGACCACGCCGCGATGCTTGAGGCGCTTGTACTTGCCGCATAGACATTCGAAGTCCTTGACCGGACCGAACACCTTGGCGCAGAACAGGCCGTCGCGTTCGGGCTTGAAGGTCCGATAATTGATCGTTTCCGGCTTTTTGACTTCGCCATAAGACCAGGAACGAACCATGTCTGGCGAAGCCAGACCGACCCGGATGTGGTCAAAATCCTCATCCGCACCCTGTTTCTTTAAGAGATTCAGTAAGTCTTTCATAGTTATTCCTGCTCAAGTTCAATGTTCAGGCTCAAGGAACGAATTTCCTTGAGGAGTACGTTAAACGACTCCGGCATTCCTGCCTCCATACTGAAATCGCCGTCGACGATATTCTTGTACATCTTGTTGCGGCCGTTGACGTCGTCCGACTTGACCGTCAGCATTTCCTGCAAAGTGTAAGCGGCGCCATAGGATTCCAGCGCCCAGACTTCCATCTCGCCGAAGCGCTGACCGCCAAACTGCGCCTTGCCGCCCAGCGGTTGCTGGGTTACCAGGCTGTAGGGACCGGTGGAACGCGCATGCATTTTATCATCCACCAGGTGGTTGAGCTTCAACATGTACATGTAACCCACGGTAACCGGGCGATCGAAAGCCTCTCCGGTGCGGCCGTCGATCAAGGTCGTCTGACCGGTTTCCGGCAATTCCGCCAGCGCCAGCATATTCTTGATCTCCTCTTCCTCGGCGCCGTCGAATACCGGTGTTGCCATCGGCACGCCTTTACGCAGATTCTGCGCCAGCTGCCAGACGTCATTGTCGGTCAAATCTTTCAAGCGCAACTTCTCCGAGTTGTTGTTGTAGATTTTACGCAGGAAGGTCTTCACTTCTTCCACCTTACGTTGGGCATCGATCATTTCGCCGATCTTCAATCCCAGTCCGGCCGCGGCCCAACCGAGGTGCGCTTCGAGAATTTGACCGACGTTCATGCGCGAGGGCACGCCCAGCGGGTTCAGGACCACGTCTACCGGGGTGCCGTCGTCGCGATAAGGCATGTCTTCCTCGGGTACAATCATCGAGACTACGCCCTTGTTTCCATGGCGGCCCGCCATCTTGTCGCCGGGCTGCATGCGGCGTTTGACCGCCACATATACCTTGACCATTTTCAACACGCCGGGTTTTAGATCGTCACCCGCGGTTACCTTCTTTTTCTTTTCCTCGAACAGGCGATCGAATTCGGCGCGCTGCGCTTCTAGCTGCTCGTTGAGCGACTCCAACTGCTGCGCGAGCTTGTCGTCGACAACGCGGATCTTGGACCACTGGTCACGACCGATGGACTCTAGATAATCGGCGGTGATAACACTGTTTTTCTTGATACCACCCGGCCCGCCGCTGGCTTTCTTGCCGGTGCACAGACGCGCGACGCGCTGATAGATGTTTGATTCGATGATACGGAACTGGTCGTCGAGGTCTTTCTTCAGCGAATCGATCTCGATGCGCTCATTATCGAGCGCGCGCGCATCCTTTTCGACGCCGTCGCGCGTGAATACACGCACATCGACCACGGTGCCGGTCACGCCGGACTTCATGCGCAGCGAGGTATCCTTAACGTCGGAAGCCTTTTCGCCGAAGATGGCGCGCAGTAGCTTTTCTTCCGGAGTTAGCTGGGTTTCGCCTTTGGGCGTTACCTTGCCGACCAGGATATCGCCCGGCTTGACTTCGGCGCCGACGTATACCACGCCGGATTCGTCGAGCTTGGAAAGCAGGCCTTCGCTGACGTTGGGAATGTCAGCTGTGATCTCTTCCGCGCCGAGCTTGGTATCACGCGCCAGGCACGAGAGTTCTTCGATATGCACGGTGGTAAACCGATCTTCCTTGACCACACGCTCTGACAACAGGATCGAGTCCTCGAAGTTGTAACCGTTCCAGGGCATGAAGGCGACCTGCATATTTTGACCCAGCGCCAGTTCACCGAGATCGGTGGAGGCGCCATCGGCAAGCACGTCGCCGGCTTCGATGACATCACTCGGCCGCACCAGCGGCTTTTGATTGATACAGGTATTCTGGTTGGAACGCGTGTATTTGGTGAAATTGTAAATATCGACACCGGGTTCGCCGGAACCGGTTTCGGCATCGTTAACGCGTATCACAACCCGGCTGGCGTCGACCGAGTCGACCACGCCGCCACGCAAAGCCTTGACCGTGGTGCCCGAATCGACCGCCACCGCGCGCTCCATGCCGGTACCGACCAGTGGCTTTTCGGCACGCAGGCAGGGCACCGCCTGGCGCTGCATGTTCGAGCCCATCAAGGCGCGGTTGGCGTCGTCGTGCTCGAGGAAGGGAATCAGCGAGGCCGCCACCGAAACGATTTGTTTGGGCGAAACGTCCATGTATTCGATCTTGTCGGCGGTCGACAGGATCGACTCGTTCTGATGCCGACAGGGAATCAGCTCATCGGTCATCGCGCCGCGCTTGTCGAGGGTGACATTGGCCTGCGCGATCTGGTACTGGCTTTCTTCGATCGCCGACAGGTATTCGACCTGGTTGGTGACCTTGCCGTTGGTTACCTTGCGATACGGGGTTTCCAGGAAACCGTAATGATTGGTGCGCGCATAAACCGATAGCGAGTTGATCAGGCCGATGTTCGGGCCTTCAGGGGTCTCGATCGGGCACACGCGGCCGTAGTGCGTCGGGTGCACGTCACGCACTTCGAAGCCGGCGCGTTCACGCGTCAACCCGCCCGGCCCCAGCGCCGAGACCCGGCGCTTGTGGGTGACTTCGGATAGCGGATTGTTTTGATCCATGAATTGCGACAGCTGGCTCGAGCCGAAAAATTCCTTGACCGCCGCGGCGACCGGTTTGGCGTTGATGATGTCCTGCGGCATCAAGCCTTCGGACTCCACCAGCCCCAAGCGATCGCGGACCGCACGCTCGACGCGCACGATGCCGGTACGAAAGGCATTTTCAGCCATTTCGCCGACGCTGCGAATACGGCGGTTACCGAGGTGATCGATGTCGTCGACGTTACCGTTACCGTTACGAATATCGATCAGCACTTTCATGACATCGACGATATCATCGGTCGACAAAATGCCGGCGCCGTCGATGCTGTCCCGGCCCAGGCGCCGGTTAAACTTCATCCGACCGACTTCGGACAGGTCGTAGCGCTCATCGTTAAAAAACAGGTTCTGAAACAGGTTCTCGGCCGATTCGCGCGTCGGCGGCTCGCCGGGGCGCATCATGCGATATATCTCGACCTTGGCTTCGAGATCATTGGTGGTCGGATCCAGTGCCAGTGAATTGGAAATATAGGGCCCGCGATCGACTTCATTGGTGAAAATTGTGCGGATTTGCTTAATGCCTTTGTCGCGAATCATCGCCAGCATCTCTTCGGTAATTTTGTCGTTCGCATTGGCGAAGATTTCACCGGTTTCCGTATCCACCAGGTTTTCCGACAGGACTTTACCGACCAGATATTCGTCCGGTACGGCCAGCAGCTTTATTTTGGAAGCTTTCAATTGTTTGATATGCAGCGCGGTAATACGGCGGCCCTGCTGCACCAACACTTTGGATTTAACCTTGATATCGAAAGTCGCGGTCTCACCCTTCAGCCAATCGGCTTCGAGCTGCATGTTGATGCCGGTTTTCGTGATCTTGAAAACATTGTGATCGAAAAACATTTCCAGCATTTGCACGTTATCGAAACCGAGTGCGCGCAGCAGGATGCTGGCGGGTAATTTGCGACGGCGATCGATGCGCACGAACAGCGAATCCTTGGGATCGAATTCGAAATCCAGCCAGGAGCCACGGTAGGGGATAACCCGGGCGGAAAACAATAACTTGCCCGAAGAATGCGATTTACCGCGGTCGTGATCGAAGAATACACCCGGCGAGCGATACAGTTGGGAAACGATGACACGCTCGGTACCATTGATAACAAACGTACCGTTTTCCGTCATCAGGGGCATTTCTCCCATGTAGACTTCCTGCTCCTTGATATCCTTGACCGAACGATTCTTGGCCGATGCTTCCTTGTCGTATATGACCAGGCGCACCAGCACGCGCAGCGGCGCGGCATAGGTCAGTCCGCGAATCTGGCATTCCTTGACATCGAATACCGGGTCGCTGATACGGTAGCTGACATACTCGAGCTCGACATTGCCGCTGAAGCTGACGATGGGAAAAATTGATTCGAAGGCACGCTGCAAACCAGTACCTTCCTGATTCCCTTCGGGATTCAGAAAACGCTTGTACGAATCGGTTTGAATTGCCAGCAGGTAAGGTTCATCGATCACTGCCGGGCGCTTACCAAAATCCCTGCGAATACGTTTTTTCTCAGTAAAAGAGTATGCCATTTATAGTCACCACTATTAACGTTTTCATGTCGCTTCTCGCCCGCGTCTAGCGTCGGAAGCACGCGCGGGCCGATGACTTTCCAGTCATCAGCCCTCGCTTTTTAAGTCAGGGTACACCTCGCCTGCACGGCTCGCCGTTTTTCGAATATGCGTATATCGGCACATCCGTATCGCGGCAGCGCCTTCGCCCCCTCAATTTCGAGGATGGCGAGAAATCCAGGCGAGTGCCCAACAACCGCAAGCTTACTTAAGCTCTACGGATCCGCCAGCTTCTTCAAGCTGCTTTTTCAAGTCCTCGGCTTCGGCCTTGGAGGCGGCTTCCTTAACCGTAGTCGGCGCACTTTCCACCATGTCCTTAGCTTCTTTCAGACCGAGGCCGGTAATAGCACGAACCGCTTTGATAACGCCTACTTTCTTGTCGCCAAAAGCGGTTAGAACCACGTCAAACTCGTCTTTTTCCGCGGCGGCTTCACCACCTGCGTCACCCGCGGCGGCGGCCGGGGCCGCGGCTACTGCCGCTGCTGCAGAAACGCCAAATTTCTCTTCCATCGCGGCGATTAAATCGACGACTTCCATGACCGTCATGTTCGATAAAGTTTCCAGAATGTCTTCTTTTGAAACTGCCATTTGATTTTCTCCTGATACAGAAAATATAAATAAATTACTTTTGGTCGCGAATTGCGGCCACCGTACGGGTCAACTTGCCGGGCACCTCGTTCATGGTGCGCGCCAGTTTTTCCACCGGGGCCTTCATCACGGCCATCAGCATGCTGATAGCTTGATCGTAGGTTGGCAACGAGGCCAGTCGCTTGATTTCCGAGGGATCGAGTAGCTCACCGCCAAAGGCAATAAGCTTGACCACTAGCTTGCCGTTGTCTTTTGAGTAATCCTTTAGAACCCTGGCGGCACCGCCCGGCTCTTCCATCGAAAATGCGTAGACCATCTGACCTTGCAGCACATCGTTCATGCAATCGTAGTCGGTGCCATTAAACGCGCGCTTGGCCAAGCTATTTTTGACCACTCGCAGCTGGACATTCGACTCACGAGCCTTGACGCGCAACGCGGTCATCTCGCCAACAGTCAAGCCCTGATACTCGGCGGCAATGACAGAATGCGCCTGCGCAGCAACCGCGGCTACCTCGCTGACGACACCCTGTTTTTGCTCAAGAGTTAAAGGCATATGACTTCTCCTGATTAAGTTAAACACCGGGCTCACGCCCGGACCTCTATCCCTGTGCGGCAAATGCCGATTCCTATACGACTTCTTAACCAGGTATTCCTGTCTCAGAAGATCGTCTACGCAGGAAATTAAGATGAGCGTTGGCCCATCACCCACGGTCTTTGACGAGTGGCCCGGGCTACCTCATGGAAGCGCTTTTTCCGCGATGACCGCGTCGGTTCCGTGCTCGGACTGTCATGTATTCGCTTATACACTCCAGTCCTGCGCGCGGAACCTCCTTGTCCTCACGAAAAAATCACTCCCCCGAGGCGGCCCTTAGTTCGGCCGTCTCAAAGTTCCTACTATCCGTCAATTTCGCTTTGCGAATTTGACTCCTTAAACCGTCATCCCCGCGCAAGCGGGGATCTCGAAATTCCTACTCCGTCATCCCCGCGCATGCCCACTGCTGTCCGGGGAAAGTTAATAGGATAGTGACGTGGTCAAGCTTTTTGATACACCCCAGTTAAGCGGCATCCTTCATTTCCAGACATTGTTTTTCATAATCGTTCGGGCTGACATAACTCAGCGTCGAATGTAATCGATATGGGTTATA
>Ga0126332_10000435_pt1 | contig 15176 bp, 11 predicted proteins | sample InaspJWI42metaG_FD_94482 | JGI IMG/M metagenome (GOLD analysis project Ga0126332, IMG submission 94482) | Marine gutless worms symbiont microbial communities from Oahu, Hawaii - Inanidrilus sp. 2 OAHU.JWI-42 metaG | ecosystem: Host-associated > Annelida > Digestive system > Unclassified...
TGTAGATCCTTTAAATTTGTTCATTTGTAATATGAGTATCATTACTCTTAACAAATGTCAAATAAAAAGAGCATATTATTTAAAAAATATGCTCTTTTTATTCAAAAACAACTAAACTATTACAGCGCACCGCTTGATACATTGGGACAAGACTAGCTCCCAACTCCACTCCTTCTAGTGGTTCTTTAAACCGACATAACGCCCAAGCGAGACCGTTCTGAGCGAATACTTTGTCCCCAAGCGTTGGAGCCTTTTGCACTGCCAATTCCGCGTATTCGAGTGCCTGACCCTGGTCTCCTCTTAAAGTATTTGCCACAGTAATAGCATATGCAATGAATGATATGAGACTCTTATTTGAATATTCCTTAGCAGCTCCTAGTCCCTTTTTTCCATCTTTAATTGCCTGATCCCAATACCCAAGATGTGAGTAGGCCCATGTAGCCGCTGCCAACGACATCACATAACAGCGAAGGTTAAACTGCTCCTCCATTATGCCAAGGATATCTTCTTTCAACCTGATGACCTGGTCGCAGTGGCCCTTCCAAAGATAACTCCATTGCAATGATAAAAATTGAAGTCCAACACTTTCGGTATCTCCAGCAGCTTTGGAGAATTTGGCCGCTTTTGTGACGGTTTGGATAGCCTGGTCTAAAGAACCAAACCACCACTCAATAGTCCCCATACCACTGTATAAGGCTCCCAGAAGCTTTTCATCATTAAGTTCGATCGCCATGGGCTTGTAGCGGTTTAAGAGCTCGTAATATTCCGGAAGCTTGAACAATAGCTGAAAGACGAAAAATTGATGATTCAACAGGTCAACACACCGACGTCGGTTGGATTCTGTATCTGGTAGCTCGTCTAGAAGTTGCATGGCTTCATCAAAATAAGCCTTCGCCTCTTCCATGGCGCTGAGCTCGATTGCCCTCTGGTTGGCAATATACAGATATTCAGCTGCCTTGTCCGTGTTGCCACTTCGCAAATAGTGATAAGCCAGCAGTTCGTAGTATTCTTCAAGGTTATCCGTATAAAGGGATTCTATGGCTTTGCCGATCTTTTCGTGAATTTCCTTTCTCCGATTGATGAGCAAACTGTTATAAGCGACTTCCTGCGTCAGGGCATGTTTAAAAATATATTCGAGTTCAGGAAAGAGGCTTTTCTCATAAATGAATTCCAGACCCTGCAAGCTCATAAGGTGAGATTTAAGTTCTTCTCTCATATCGGTAATTGAATGAAGGATGCGGTAGGCAAATTCTCTACCGATTACCGATGCTACCTGCATAACACGTTTTAGGCTTTCTTCTATCCGATCAATACGGGCGGCAATAATACCTTGAAGTGTCTCGGGTACCTGGATTTTATCGGATGGTATTGCTAAAAAACACTCATTCAATTCTCTTTGAATTGATCCGTTTTCAATTAAATTATGTATTAGTTCTTCAATAAACAAAGGAGTGCCGGCGGAACGATTTATAATTAGAGATTCAAGTTCAGAATCAATGTCACAATCATCGAGGATGGCGCGTATCAGTTTGGCACTGGATTTTGATTTGAGCTGACTTAAACCAATTTTGCTATAGTAAGTTTTACTTCCCCATTGGTGTACGTATTCGGGACGATATAAAAGAATCAACATAACTGGGCTTTTAGCCAGCCAATCGATGAAATAATCGAAAAATTGCTCGGAGGTCTTATCAATCCAGTGGAGATCTTCAACAACGAGGATTAAAGGTTTATTATGGCTTTCACGAATCAATAAATTCCTGACAGCTTCAAAGATTCTGTCTTTTTTCTGCTGAGGCTCAAACTGAATAAATTTTTCATCTTTCACCTGGAGCGATAAAAGCTCCTGAAACGGCGGCTTACAATTGTTAAGCGCCGCGTCAAGCTGAAAGATTTTTTCATTCATCTTTTCTTTAATTTGGGCTTCATTATCTCCGTCCTTGATGTCGAAATATATCCTTAGGATATCTAAGACAGGCAAATATGCCATTGCACCTCCATAGTGGAGACACTTGCCTTCGAGATAGGTGTATTCATTCTTCGGCAGTGATTGTCCTAACTCGAGAATAAGTCTGGATTTGCCAACACCGGCTTCACCCACAATGCCAACAACCTGGCCCGATCCTGTTTTCATTTTTCCCAAAGCTTCATTGAGGGCCGCCATTGAATTTTTGCGGCCGACAAATTTTGTCAAACCTTTTGCTGCGGATGCCTCTATGCGCGTTTCAATCTCACTTGGTTTGAGAAGCTCATAGGCTTCTTGCGGTTTCTCTTTTCCTTTCAGCTGAAGTTGGTCGAGAAAATTAAATTCAAAAAAATCCTTTGCTAATTTATACGTATTTCCGGATACCAGGACAGTGCCAGGCATGGTCATGTTCTCTATGCGTGAGGCTAAATTGGTGGTGTCCCCAACAGCCGTATAATCCATACGGAGATCGTCACCGATTGCACCCACAACCACCTGACCGGAGTTGAGACCGATACGCATTTTGAAATCCGCTCCGAATTCTTTCTTTATTTTTTCTTCAAAAACTTCCAGTGTTTTCTGGATCGAAAGGGCAGCATGACAAGCCCGCTGGGCATGATCTTCATGAGCTACAGGCGCTCCGAACAGAGCCATTACACCATCACCGGTAAACTGGTTGATCGTGCCTTCGTACATGTGGATTTCATCCATCAAGATTTTGAAAGTTCCGTCCATGATCTGGTGGACTATTTCCGGATCCAGCTTTTCAGCCATAGCAGTGAAGTTTGCCACATCGGCAAAGAGCACGGTCACAAGTTTTCGCTCGCCTTCAATAGCGCTGCGGGTGGTCAGGATTTTATCGGCCAGGAACTTAGGTGTATAAGACTGAGGTTCAGAATAATCGACGACAGGAGCTTTAAAATTGGCTCTTAGATTTTGCCCGCATTTACCGCAGAAATTATCGCCGGTTTGCAATTCGCTGCCGCATTTGGTGCAAACCAGTATGAGCGTTGCCCCGCACTCCCGGCAGAATTTATTATCATATGGATTTTCAGTATGGCATTTCGGGCATTTCATTTTTTAATCTTTTTGTGGGTTAAAGTTGATCTAACAGCATAAAAACAAAAAAGCTCACACCCTTCCCGTTATGGCATGAGCCTTTTTTTAAAACTAATACCGCGATGAAAATACCTGCCTGGGAATGCAGCAGCTTATTTAGCTTCGCTCGCCTATTCATTGTTGCTTACCTCGTAAAAATTAGGTGCGAAGCTTCTTGTGCATCCGGTTCAGTCGCCGAGGTTATGGAAACCCAATTACAGTTTTTACAGATAGAAGCTATTAATTTTAAATTTTTTCATAAATTTATATTTTAATTACCGCTCCAGAATAGCACTTAATACCCTGATATAAAGCTAATTTTAAACCACCCACATCTGAAAATTCCCTTGTTTATACTTTCTTAATTAGAAGTCAAAAGTTGTAGCTAATTTAGACTTTAAATTATGCCACAATGTGGTAAATGTCAAATATATAGAATGGTTAAAGTTCGGATGACCAGATGAATGCTGATCGAATTGGATCAGGGTGAGGCTGGTTTTGCCCAAACACACGCTTTTAGAACAAAACCAATTTATACATATCATCAACTAAGGTAACAAATATTAGCTTGCCCAAAATTACGTATAGCGTGCCTGCTTCCATAATTCCGGTTAAGCCTAAAAGCTTAGAATTATACTCACAAATACACATCTAAGCCAAAATCATAGTTTGTTTAAAATCGGGACTAATTCAGGTTTAAAATCTCCAGTTTCTGTCATTCACTAATTCGGCGATGTCCAGGTCTGTTGCCGGATTTCAGGGTCGCTAATACGCTTTATGTGAATGGGGACGCTGGTAAAAAGAGTCTCTGAGTTTTTTAAAAATAACATCTTTATGCCAAGAAAAGCCCGCTTAGACGTACACGGCGTTCTGCATCATTTCATGATCCGGGGGATAGAGCGTCGAAAGATATTTCTCAACGATAGCGATCGCCAGGATTTCCTTGATCGATTAGTTTTTTAATCCACAGATTTCGCCCCAGAGAAATAGGCTACGCATTTCACAGGGCAGGCAGATTACACAGACACCAATGAATGTGCAGTGGAGATTGCGAAATCTGCCGGGTTTAATTCCCCGCAGCTTGCTGCCTTAGGATAGAATGTATCATTCATGGATATCCCGTGGCCTGCCGCGAGGAAGTTCATTTTTTACCAGTTTTCCTATTGCACCTTCACTTTCGCTTCACGGTTGCATCCAGCGTTAAGCAATGCTAAAAAACCAAAGTATCTAGAACCAGAGAGCTGAAACGGAGGGTACGAGGATCATATGCGGGCTTTGATTAAATATGCAACCGGCAAGGGCAATGTGGGCATCCGGGACATCCCGGAACCTGTTCCGGCACCAGATGAGGTGTTGATCAAGATCAAATACTGCGGCATCTGCGGGACGGATCTTCATATCTGGGCCGACGAATTCCCGAGTTTGCCGCCGGTGGTGATGGGACATGAATATTGCGGTACAGTGGAGCAGGTTGGAGATGCCGTTGCAGGCAGTTGGTCGGCAGGAGATCGGATCGTGGGTGAACTTCATACCGGTGCATGCGGCAGGTGTGAGTTATGCCGTGCCGGCAAACCGCACATTTGTAATCACAAGCTGGCTCTGGGGTCGAAGTATAACGGCGCGTTTGCCGAATATCTGTCAATTCCGGCCTGGCTGGTCCATCGACTACCGGATGAAATTTCATGGGAAGTGGCCGGCGTAACCGAACCCTTTGCCATCACCGCCCACTGTCTGGTGGAACGCGCAGCGGTGCAGGCCGGGCAAACCGTTCTGATCAGCGGCGCGGCGACCATGGGGCTGATGGCCACCGTTTGGGCCAGACGGCTGGGTGCGCGTGAAATCATCGTAACCGGCACCAGCCAGGATGTGGTCAAGCGGTTTCCACTGGCGAGATCTCTTGGTGCGACGCGGGTGGTCAACGTTATGGAAGAAGATCTTTCCGCAATTGTATCGGACGTGACGGACAGCCGGGGGGTCGATACCTGGATCGAGTGTTCCGGCGCCGCGGAGGCCATTGCATCCGGCTTGAACGCGGTCAAGAAAACCGGCAAAGTCGTCTTGATCGGCCTGGTGGGACTCCAGGCGATTCCGGTGGACTGGAACACAATTCTGTATAAAGAGCTGGACCTGCTCGGTTGTTTCAGTTCGCCGCCCAGCAGCTGGGAATTGGCCCTGGAAGCGGAAGCGGACGAGGCGCCCAAGCTGCGCCGGCTGGTCAGTGAGATTTTGCCGCTGGACGAATGGGAAATCGGGTTCGACCGCGTGCGGCGAGGTGAGGTCGTTAAAATTTTAATCGATATGGAAAGGAAGGCCTGAATGTTTACGCGAATGGATCACGTGGCAGTGAGTGTCAAAGACATGGAAAAGGCGATCGCCTTTTATCAGGATGTCATCGGCTTCGAAAAAATTTTCGACCGGGAGTTTGATGCTCCGATGGACAAATTGATCGGCGTGGCGGGTGCCAAAGTGCGTATCGTGCACATGCAGCTCGGCGACTCGGTGGTGGAACTCTTTGATTATTATCATCCCAAGGGGCGCGATCCGTTGCCCGATCCCCAACAAAGTGATTTTGGCTTGATTCACATTGGCTTTCGCGTGACGAATTTTCACGAGACTTACCGTGAGTTGCGGGAGAGCGGGGTTCAATTTTTAGGCGACCCCGTTGAAATAAGGCCTGGTGTGTTCGTTGCCTATTTTCGAGGCGCTGAGCACGAGGTATGTGAAATGCGGGAGATCAGTTAACCGTCGTAATTGCCAAAGCCGGGTGAACGAGGAGGAGATCGATGAGCAAACTGGTGAGGGTGCAGCCGCCGGCAGAATGTTCGAGGCTGCAGGTTGCCAAAGAAGATCTAGTGGAGATTTCTCGGGAAGACCACATCCGAATGGTGTTTCTGCTGCATATGATCCGCGAGTTCGAATCCACGGTTTTGGATCTATGGGAAGAGAATTTGGTTCACGGTCCGGCGCACATCAGTATCGGGCAGGAAGCCGTGGCGGCGGCCATGGCCGTTGCGCTGAGAAAATCGGATATGATCGGATCCACCCATCGGGCCCACGGTCATTTTCTGGCTAAAGCCGTGATGTATTACGCGCCGGATAATTACGTACCGTTGGACCAGCCTGTAACGGGTGACATGCAGACGGCCGTCAATCGCACGCTGGCTGAAATTATGGGACTGAAAGACGGCTGGTGCGGCGGCCGTGGCGGATCGATGCATTTGTACGATGGAAAATCCGGCAACTTGGGCAGCAACGCCATCGTGGGGGGTGGTATTCCGCCGGCCACTGGAGTGGCCTGGGCGGATAAGATGCGCGGCGGTGACAATGTCGTTGTCAGTTTTTTCGGTGACGGTGCCATCAATCAGGGGTGTTTCCATGAGGTGGCCAACATGGCCTCGTTGTGGGAGGTGCCGATTTTGTATTTTGTCGAAAACAATTTCTATGCAGTCGGCACAGCCGTGTGCCATTCCTCTTCTTGCGAAAATTTGGGTTTACGCAGTCTGAGTTACGGATTCAACAGTCTGATCGTCGATGGTATGGATCCGACGGCTGTATACCTGGCCTTGCGGCAATCTATCGATACGATGCGCCGAGAGCCTCGGCCGATTATGATCGAGGCGGAAACCTACCGGTTTCATCATCACGCCGGTCGTCTGCCCGGAAGCCCTTTCGGATATCGCACCAAGGCGGAAGAGGATGCCTGGCTCGCCAAAGATCCCCTGATCGTCTATACTCAGGGCCTTGTGAATGAACACATCATGTCCGAATCGGACCACACTTGCCTGAAGGACATGGCCAGAGCATCCGTGGACCGGGCGCTTGAATATACGACAATGGGACACAACGGCAAGCGCATCATTCCCGACGCCAAATGGCCGCCGGTCAGTGATCTGGTGCGGAATGTGCGCTGTGAAGCGGATTTATTCGGCGACATGGCGTTTGTGGAGGAAGATGATTTTGACGAATTTGATTCGATGACCTATGTCGAAGCCATTTCCGGGGTAACCCTGCGAAATATGGAACGCGATCCGCAGGTTTTCGTGCTGGGAGAGGAAGTCGCCAACCTGGGAGGCGGAGCATATGGTGCCACTCGCGGGATAAAGGAGGTCTTTGCGGACAGACTTGCCAATACGCCAATTTCCGAATGCGGGTTTGTGGGCATGGCCGGCGGCGCGGCCCTTGCGGGAATGCGCCCGGTGGTAGAGATAATGTTTCCCGATTTCGCCTTGGTAGCCTGTGACCAGCTGTTCAATCAGATTGGCAAACTGCGGCATATGTACGGCGGACGGGCCAGCTTTCCATTGGTCGTGCGAACCCGGGTGGCCATAGGCCAGGGCTACGGCGGCCAACACTCCATGAACCCGGTGGGTCTATTCGGTCTATTCTCCGGGTGGCGAATTGTGGCACCTTGCAGCGCCTTCGACTATATTGGACTTTTCAACACGGCTGTGAGATTAAACGATCCGGTGCTGATCATCGAAAATGCTGATCTATATAGTCAGGTCGGCCGGGTGCCGCTGAACAACATGGATTACTATGTGGCCTACGGCTCGGCCAAAATTGTGCGACCGGGCACCGATGTGACGGTGCTTACATACTCGACCGGGGTCCACGACTGTGTGGCGGCGGCTGACGAGCTGCAGAAGATGGAAATCGATGCCGAAGTCGTCGATTTAAGAACACTGGACTACACCGGAATGGATTTTAATATGATTGGCGAATCAGTTCGTAAAACCCATCGGATTTTGATTGTAGAACAGAACCCGCGCAGCATGGGGATCGGCGCACGCTTGAGCGATGAGATACAGGAGCGCTTTTTCGATTACCTGGACCATCCCATAGAAAAAATTGCCGCGGCCGACGTTCCGCCGCCGGTCTCCAAAGCTCTCGAAACGGCAATGATTCCAACAGGGGAGACCATCCGTGAGCGCATCGAGCTAATAGCAACAGTTTAAAACCCGACCCGGATAAACCGGAATTGAAGATTGAAGATTGATCCGCCGGAGGCGGAAAGATTTATGGTATCGCTTTGCTCTGTCTATTCTGTCTAAATCGATCGTTCGACCCTGAGGCTCTTGACGGGTAGCATTCCTAAAATATTCAATATGACTATGGCGTAAATCATGTGCAAACATGATGTGATTTTAATAAATAGGTGCTAAATTGAGTATTTTAAATTTAAAAAGGGTTCATTCGGTCTTATGTTCAATGAATTCTACCCGTCGGGAGCCTCAGGGTCGAACGATCGGGTTATATTTTTAAAATTTAAAACCCTTCGGGCTTGCCGATCTTACCGTATCTACTTCGTCAGATGTCGTCCTGCATAAATGACTATAGCGCAGCGACATCTTCCTTGTATCTGCGGCAACCTCGGCAATCGCTCAACTCAGGTGAAAGAAGGAATGCTATGGAATTTGAAGGCAAAGTTGCTGTGATAACGGGGGGTGCCAGCGGAATCGGCCGGGCGACCGCCGGACGTCTTGGCCGTGACGGTGCCACTGTTGTAATAGCAGATGTCCAGGAGACGGCCGGCCGCAAGGCAGCTGATGATCTGACCGCGAAACAGACCCGGGCTGAATTTCAGAAAACCGACGTCAGTCAGGTGGATGAAATCCGGACGCTGATCTCCGGGGCGGCTTACCGGCACGAAACCATCGACATCCTGGTCAACGCCGCTGGAGTTATGCAAGCCACCGCGGTCCCTGACTTGACGCCGGATCAGTGGGATCTGGTCATGGCCATCAACCTGAAAGCGGCTTTCTTTTGTGCTCAGGAAGCGCTGAAACACATGATTGAAAAAAAATCCGGTAAAATTATCAGTATTGCTTCGGCTTCCGGCAAAACCGGCGGCGCAGTCGTGGGTACCCACTACTCCGCGTCAAAAGCCGGCATCATTTGCATGACCAAATCCCTGGCACAGTACGCGGCACCTTATAATGTAAATGTCAACTGCGTGTGTCCAGGACCGATACAAACCCCGATGACTGATGTCTGGGGTGCAGACGTCAACCGGGAGTTTGCCGAAAAAATACCGTTTAAACGCTACGGCACTCCGGAGGAAGTGGCCGATGCCATCGCATTTCTGGCTTCGGATCGGGCGAGGTATATCACGGGCGAGACAATCGATGTCAATGGGGGATTGGTGATGGATTGATGGATATCAATCTTGATTCCCAAAAAGCGCCCATGTAAAAAAAAGAAAGATTACCCGTGAGTGTATTTAGGGTGGTTCACGTTAATGCGCCCCGATTGGGAAAGGAGGTGAACCCTATCGAGGCTTACCTGAACCACCACTTTGAGGAAAAATAAGATAAAACGCATTAACTATTTAGGCAGGTTCATTTTGGTAAGAGGGTAATGCGCAGTTAAAAGGTAACGTTAAATTAGCCCGCCAAAATTATATTAGCCTCATAGAGTTCAAACTGTCTATCCACCGTCATGATCGGAATGTCTTCCGTTATCGATTGAGAAATTAAAATGCGATCAAAAGGAGCTTTGTGGTGCCGGGGTAGATCGGCAACATGCAGTGTGTGCATAATCTTAATCGGAAGTGCTGTGATCGCGTCCCGTGCCAGCCTCGGTGGTATAAATTGCATCGGTGGTTCCGGTAAAGGTAATTTTCCGATGCTGTAATTGATCGCGATTTCCCAGGAACTGGCGGCCGACAAATAAACGGTGTTGCGTCTGTCGGCGATGCGACGACGCGCACTTTGGTTTAGCTTTTCCGGAGCCGCAATCCACCATAGCCAGCATTGAGTGTCCAACAAGATTTTCATGTTTCGAATAATTCGAGTACATCATCAAGCAAGGGCGCGTCAAAATCATCGGGAATTTGAATCACTCCTTTATCGAGTCCGGGAACTCGATTGGCTTGCGGTTTGGAAATCGGCGTCAGCTTGGCCATCGGTTTGCCGGCCTTTGAAATGAGGATTTCCTCTCCTGCGGCAACGCGCTTCAACAAACGCGAAAGATGCGTTTTAGCCTCATGAACATTTACACTGATCATCGTTGCCTCCGATATCGGCCCAAGGTACAAAAAACAAATTAATATTAATGAAAACTAAGTCATAAACTAAGTCAATATGTAAATAGAGTGAGTCTCAAATCTAAATCGGGAGTGAGAGTAACTATATTTCTAGAGAGTTTATAGGGACATCCCTTTATATTTTTACATTTGGAAATGAATCCTGCCAGCTCATGGTTGAAAACGACCGTTCATGAGCCCACACGCACGCTTCATGGCTGCAAATGACAGCTTGTGGAGAGGATATGAAAAGGAATAGCTACCAGTATAGCTTTTTCGAAATCGCGATTGATTTTAAATTAATGAAATTATAAAGTTACCATAATTTTATGATTTCTGAACGAGATCTTCTCGAGGATATTTTGAAGGATCAAAAACAAATAAATGATCAAATCCGGGCGACAGAATACGAACTGGTTGCTTTGGAAGCAAAAAGGGCGGCCTTGGAAGAAAGGCTCAAACAGCTTAAGAGCTTGAAAGAATCAATCGCTGATGAACAACTTCTGTTTACCCGGCTACCTCAAACAAAAGTAACAAATGATTCAACCCAGGATCAAAAGATTGCTCTTTTTCGGTCATTGTTCCGAGGAAGGGAAGATGTCTTCCCAAGGCGCTTTGAAAGCAAGCGCACCGGTAAAAGCGGTTACCAGCCGGTCTGCCGAATTGAGTGGCTCAGGCCCATTTGTCAAAAACCTAAAATTAAGTGCGGTAATTGTGAAAACAAGGATTTTACACCACTTTCGGATGATGTCATTAAAAACCATTTGATGGGCAATGATCCTGCTGATCGATACCGGCGTGAATTCGTGATCGGTGTATACCCTATGCTCCTTGATGAAACCTGCTGGTTTCTGGCAGTCGATTTTGACAAGGAGACATGGGAAGAGGATTCCAGAGCTTATCTGGAAACCTGCGAATCGTTAAATGTGCCAGCTGCACTCGAAAGATCAAGATCTGGTAGCGGCGGTCACATCTGGATCTTTTTCTCCGAACCGATACAGGCAAAACTCGCGCGTCAATTGGGCGCATTCATGTTGACCCAGGCCATGGAATCTCGACCTGAAATTGGATTTGATTCTTACGATCGATTTTTCCCGAGTCAGGATACCCTGCCAAGGGGCGGATTCGGAAACCTGATAGCACTTCCACTGCAGGCTAAACCGAGAGAATTGGGAAACAGTTTATTTGTTGATGTAAACTTTATTCCTTATCCTGACCAATGGAGTTTCCTATCTGCAGTCCGACAAATGAGCTTTGCAGAAGTTCAATCCGTAGTAAATAAGGCTGCCAATCGAGGTGGAGCACTTGGTGTTAGATTTGTCAGTACCGATGAAGACGATATTTCGCCATGGCTGTTTAGTCCATCCGGTAGAAAGCCTGAAGTCAAGATTGTGGGGTCTTTGCCGGACAGCATCGAATTGGTACTTGCGAATCAAATTTACGTCAGCAAAGAAGGTTTGCTGCCAGTATTGAAAAATAAATTGATCCGTTTAGCCGCTTTCCAAAATCCCGAGTTTTACAAAGCACAGGCAATGCGTTTCCCAACATTTGACAAACCCCGCATTGTTCATTGCTGCGAAGATTTTCCGAAACATATCGGCCTGCCGCGGGGATGCCTTGAAGACACAACTGAATTGCTCCATTCCTTGAGAATCGAGACAAGAATTATCGACGAGCGGTTCGTTGGTGACCGAGTAAATACTGAGTTTACCGGCACGCTAAGGCCTGAGCAACAAGCAGCCGCCGATGCTCTCCTGAAACACGATACCGGTGTGTTAGCCGCATCGACCGCCTTTGGGAAAACTGTGGTCGCAGCTTATTTAATTGCGAAACGATCTGTTAACACGTTGATCCTTGTTCATTTAAAAGAGCTTCTCTATCAGTGGATCGCACGATTGAATGCCTTTCTCGGTACCTCCACGATTGATATAGGCCAAATCGGTGCCGGAAAACGCAAGCCGACCGGCATTATAGATGTTGCAACAATTCAGAGCTTAGGCCGAAAGGGAGTAGTAGACGATATTGTGGCTAAATACGGCTATCTGATTGTGGACGAATGCCATCATATTTCCGCGAGAAGCTTTGAGATAGTTGCCCGACAGTGCAAAGCGAAATACGTGACCGGACTTTCAGCGACAGTTACCCGGAAAGATGGTCATCATCCGATTATTTTTATGAATTGCGGACCGGTTCGGTTCAAAGTAGATGATAAGAAACAGGCGACAAAAAGACCATTTGCCCATAAGGTCATTGTCAGAGAGACGAACTTTAAGATGCCCTCATCATTTGAGGCAGACCAATACACTGCCATCCATGAAATTTATAAAACCTTATTACAAAGCGATGAACGCAACCAAATCATTGTCGCCGACGTAATGAACGCCATTCAAAACAATCGCTTTCCGGTTATCCTGACCGAACGTAAGGAGCATCTTGAAACTTTAAAAAGTCTGCTTGAAAGCAAAATCAAAAATTTAATTGTCATGAAAGGTGGAATGGGGAAAAAGCAGCGAAAGGCGGCTTTAAATGCACTTGAATTTCTTCCAGATGATGCTGAAAAAGCGGTCCTCAAGCATGGTTTATTAGCATATGAAACAAAGCGACTCGGATAAATTACCGAAACAGCTTCTTATATTCAGATTGGTGCCGATGGGCGGAATTAATAAACCATAAATGATATCAACAACTTATTAAATTCACTTAGAATTTATGTGAGTTTAACCGAGTCTTTTTACAGTTCTAGCTGCGTATCCGCATACCAAAAGAATATAAAATCGACTCTTGGTAATATATAGCAAAATTCTTTTGTTTGTTGATAGAAGGCTTTGTATCAGGTTGTTATCAATGGATGGAGTTTCTTGAAGAATTATTCAAAGGTGCCGAATGCGAAAAGCCTTAATTGATCATCATCTAATTCAGGAAATTCGCCCACCGGTCTTTGTTCGACAACGTACAATAAACCCTCTGAATCGACGCTTTTAAAATACTTTCTAAGATTTCCGATAAAAGTTCGAAACCATTTGGCATGAATTTTCGAAAATGCAGCAAAGCCTGCTTCAATGTCGTCTCTAATTTGCGGCAATCCGGCAAGAATATCGAAAATGTAATATAGATCTTTGGCCATTTTTTGTTTATCACGACGACGAGTAAAAGCTAGACCTTTTTGAAAAATATAGGCAGCCGGAGTCGGAACCTGAACGACTAACGGTGCGTTGCTATCAAAAGGCAAGGCATAATCAATGGTTATTTTTAGAGTATTCTCTACAATAATCGATACATAGCGGAGTGCTTCGGCATGAAGACCTTTTTGAACCTGCAATACCAAATCCGTGACCCGGTTTGATCGGTCAGAAATTCGACTTCCACTTCAACCCCTTCAATCACGCCTTCGTAGTGTATGATAGGAGGATTATTCCGACTTTTAAATTTAGCTTCCAATCCAGCTTCAATGAGAAGCTAGTCAATCGTATTCGTCCCGATTGCCGGCACATTGGCGCTGACCAGTAGATCAATGTCACGAGTGAGTATTGGTTGATGACTCTTGGCCCCGACCAAGTAACGGTAGTATAAGAATGGAGCCCAGCCACCGCCAACCACAAGTTCCGAGAGGTAGTCTTTCAGTACAATCAGGATCTTGATAAGTCCGTGTGCGAACGATTCATTCATAATCTTCCGCCGATTCAATCACGTCTTTAATGCGCTTCCGGTATAAATGTTCTGCCTGCTCGCGCCCCCTGACCGGATACCCGTACAGATCCAAGTACAACTGTAAATCCGATACCACCTTCAATCCATCGATCTCCCGGCTGTCGTAAAAAACCGAATGTCGGTAGTACGGCAGCATTAGGATCAGATTCGCGCCCTTAGCCGAGTCTTTCAATTCCATTTCATTTCTGAAAAACTCGATGCCTCTTTTATCTTCGACATATATATGTACTTCCTTATAGAATGCATGGGGTGCAACAAGACTAGCACCGGCTTGCACACTTAACCCATATTTTATATCCGATGGTGTCTGCAATTCCCGCAGTCGGTTGAGTATTTCATGCGCATTGGTTGCCATGCAGAAAAATCTATGCAGTTCGTTGTTTCTGAGTTCGTATGCCCTGACCCAGTCATCAAGGATTTCATCTGCTGATCGTATTTTCAACTTTCCGTCGATTCGCGAAACGTATTTGCGGTTTTCGAGAGCTTTGGCCATTCGCGAGACATAACCTGGGTCTAGATCAATCTTATGTGCTATCTCACGGATGCCCCAGCGATGCTGTCCGCTTATAAGAAGCTCTCTGAGGATAAGAGAGGCTTTATCCGAAAATGGGCTGCGACGTTGCCTCTTTTCGGGAAATATGTTCTGAAAACCCACCTTTTCGATATAAAAGCTGCGATAGGACAGATATACGTTTCCTGAAAGATCGATAAAATATATACTGTTTTTCCGACAGAGTGCCTGCCGTTTTGAACTCAGGTGGGGGGCAACTAAAACTGGTACTTGCCTATCGTTTACTGTTATTGCTTTCAGCCTGTTGATTTTGCTATTCAATATCGCCAAGCTGCCGGACGATACGACCTCGATAATGAGCTCGAAACTCAGTTCACGGTAATCGACTCGGGCCACGGCATCGGATTTTTTCGTTCGATCGGACTCGATGACGATATGGAGGCCTGGTATCGGAAGCAGCTCCTTTAGGCCATTTTTTAGCTCTGCAATGATCTTTGATTCACGCATGATGTTGTCTTAATAATAATTGTTGTCCAATTGGACAACACTATAATAATGAGCAACACTTGAGTCAAGTAAAAATGTGTTTGGGAAGCGTGTATCGTTTTCCTGAAAAGATGTTCACCACTCTAGAATTTTTCATGAACTTTGGACCGGTTAAGGGTTATGAAATTGTCGGTTATACCGGTGACGAAGATTGATTAGACACCGGGCAATTATTAAATGACCAGAATATGAATTAATATCAATAACTTCAGGAAACTTGATCTCCTTAAATTGCAATTAGGTATTAGAACCGTCAATAAATCATAATAATTCAAATAGTTGAGGTATTTTTTGTGAGATAATAAAAGTTATTGCAAGCGGAA
>Ga0126332_10000436_pt1 | contig 15153 bp, 17 predicted proteins | sample InaspJWI42metaG_FD_94482 | JGI IMG/M metagenome (GOLD analysis project Ga0126332, IMG submission 94482) | Marine gutless worms symbiont microbial communities from Oahu, Hawaii - Inanidrilus sp. 2 OAHU.JWI-42 metaG | ecosystem: Host-associated > Annelida > Digestive system > Unclassified...
GATTCGCCTTTTCAAGTCGTTATCCTCAACTCCTCATACGTCAGACAAGATCACATCCGTATCCCACTAACCACTAATCACGCCTGACCCTTCGGCGACCCTGGGTCGCTAATCAATTACGATGAATCCATCCACTCTACCCATCATTCTTACGGGGCCGCTGCCAACCATTTACGGTGGTCTGCCTGGCACGGGTGACCGTGAGCTTGCCCGCAGGTACCTCATGACAGACGACCGAGCCGGCGCCGACGGTGGCACCGGCGCCGATCTCCAGCGGTGCCACCAGGGAGGCGTTCGACCCGATGAAGGCGTCATCACCGATCACGGTCGAGTGCTTGTTGACGCCGTCATAGTTGCAGGTGATGGTCCCGGCGCCGACATTGACGTCGCGGCCGATCCGGGCGTCACCCACATAGGTCAGGTGATTCACCTTGCTGCCCTCTCCGACCTGAGATTTTTTGAGCTCGACGAAGTTGCCCAGGTGCACCTCGTTCGCCAACACTGCCTCCGGACGGAGCCGGGAGAAGGGACCGATGCGGGCATCGGCGCCGACGATGGCACCCTCGATGACACAGTTGGCAAAGACCCGGGTGCCGGGACCGATCTCGCAGTCCCGGAGCAGGCAATTAGGTCCGATGGACACGCCCGCAGCGAGTCGGACATCGCCTTCGATGACCACATTCACATCGATGCTGACATCCTCCCCGACCTGCAGCCGGCCGCGGATGTCGAGCCGGGCTGGGTCGGCGAGTGTCACCCCGTCGCGCATCAGCGCCTCTGCTTGTCGACGCTGGAGAGCACGCTCCAAGGCTGCAAGCTGGACCCTGTCGTTGACCCCGTACACCTCATTCGTGGTGTGCGGGTGACTGGTGGCGATCTCTACTCCTTCCTGCACGGCCAGCGCGAAGACATCGGTCAAGTAGTATTCACCCTGGACGTTCCGGTTTTCGGTGCGCGCAAGCCAATCATCCAGTCTGCCCCGGTCCGCAACCAGAAAGCCTGTGTTGACCTCGTTGATCCCAAGCTCGTCCGCCGTGGCATCCTGCTGCTCCACAATGCGCACGACCCGCCCGGTCTCGTCCCGGACGATGCGCCCGTAGCCGGTGGGGTCATCGAAGGTTGCGGTCAGCACGCTGAGAGCGGTATCCGCTGTGGCGTCCACTAGGTGTCGCAGCGTCGTCGGCCGCAGCAGGGGTACATCACCATAGAGGACCAGGATTCGCTCCATGTCCCGCAGGTCGGGCATGGCCTGCATGACGGCATGGCCGGTCCCCTGCTGCTCGGCCTGCTCCGCCCAAACGCAGTCATAGTCGGCCATCCGTCGGGGCACCAGCTCGCCTCCGTGGCCGTAGACGACGCATACCCGCGCTGCCCCGAGGGCCTGTGCGGTATCCAGAACGTGGGCCAGAAGCGGCCTACCGGCCAGTGGATGCAGAACCTTCGGTATCCGCGAGCGCATCCGTTTGCCCTTTCCCGCGGCGAGCACAACGACGCCGAGCTTCATGACGGAGGTATCTCCAGCGTGGAACAGGACATCCGCACCCCTGTCCTCGGGACTGGCCGCTCTGATCGGCTACTCGCGTTCAATGGCGTTCCCCCGGCGCCGGGTGGACCGTGCCCGGCGCCGGGTGGACCGTGCCGTCCTGCATACGCTCCTGGTCTGTCGGGTCGCGGACTTCTTTGATCTCTACCTCGACTCGCAGATCCTTCCCGGCGAGCGGGTAGTTACCATCCACGGTGAGCTGCCCATCCTCGATCCTGGTGACATAAAAGGTCTTGACCTCACCCGACTCGCTCTCCATCTGCACCTCGGCGCCCACATGACGGAACTGGGGCGGAACATTCTCGATGGCGTCGGTAACGGTGAGGTTCGGGTCGTAGGGACCGACCCCCTGGTCCGGTCCCAACTCGAGCCGGACCCTGTCGCCGGCGTGTTTCCCCAACAGCGCCCGATCCATGCCGCCGATGAGCTCGGTCCGGCCCCCGTGGATATAGCTCACGGGCAGATCGGATTGCTCCAGCACGCTACCGGATTGGTCGCAAATGCTATAGGTGAGGGATACGAGTTTTCCGTTCCTGATTGTTTGGTTGGCCATCGCATTGGGAATTGTTCGGAGGACGTATTAGGTTTTGTTGCCATTTAGAGGCTGCCTAAAAACTAACTTGTTGATTTTTAATGATAAAAAACAGATCTTCTGGTGGTATAATAAGGGTTATTTCGCATCAAATCGCTTGCTTCTCCGACAGATCTGTAATAACCAGACGCCCTATAAAGTGACCGTTGGGTGATTTCCTATTAACTTATGTCTTTTTAGACAGCCTCTTAACATATCCGAAGGCGCAGGGAACAGAGCTTAAAAATTTGGTGGTGCTTAACGTGTAGTGATGAACTCTCTGGTGAAGCTTTTTCTTCTTCGATGGGATCATCACACGACCACTACATATTAAGCACTACTAAAAAATTACCCCTATCTGATGGCTGTCCCGCGTTCGACTTTCGTCATCGTCTCCTCAATGAGGCTTGTAAGATGCTCGCCACGGGGGATCGATTCGTCGTGGATGAAACGGAGCTGGGGCACGGTCCGCAGACGGACACGCCGGGCCAGCGTCCGACGTAGAAATCCCACGAGGCTGCCGTTGAGAAGACACGCCTGCTCATCACCGCCCTCGTCGTTGGGGAAGCAGGTGAAGTAGATCTTGGCGTGGGCCAGGTCGCGGCTTACCCGTACCTCCTGCAGGGTGATGGCCTGCAGGCGCGGGTCCTTTATCTCGTCACGCAGGACTTTTGCCAACTCCCGTTGGAGCTCAGTCCCGACACGTTCGGTACGGGCATATTCTTGCATATTATCAAGTCCGCATCGGTGAGCCGGTCCGGCAAGCGATTTGCGTTCATTTATGGCCAGACGTCTTCTCAACACGGCCTAGCGGATCAGCCCGCTGAATGCGGCTTCCAGCCGGTCTTCCCAATTCTCGGGTGTGTCTGGGTAGGGGGGTGTTACATCCATACGGAAAAAGCGTTCTCCGCTACGGGCAACCTCTTGCACAAGAGGGAGGAGGGCGTCGAAAGACTCGACTTCCTTGTGGGCCACCAGGATGTCGCTCAGCTTCAGCATGTTTGCCCCCTTTAAGACTCCGAGTTCAGCGTCAGATATGTAGACGCCAACGTGGGAAAACAACCGGCTCGGAAACCACGGATTCACGCAGATGGACACCGATTAAGCACTACCGAAAAAACTACGAATCACGCGAATTTCCGCGAAATTGTCATCCCGAAGCGTTCGTGTGCATTCGTGGTTCCTGGGGTGTCCACAGAACGAGAGGCGCCCAGCTGTAGGGTACCGCGGTGGACCTACACAGAGACGAGGCGTCGCACCTCGATCTCATCCGCCTGCTTACGGACCTGGGCCAGATCGTAGGCGGATTGCATCCGCAGCCAGGTATCCGCCGTGCCGCCAAATGCCTTCTCCAGGCGAACGGTCATCTCGTGGGAAACCCCAGCCTTCTCGTTCACGAAGTTGTTGAGGGTTTGCCGGGTCACCCACAGGACCCGTGTGGCCTCGATCACACTGAGGCGGATGGCCTCGAGGCATTCCTGCCGCACAATACGGCCCGGATGCGGGGGATTGTGCATTGCCATGATGAAACCTCCATTTTGTGGAAACACCAATATGAAGGCCGAATTGCTACTCCACGAGCGACACCAAATTGCATCTGATGCCTTTGCGGAACTGCGCATTTGGCGAGTACTACGGTTGGTGCGTGGCTCAAGCCACAAATACAAGTACGCATTGGCCTATATCGTCGCTGGAGAATGTATGCTCCGTTATGATAGATTGAAGTGGACAAGGGCAATCATAAGCACATCGGTGCCTAGGAAGTGCCGTATCTCTTTACCACGCCGACACGCTTACTAGCCGATTTCTGGTCCGGTGTAGACCATTGGAAGCGTACATGGCTACCGTAACGCTCTCGGTTGCTTCTCGTGATGAGGTAACACGCCGTGCCCTCGCTGCCTTCGAGGGCCATCGGCAAGGTGCCCATATCTCCCTTGCCTCGGTCGAGCTGCTTTTGCAGACCATGACCCGTGCGCGTTGGGAACTACTCAAGGTGATGACCGGACAGGGGGCAGTGAGTATCCGTAAAGTTGCCCGGCGGCTCGGGCGTGACCTGAAAAGCGTGCAGGGCGACGTCCATGCCTTGCTCGATGTGGGCATTTTGAACCGTACGGATGATGGTCGAATTCTCTTCCCCTTTGACGCCGTACACGTGGATTTCATGCTGACAGCGGCAACCTGAGGGTCTGACGGATGTTTGCCTGGTGGCTGGGAACCGGCATTAACCCTGTTGATAATTAAGGAAATTTATACGCACTTACCCGGTGGTCAGGCTGGCGTATGAGGACTCCCTTATATTAGAATCCATTGACTAACGGGTCGTCACAGCGTAACATCTCCGCCCAATTTGCAGGAACCTGTCCGCCGTGCGCATTCGTAGCGGGGGCCACGGGGCTTACGATGGATTTCGCCTGCGCTTGCGGCGAAACTCGAATGAATTCAATGCGATTTTCGCGCGCGCGGATGGTGATGTCCGCGGGAGCGTGGCGCGGAGCGTGGCGCATAAAGCGATACCATCCTTATTATTCTTTTAAAGATGCAGGAGAGACAGCACGATGGCCACCGATAAGCACCCCACACCGATGCTCGATCAGTTGGAAAGCGGCCCCTGGCCGAGCTTTGTTACTGGTATCAAGCGGTTGCGTGACGAGCACCCGGATCCCCGCATCAACCAGGTGACCAACAGCCTGCTGGGCCAGTTGGAACACTCCTACGAGACCCGCAAGGGCTACTGGAAGGGGGGTACCGTCTCGGTGTACGGCTACGGCGGTGGTATCATTCCTCGCTTCTCGGAGGTCGGAAAGGCCTTCCCCGAGTCCAAGGAATTCCACACCCTGCGAGTTCAGCCGCCGGCGGGTAACCACTATTCCACCGGTATGCTGCGCCAGTTGGCCGACAGCTGGGAGAAGTTCGGCTCCGGGCTGGTGACCTTCCATGGTCAGACCGGCAACATCATGTTCATCGGCACCGACACCGAGAATACCCAGCACTTCTTCGATGAAATCAACGACTATGGTTGGGACCTGGGCGGTGCCGGTCCCTGCGTGCGTACCGCCATGTCCTGCGTCGGCGCGGCCCGCTGCGAGATGTCCTGCACCAACGAGCTCAAGGCCCACCGCCTGCTGGTGAACAACTTCACCGACGATGTGCACCGTCCGGCCCTGCCCTACAAGTTCAAGTTCAAGGTCTCCGGCTGCGGCAATGACTGCCAGAATGCCATCGAGCGCGCGGATTTTGCCGTCATCGGCACTTGGCGCGACGACATGAAGGTCGATCAGGAGGAGGTCAGGAACTACCTCAAGACCAACGGCCGCCAGTCCATCATCGACAATGTTATTACCCGCTGCCCCACCCAGGCTCTGTCCCTGGGCGACGACGACACCCTGGTCGTCAACAACCGCGACTGCGTACGCTGCATGCACTGCCTGAACGTCATGCCCAAGGCCCTGCACCCGGGCGGCGACAAGGGCGTGACCATCTGCATCGGCGGCAAGCGCACCCTCAAGATTGGCGATCTGATGGGCACCGTCATCGTTCCCTTCAAGAAACTGGAGACCGAGGAAGACTATGAGTCCCTGGTCGAGTTGGCCGAGGAGGTCATCGACTTCTGGGCCGAGAACGGCTTAGAACACGAGCGTTGCGGCGAGATGATCGAGCGCATTGGTCTGGCCAATTTCCTCGACAGTCTCGACATCGAGCCTGACCCCAACATGCTGAGCCACCCGCGCGAGAGCTCCTACGTCCGAATGGATGATTGGGATGAAGCGGCGGAGGCTTGGTTCGAGCGGCAGGCGGAGGCCGCCGCCGGCTGAGTCCTGGCGGCCGGCGCGAGGGGCCGAGTCCCCACGTCCGGCCGGGATCGAGATTTCGATGAATTTTATAAGTTTTGGAGGACAGGCGAATGGCTGACATGCGTGAGCCGATCGAGTCCGGATGCCCCGATCCGTGGCAGTACATGCATCCCGTGATGCGTAAGAACTTCGGTATGTGGAAGTATCACGAGCACCCGCGCGCGGGGGTGCTCCGGCACGTCGCCTACACCGGTGACGAGATCTGGACCGTCAAGGTCGGTACCCAACGCATCCTCGACGTCTTCACCCTGCGCAAATTGTGTGACATCGGCGATCAATACGCCGACGGCTTTGTCCGCTTCACCCTGCGTTCGAATCTCGAGTATGTGGTCGATGACGAATCCAAGGTGGAGCCCCTGATCAAGGCGGTCGAGGACGCCGGCTTCATAGTGGGCGGCACCCAGAACTCGGTGACCATGATCTCCCATACCCAGGGCTGGCTGCACTGCGACATTCCGGGCACCGATGCCTCCGGGGTCGTCAAATCCATGATGGATGAACTCATTGATGAGTTCAAAGCCACCGACATGCCCAACCGGGTGCATATCACCACCTCCTGCTGCCAGATCAACTGCGGTGGCCAAGGGGACATCGCCATCAACGTGCAGCACACCAAGCCGCCCAAGATCAACCATGACCTGGTGGCCAATGTCTGTGAGCGGCCCTCGGTCGTCGCCCGCTGCCCGGTAGCAGCCATCCGTCCGGCCATGGTCAACGGTAAACCCTCCCTGGAGGTCGATGAGCGCAAATGCATCTGCTGCGGCGCCTGCTACCCGCCTTGTCCGCCTATGCAGATCAACGATGCCGAGCATTCCAAGCTGGCCATCTGGGTCGGCGGCAATCACTCCAACGCCCGCGGTAAGCCCACCTTCCAGAAACTGGTCGCCGCCGGCATCCCCAACAACCCACCACGCTGGCCTGAGGCGACCGCCATCGTCAAGCGCATCCTCAAGGCCTACAAAGAGGGTGCTCGGGCTTGGGAACGGATCAACGAGTGGATCGAGCGCATCGGTTGGCCACGGTTCTTCGAGGAGGTCGAGCTGCCTTTCACCAAGTACCATATCGATACTTGGCGCGGCGCCCGGGCCAGCTTCAATGCGTCCAACTACATCCGCTTCTAAAACCCACGAGTGGGAGCCCGCACTACGCTCCCCGCTCGGGGCGGGATAGGGGCGGAGCCCAACCACATCGAGGTTGCTATGAAGTTCGCAATCCAGATCAACGAGGGACCCTACCAGCACCAGGCGTCCGACTCGGCCTACTTCTTCACGAAGGCCGCGTTGGAGCAGGGACACGAAGTCTTTCGTGTCTTCTTCTACCATGACGGGGTCAACAACGGGACCCGGCTGACGACGCCGCCCCAGGATGATCGCAACATCGTCGAGCGGTGGGCGGAGCTGGCCGAACAGAACAAGATCCAATCGGTCACCAAGGACGAAGGCGGCAAGGAGACCGTACAGACAGAGCTGGTGGTGTGCGTCGCCGCTGCCCAGCGCCGCGGGATCGTGGACGAGGGCGAGGCTAAGCGTAACGGTAAGGATTCCACCAACATCCATCCCAAGTTCCGCATTTCCGGCTTGGGGCAATTGGTTGAGGCGGCCATCCAGGCGGATCGGCTGGTCGTGTTCGGCGACTGAAGGGGGGTACACCATGTCCGAAACCGTCAAGAAGTTCCTGTACCTCAACCGCAAGGCCCCCTACGGCACCATCTATGCCTGGGAGTCCCTGGAAGTCGTGCTCATCGGTGCCGCCTTCAATCAGGAAGTGCGGCTGATGTTCCTCGACGACGGGGTCTATCAGCTCACCACGGGCCAGGATACAGCCGGCATCGGTATGAAGAACTTCTCGCCGACCTACCGTACCCTGGGCGACTATGAGGTGAAAAACATCTACGTGGACAAGGATTCCCTCGCGGCCCGCGGATTGACCCCAGACGACTTGGTGCAGATCCCCTGGGAGGACTGGGAAACCGAGGAAGAGATCGAGAACATCGTCGAGGTGGTGGATGCCGCCCGCGTCTCCCAGCTCATGGAAGAATCCGATGTGATCTTCAGCTTCTAAGGAGGGGATCCGATGAGCATCCTACACACCGTCAACAAATCGCCGTTCGAGCGCAATAGCTTGGAATCCTGTCTCAAATTTGCTAAGCAGGGCGACCACGTGCTCCTGTTCGAGGACGGCGTCTACGCGGTCCTGAAAGGTACGAGTGCGGAGCAAGAGCTCAAGACCGCGCTCGCTAAGCAATCGATTTATGTCCTGGGCCCCGATCTTACGGCCCGCGGGTTCTCCGAAGATCGCATCATCGAGGGGATCAAAGTCGTAGATTACGCGGGTTTCGTGGAATTGGTGGCGAACAACGACAAGGTCCAGGCCTGGTTGTAGTTTTCAATCTGCAAGCGAGAGGAGAATCATTATGCCTATCGAAGTCAGCGATAAGACCCTGGAAACCGATGAGGAGGGCTACCTCGCCAACATCAACGACTGGGTTCCGGAAGTGGCCGATGTCATGGCCGAGGAAGACGATCTGAAATTGACGGAAGAGCATCGGGCCATTATCAACTTCCTGCGCGAGTATTACGAAGAGTATCAAATCGCTCCGGCGGTGCGGGTACTGACCAAGGCCGTGGGCAAAAAGATGGGAAAGGACAAGGGCAACAGCAAATATCTGTATGGCCTGTTCCCCTATGGTCCCGCCAAACAGGCCTGTCGCTATGCCGGCCTTCCCAAACCGACGGGCTGCGTCTGAACGGCATGCCGCTGGTTACTGGACGGTGTCCCCTGGGCTCCCTTGATGCCTACACGGCCGATGGGGGCCAGGTAGTGGGCCTTTTGCCCCGCTCCTGCGTTGTGCGAACCTTGCTTACGGCGCTGCTGGTGGTGCGGGGAGGGGGGTGTCCGTGTCTCCTGGTCCTACGACGGATCCACTCTTTCCACTGTTAAGGTAGTGGGAACATGTCGTTACTGACGGTCCTATATGCCATCCTGTTCTACATCGCCGCCGCCGTTCTGGTGGGGGCGCTGATTCGGAAGATCGTGCAGTACGCACGCACGCCGGCACCCTTGAAGATCCCGACCACACCGGCGCCGACCACCACCACCGGCGTCGGCTTGCGCCTGGTGCGGGAGGTCGTTTTCTTCGAGAGCCTGTTCAAAGGCAACAAGTGGATCTGGATCTTCGGCTGGATCTTCCATTTCGGGCTCTTACTGGTATTGCTGCGGCACCTGCGCTATTTCATCGAACCGGTCTGGCTGCCGATTCAACTGGTCCAGCCCTTCGGCATCTACGGGGGGATGGCCATGGTCGTGGGGCTTGCCGGTCTGTGGGCGCGCCGGGTTCTGGTCGATCGGGTACACTACATCACCGAGGCGTCGGACCGCCTGCTCCTCGCGTTGCTGATCCTCATCGGTCTCACCGGCCTGGCGATGACCTACGCCATCCATGTCGATGTGGTCTCCATCAAGCTGTTTTTCCGCGGTCTCATGAGCTTCGACTTTTCCCCGCTGCCCGCGGATCCTCTGTTGCTCCTGCACCTGCTGTTGGTGGCGGCCCTCATGATCGTCTTCCCGTTCAGCAAGCTGTTGCATGCCCCCGGATTGTTCTTCAGCCCCACCCGCAACCAGGTGGACAACCCTCGCGAGCGGCGGCATCTCGCGCCCTGGGCCAAGGACCTTGAGCAGTGACCGGGACCTACTATACATATGCTTTCAACTACCACGATAACGTTGAATTAGCGGTGGTGCTTAACGTGTAGTGATGAACTCTCTGGTGAACCTTTTTCTTCTTCGATGGGATCATCACACGACCACTACATATTAAGCACTACCGAGTTAGCAGGATCCCCACGGAAGATTTAGCTGAAAATCAACGCAGATGAACGCAATCGGATTAAAAACCGTCGATGGCAGTGAGTTGATTTCGACCAATTTGCGTTTATTCGCGTTCATTTGTGGCAAAAAAGAATTCCTAATGGAAGAACTAAACCGATGTTATCGGTACTTCGCCACTGTTGTACTAGTGGGTACGCGTTGCGGCATCCGCTGACGAGATAGGAACATGGCAAAAGCAGATTTCAACGTACCCGAGCTCAAGCAGTACCCGGAAATACCGGCCATCGAGCCGGGCGTAATGGGGCACAGTAGTCCCTTCGTTTCCAAGCCTGAGTTCCAAGAACCTCTTGGCTTCCCTGGAGACTTGGTCGACGACTGGGAGCAGAAAGCCGTCGCCAAGATGGGAGAGCTGCTCGGCAAGTATCGTTCCCTGCGCGTCTACCTAGATGCCTGTGTCAAGTGCGGCTCCTGCACCGACAAGTGCCACTACTACCTGGGTACCAACGACCCCAAGAACATGCCTGTAGGTCGTCAGGACCTGATGCGTGCCGTCTACCGCCGTTACTTTACGCCGGCCGGCAAATGGTTCCCCAAGCTGGTGGGCGCCCAGGATCTGACCCGCGATCTACTGGACGCCTGGTACAGCTACTTCCACCAGTGCTCCCAATGCCGCCGCTGCTCCGTGTTCTGTCCCTACGGCATCGACACCGCGGAAATCTCCATGGCCGCGCGCGAGATCATGGACAGCATTGGAATGGGCCAGAAATACTGTAACGAAATCATCGGCAAGGTCTACAAGGTCGGCAACAACTTGGGGTTGCCCGGTCCGGCATTGGAAGACACCCTGGAGGGGCTGGAAGAGGACGTAGAGGACGACACCGGCGTGGCGGTCAAGTATCCCCTGGACCAGGAGGGAGCGGAAATCCTATTGGTCACACCCTCCGCGGACTTCTTCGCCGAGCCCCACGTGGACGGTCTGATCGGCTACGGCAAAGTGTTCCACGAAGCAGGCGTATCCTGGACCCTCAGCTCCCATGCCTCCGAGGCCGCCAACTTCGGCATGTTCATCGGCTCCTACGAGAACATGCGGCGCGTCTCCCGGCGCATCCGCAAGGCTGTCCAGGATCTGGGCGTCAAACGCATCGTCTTCGGCGAGTGCGGCCATGCCTGGCGCGTCGCCTACAGCTTTCTCAACACCCTGGCCGGTCCCTGGGACTTTCTCGACCCGAACTATCCCGTGCCCCAGCATATCTGCGAGTTCACCTACGATTTAATCCAGGCGGGCAAACTCAAATTCGACAAATCGCAGAACGACGACCTGGTCCTGACCTATCATGACTCCTGCAATGTAGCGCGCGCCTCACGCATGGGAGACTGGCCGGGGGGACAGTTCGACATCCCGCGGGCCATCATCAAGGCCACCTGCAACCACTTCTACGACATGGACGAGGAAACCATCCGCGAACGCACCTTCTGTTGCGGCGGGGGCGGTGGCCTGCTCACCGACGACCTCATGGAAATTCGGGTCAAGGGCGCCAAGCCCCGGATGGAAGCGCTCAACAATGTAATCCAGGAAAAGGGCGTAACCCACTTGGCCGCCATCTGTGCCATTTGCAAGAGCCAATTCTCCAAAGTCTTGCCCTTCTACGGCATGGAGATGGATCAGGTCGTCAGCGTCCACCAACTGGTATCCAATGCCATCATCCTCACCGGCCAGAAGACCGAGGAGGATGAAGACGAAGAGGTCGCCGAGGCGGCGTAGGATGGGCTGTGCCAACCGGAATAGGCTTCCGGTCACGATTTGAATCCGCAGATTACGCAGATTCTCGCAGATGAAAAAATCGCCTAAGGAACCCCTGACTTGATCAGAGGTTCCCTAAGATGCTTCGGTTCAGAGAAAGAACCTTGACAACTTTCAAGGAGAAATGCCGGGCTATCTTTATTATCCCGCGTGGATCAAAAAAGATTCTGGAAGAAGATGGATTGGATATACCGCTATGGAGATGCTTGAAAAAATGTTTATTCTTCTTCGATGAGATCATCACACGACCACTACATATTAAGCACTACCCTGTAACATTCTGACTGATGACAGAACAGGCAGTCTTTTCTCAACAACAGCAAGTTATACGATGCCCCTTTGGCTTGCTGAGAAGGCGAATTTGCGCAAAATATCCTACCAGTCTGGAATCCATAAAGAGACAAACAATATAATCTTTTGCTAACGATTTGCATTAATTCGCGTTCATCACTTTTGGTGTCTCAGAGAAGGGACGACTCTTGGTTGTGTCGCACATGGAAAATGATAATATTATCCACATAATCAGCTCTCGCGTAGCAGAAAGAGGAGAGCGAACAATCTATGAAGAAAAGCGACCAAATGGGTACCGATGAATTGAGACCTGAATATAAGCGATCTGACTTTGGGGAGTTAGTCTGCGGCAAGTATGCTGTAAAAATTGCGAAGGAAACGAACATTGTTGTGTTGGAGCCTGAAATAGCAAAGGTCTTTCCAAACGATAAGTCGGTTAACGACGCTCTTCGAGCCATTCTCAAGATTGCGGAACGCATTCGTCTAACATCAGTTTCCGGTTGACTGCCAAAAGAAAAGGGCCGTAGGCTGGGGTGAGGTACGAACCCCAGCTTTTTTTGGCATACGAGGAATAGGAATGCTGTTTTGTGTTCATTAGCAGAAAAAGCGGAGCCGCCGAGGTTTAGGGTGAGTGTGGGAAAATGATCCGTCGGCTTCAATCGATCCATAGATGACGCAGATTCTCGTGGATGAAAACGAAACAATCTGTGAAAATTTTCGTAATCTGCGGACGAAAAAACAATATAATCTTTGGTAGCGCTTAACGTGTAGTGATGAACTCTCTGGTGAACCTTTTTCTTCTTCGATGGGATCATCACGCGACCACTACATAGTTAAGCAGTACCTAATCTTTTACAACCGATTTGCGTTCATTCGCGTTCATTTTCGGAAAAAAAGAATACTCTAAGAGTTCTACTGGTTAGGAGAACGATCGATGGCGACTACCAGCGACGCAACGACCACCAAGCTTTCCTGGCGCAGGTTCGAGGACGGTATACACACCTGGGACGACTTGACTGAAAAAATCTTCGTCCAGGACACCTCTCACAAGTGTCCGACCTACGTGCACAAAACGCCCCCGTGCCAGGGCAGTTGCCCGTCTGGCGAAGATATCCGCGGCTGGCTGGCCATCGCCCGTCAGCAAGAGCTGCCGCCGGAGGGAATGGACTGGAAGGAATACGCCTTTCGCCGTTCCACCGATGCCAATCCCTTCCCGTCCATGATGGGCCGGGTCTGTCCCGCGCCCTGTCAGGACGGCTGCAACCGCAATGAGCTCGAAGACTTCGTCGGCATCAACTCCGTCGAACAGTACATCGGCGACAACGCCATCGAGCAGGGATACAAATTCGAGTCAGGCCCCGATACCGGAAAAAAGATCGCCGTCATCGGCGGCGGACCGGCGGGCCTGGCGGCCGCCTACCAGTTGCGCCGCATGGGTCATGCCTGCACCGTCTTCGAGGCCAACGCCGAGCTCGGCGGCATGTTTCGGTACGGTATCCCCGGTTATCGCGTGCCGCGCAAGGAGCTGGATGCGGAAATCGACCGCATCATCGCCATGGGCGTCGAAGTCCGCACGGATACCAAGGCCGGCACCGACGTTAAGGTCGCGGCACTGGAGAAGGACTACGACGCCGTCCTCTGGGCCCTGGGGTGTCAGAGCGGTCGCGGACTGCCGGTGCCCGGCTGGGAGGGCACGCCTAACTGCGTTTCCGGCGTCTCCTTCCTCAAGGCCTTCAACGAAGGCCGCATGACGGTGACCGCCGAGAAAGTCGTCTGCATCGGCGGCGGCGATACCTCCATCGACGTCGTCTCGGTCGCCCGGCGGCTGGGGCATATCGAACACACTAAGCCCCCCGAGCGTCCTGAATCTGTCATCCACGACGGCTATGTCGCCCATGACACCGCTCTGACCGCCGCCGCCCAGGGCGCCGAGGTCACCTTGACCTCCCTGTTCAAGCGCGCTGAAATGATGGCCGCCGAGCACGAGGTCCACGATGCCCTGACCGAGGGCGTGACCATCCTGGACGGCGTCATGCCGCTGGAAGTCATCAAGGGAGAAGGTGGTCGCGCTACGGCGCTCAAGGTCTGCGACTGCACCATGGACGGCATGAAGCCCATCCCCACCGAAGGCACCGAGCGCGTTCTGGAGGCAGATCTCATCGTCTCCGCCATCGGCCAGGGCGGTGACCTCACGGGATTGGAAGACTTCGACAACGGGCGCGGTCTCATCAACGCCGACAAGTTCTACCAGGTACCAGATCGGGCAGGCCACTTCGTGGCCGGCGACATCATCCGCCCGCACCTGTTGACCACCGCCATTGGCCAAGCCTGGGTCGCCGCCCAGTCCATCAACGAATATGTGATGCAGAAGCCCCACGCCCGTCGCCCCAAGGTGGATGTGCACCACTTCGACCTGTTCAAAAAGATGGAAGAGGCCCGGTTGGCCCCCGAGCAGTTCGACGTGAAAGAGCGCGGCGATATGCGCGGCACCTCCGACGGCAACTGGGCCATTCACAACTACGAAGACCGCTCCGGAGCGGAAGTTATCCCCCACGACGAGCTCTTCCTGGGCCATTTCTCATTTCATGCCCGTAACAAACGCAAGGAAGAGGTACCCACCGCCGAAGAGGTACTGGGTCACTTCCACGAACGCCTCCTCGGCCTGTCCGAGGAAGAAACCATCGATGAGGCCAAGCGGTGCATGAGCTGCGGCATGTGCTTCGAGTGCGACAACTGCGTCATCTTCTGCCCCCAGGATGCAGTCTATCGGGTCAAGAAGGGAGAAAATACCACCGGGCGCTACGTGGCTACCGACTACGCCAAGTGCATCGGTTGCCACATCTGCTCCGACGCGTGCCCCACCGGTTACATCAAGATGGGGCTGGGCGAGTAACTGCGAGCGAAACCATGGTCAGAGCCTTTGTCTCTCCGGCCCCTACGCTTCTTTCACAGTCTCTTCAGCGTGGGAGCGAGTCCGTACGCTTCTCTGGCTCCCACACTCCGGCGTGGGAGCAAACCTGTCCCGACACAGGAGGGATCTCGACGCTCCAGCGTCATGAAACCTTGGCCGCACCGGAAACAAGCAACACGGTGGTTCCCGTCGGCACAAAAAGCCCCTATCCCCGTAGCGCAGGCATCCCGTCTAGGTGGTGCTTAACGTGTAGTGGTGAACTCTCTGGTGAACCTTTTTCTTCTTCGATGGGATCATCACACGACCACTACATATTAAGCACTACCCCCGTCTACAAATGGGCATCGGCAAATGGCA
>Ga0126332_10000437_pt1 | contig 15128 bp, 12 predicted proteins | sample InaspJWI42metaG_FD_94482 | JGI IMG/M metagenome (GOLD analysis project Ga0126332, IMG submission 94482) | Marine gutless worms symbiont microbial communities from Oahu, Hawaii - Inanidrilus sp. 2 OAHU.JWI-42 metaG | ecosystem: Host-associated > Annelida > Digestive system > Unclassified...
AATAATGCATGTCCAGTGTGTTCACAAATCCATTAAACTACCGACACGTGAACGCAACGGGCGGTTTATGGGGCGCCAAATGAGGTCACGCATTAGCCGCAATAATAATGAGGATAATTACTACACCTGTTGGTTGTACTAACGCAATTAACGGCGCGAACGCGACATCGCCGACGGCCGAAATCGTCTCTCGTCGGTGCCTCTTGATGAACGCTCGATTGTGACGATTCATACCCCTGCCACCGGCGAGATGGGTGGTGGCGGTGTGCGTGTACTGTATATATATATATATATAACTTGTTATTGACTTAGACTTTACAGTATATAAATCTTTATTCACTGAAAAACGGTAGCAGCAAAAAACACGGCAGTACAAGGATAAATACAAACAAAGCGAAAACAACAATGACCAAGTCTGTCACAGTAGTTGACACTTCGTACTGGAGTATAAACATAATATATTATATAATCGTCTCTATTCACCAAACTTAATTATGTATTACAGCTTGTTGCAAAATTGACAGAAACCATTCACTGTAGAAATATATCGTTGGCCGTGACACGTCGTAATACTAGCAAAGGTACCATTATGACGATGACCAATTCGGATGCAAGAAGATTTCTTTACACTGATACTCATGTCCAAAAATTGTAGCTCACGCTCTTATAATAAGTGATCGTTTGTAGTAATATTGTTTAAATTAGCAACATCGTCTAAGTATATGTTAAACAAACATGGTGATAGTACTGGGCGTTGCCTAACACCAAAATTTACCTCAAAATAAACTGACCAGACCTCCTTCCATGTAACGCAAGCATCACAAGAAGACAACCAATTTCCTAGACTTTGACTTTGACTTTGACAAGTCAACAAAACGGTATAGTTTTGCTGATCAAATTCGAGAAAGAAAGCTAAATTTAGCTTATATAAATCCCTATTGGTTATCAGGCGGGGCGTTGTATAAGCAGTGACGGGCAACTAACTAAAACATTTTCGTTAAACTAAAACTTAATTTTAACTAAAATTTGTAGTCACACTGTTAGTTGATAACTATTTTACAAAAATAATTTACATGTCGCTGGCGCTCGACTGCCCTCACTGCCCTGGCCCGCTTACCGCTGCCACTCCTGCCGCTTTGGTTCGAATCGTCTCCAGGACAGATCAAAGGCGAGATACGAATCGTTTACACACCGAATGGTCGGACCGTAAAAGCTGCACTGGGGTGGCGACGAAGGTTTTCGCACGTCGCCGGGGCGCGCGGCGACTAATCAGTCACTGTAGTGCGCCTGGCGGGCCTGGCCAGACGGGCACCTGTTGTTTCACAGGTCGTTAAGTGTGACGCCCGCAATAATGGCACACTGCCGCTCGGCTACCGCGATTTAAATATTAATGCCGATGATTGCATATTATGATTACGTATTGTATGACTCGTATGCATGCCGTACTGCAGGACAATGCGACTCAGTCTGTTTTAATTCGTTTTGTTCATATTTTGTGCTGATATTTCGTTAACTGTTTTGCATTCTTGTCTGACTTTTGTCGAAGTCGAATAAAGACGGCCAGTATTCATAAGGTACTGTAGCTGCAATGCAATCAGCGTATAGAACTACGAGTTAGGGCTTACTGACCACTTTAGTTGCCTCTGTATGTGCTCTGACAACAAGTTTCGAACAAAGTGGCTCGTTATGAATCATATATCATGATATATTGGTAATTTGGCATGATATTAGAAAATTTCTGACTGTTAGTTACCGCAAACCTTTACAATCAAACCTTTCGCTACAGGTTCATCGCAGATGTGCATATTTATTATTACCCTCAGCTTTATAATTTTCGTTGTTGATAGTCATTGTCAAGTCGTGTGTTCGCACAATTCATATCCAGGAAATGTCATCTTGCGTCAGCGAGTACGATGAAATGTTGGCATAAATTGCAGGTGCGTGTGCGTGCGAGAAATATTATTGTTTAGCGCTGATGACTAACAGCAGTACAGAAGCAGCAGCTCTCAAGTTGTCTGATTGTCATCGAGAGTTGGCCAAGAGATGATTGAATAATGTATGACACCCGGTTTCACATCGAATAACGTTTAAGTGACCTATCAACGTTTTCAGATTCGATGTTTAAAAGCGTATCACACGACTTTACCAAACATATACATTGAACCTGCATCGTCTAGTAATCTTTAATCGCTCTATGATCATAGTAAATGATATTAATAAAAATAATTTAACGAAATTGTACATTGTTAACAAACTAAACATACACGAAAAAGGCTGAATTTATCGTTTCAGCAGGCTAACGATATTTACATTAGACTGTTTACGACTGTTGGACAATGTTGACCTAACTAGATATTTTATAGATACAGTGTATACGTTAGTTGCATGGAACTGTTAAATGTTTTTTTTCTCTTTAACCACTGTATGTGTTAAATTACTAGGCCTATATTTACCTTTATATATGTTTTGCTGTATGAAGGTAAGTGTAAGTGGTCTTATGGTTTTTTTCCATTAAATATATTCATTGACATTGAAAGCCCAATACTTTTATACTCGTATCAATTTTGCTCGCTGCCATTCAAAATCAAGACAGAAAACACGTAAGTTTAGTAGAAAACATGTACGCCTATTGAAGACGTGCTTTAAATCAACGATATCAACGTTTAGTGGCTTCTATAGGCCTACGGAATTTGTGAATAATATCATAATATGCGGCTTCTCGTGATCTCTGTAAGTTTGCAACAGCTGAACTTAAAATTCCTATTTATATATGCAATCGCCTGAATGCTAAACAGACGGTAGACCGACTGTCCCAAGTAACGATCGTCTTTGCCAACCAACTAGGCCTATAGTGTGTAGATCGTTCAATACGATAGTAGACAGGTTGACTAACAGTATTCATAGGCTGTCGATACCCGCGATAACCCTATGCCGAGGTTCGATAACTTGATGTGCCCGTTGTTCGGTTTGACGTGCGTGGTCTGTGAGTCAGTGTAGAGACTGGGGGACCCGCGTGTGCTATGCAGTACATGCAACGGTGAATTATTCAGCGGCGCACTTGCGGCTAAACACCGTAACAGACCGGACGTAGGCCTATGTCGAGTCCAATGCGTCTTCGTCATGCAGTAGGCCTATATGCGAAAACAGAACAGAACGATTGTAGGGATCGCGAGATACCGAAACGAACGTACAGTTCCATGCCTTTTACGTGTAATTTTAAAATACCGCGCTTTGTACATGTTAATGTTTTGTTTATCTACTTAGTTAGTTAGGCCTAGGCCTACGTATAGGCCTACTTGGCAGCTGCCCCTAACCAAGGCCAGGCACTCTAGTTACGCTTTGTGATTGCACTGCTTTCAATAGCTAAGGCCTGGTGATTTTGCTTGATTCAGGCCAGAAAAGTTTATGTACAACTGAACAGGTCATGTATGGTACATAAATATAGGAAGGAGTGAGGCATTTTCTAAGTATGCAAGTTAGCGGGTGTTAAGAGTTAATAGAAGCAAGTTGCTGCATGAAAGGCAGGAACAGACCGCATAGCCACCGCACAGATCGATTCATCGTATTTGCCAGGTTGCGTCAATGTGCACGTCCATCTAGGCCTAACACATGGTTTCGGACCCACATTACAGCTGCCCCTAAACAGCATCTCAATCGGCTCATCCGATTTTGCAGGGTCACCGGTCTGCCAAACACAAGTGTCTGGTCGGCGATGCGGCCTTTCGCCAAATTACATTGGATAATTGTTAGCCTATGTGTCTTGGCAGAACGCCCCTGCTGTCATTTGCCTGCATGTGTCCGTGATAAACTGCCGGGTTCGTGTCGACCATTGCTGCATGTAATCATGGCACGTGCGTTGGTCGTTTCTCTACCAATGATGAGCCAATTTCCCACCTGCCGCTCAAGTATTCCAGCTCCAGCTCCAGCCAGTGGTTACTTAACATGTCTCGAGGCCCCCCTCCGGGGGATGAGGCTGCTTGCCTGTGTTGCAGAAGCTGCTGTAGTATTTGTTTTCGTGGACCGCTGTAACAGCAGCACAAATTATCAAATGAATTTATTTTATTGAAAAAAAGTAAAACGAGGTCAAGTCGCTACTGAGGACCTTGATACAGTGCGCGCGAGACAAAAACTAGCAAGTCTGCGTTCAGCCTTCTACGGTGGCTGTAAATGCGACACTGCTCGCATTTGCTGTCGACCGCCGTGCTGCTGTGCGCCATGCTGCGGCGGCTGTCGATCGATATCTCTTGCTCGCAGGGCGTCCAGCAGCAAACCCGCCGCATGCTGCTGCGCACAGTCGACCGATGACAGACAGATGGACGGACACCCGGCGGTTAGGCCTACATATACCCTCCTCTGCATGTATCAGAAAGTATAGATTATATGAGTACGTGAGTACTTGAGTAAATTACTCACATACGCATTTGTCATTATCGTCGTCAGTTATTAGAAAAATACAGAGTGAGCCAAAAAGTGAGGCCACAAACTCATGGCCAGAATTATGTCAAATCTTAACCGATTTTCAATTTTTTTCACTGGAAGATTCCATAGTAAACTTGCTGTAAAATTGTTGCTAAAAGTCCTACCACACCTTGCATATGTTGTCACACTACCTTGTGAAACATTAATGTCAGAAAACAAGCGATTATCGATAAATTACAATGTATTGTGGCTCCATATTTAAAGACGGGGTTCAACGGTAATTTTTTTTATCTGGCAGTGTAAAGGAGACTACTGAATAAGGGCACTACTACCACATTAGTAAGCGATTAATTATGATCAAACTCGAAAATAATGACTTTTATTGTTTTGCAAATTGTTCAGTTATTCATTAGTTATTCTTTGTGCTAGTGACGTCAAAGCTGACTTCCGTATACTCATGGCTCTCCGCGGTAATGACATTTAATATGCAGGCCCCGCCCTCAACGCTAAGCTGCGATGCGCTGGCCTTACGGCTGTTCCGCTCACTCACTCCGATGCCAATCACATCACAGTCTAGCAGAAGAGAACGCGCTCAGCTCAGTCAGCTATCCGGCGGGGGGAATTTTCCAACAGCGAACTCCGAATGCCGAATACCGCGTGAGAGCCATGAGTATTGACCTAGTGACGTCATAGCTGACTTCCGGCATTGCCAAGTTGGTTCTCGGCAGTTTCGATCGCAATATTTTTCGGCATCAAAATCGTCAATTAAACGAGAACAAATATTTTTTCTTTATATTTTCCACAATCACCGAGGCATAACTCTATCCCTTGATGCGCTTTGTTTTGAAAAGTGGAAATTCGTTAAACCCCGTATTTAAGGCGCGGCGAGGTTGTTATTACCAAATTAAGAAAGGTTTAAAGTTGAGTGTGCCAGTGAAAAAAATTACAATCGGCGAATATTTCGCAAAGTTACAAGCAAGAGCATGGTTGTCTAGTGCACTTTCTTCGTCTTTTAGCAGTGCACTGCATTGGTCAGGGGTACAAAGTGCATGAGACGTGTTATACATGTGGTTGTGGCTCAGTCATTATCTGGCTGCGTTATATTGCGTTATGTACTTCTGGATTTATGGATGACGTCATATTTACCCATATCCTCCAGGCAAAGGCAATGCAAGCAGCTGGACGTCTACTCAAAAGGGTGGGTGGAGTTATAGTTACTTATTTTTCACGAATGTTTTGCTTGAAATTCCAATCCGTCATCGTTTTAGACGAACCGGATATGGAAATTTATTTACACGCATTTTACTATATATACTGATTTGATCAGTAAATGGCAATTTTGTTGTTGAATGTTTTTTTTGTGCTGTAGCCTGCTTAGCTTTAATTGTACTCATATATGACATTTTTATTATTCTGTTGCTTGAAATGTTATTTCTACGCTGCGGTTCAAGAAATCGGACCCTACGAAATTTTCAAATAACTTTAACAGATATTGGCCAGTATCAGTATAATTTTTGGGACTTGGGTTGAAGTAGAGTTTAACGCCCCACCCGACACAATCTAGGTCATTTCGGGGGACACCTGAAGAAAATTGGTACCAGTAGGAAATACAGAGAACGGATAAGGGCTCTTTTCCGTGTTATCGCTGTTAACTTGTTCGCTGTTTCTTTGTCAGCTACACGGCATAAAACTATTACTTACCTCATTTAGTCGAATGAATCGTAGTCACTGCATGCCATAATGTCGATTTACACGAATATAGCATCGCGTTGACAAGCAGTATTTACGTTAACGACGTAATGACATAATCATTGACGTAATGACGTAAATAGTATGTTGTATACGTATGCATAAAAGTAGTCCGTCAGCTAAGTTCGTAATGTTTGGCTGTTTTCGTGAGTAGTTAAATGTGTTTTATCGTCCAAATGATTATATTTTTTAATTTCATTATTCTGGGGAGCCCCAGACATCACCCCCATAATTTTTCGAAAATTATTTCTCTTTAATAAGTCACAAATTTTGACAATGCAAATCAATGAGTACCAAGAATGCACAAAAATAAGCACTGAGGTGAATGAGCGAGTTTTGAAGAATCTTTGTATGCATTGGAATATATGGCTCCATTGATTTTAATTGGTACCATTTTCCTTCAGCCTAGCCTAATTTTTTGTACAGGGAATCTACAAAATTTCTCTAATGTTTACATTTGTAAACTGTGAATTTTGATGAAACAGGGTACCAGCTTAGGTTAATTTCACAGCAACCATTTACATGGTGTCAATAAACCCGGACCCTGGCATTACTTAACAAGAAACAGCAACTGTCATTAATTGTTTAGCCATTTAACATGAAAATGTTAGCAGAGGACTTGCTACATCCGATGTTACACTAAATGTCCAAAATGTCGCCCCTTTATGTGGACACAAGCCCAGATCTCCGTCTCCATTCATCAACAACAGTATGTGCTCGACCATATCTCAGCCAGACATTACTTCGTTTGTTCTTTCAAATGTTTCATGAATTAATTCAAAGAGGTCTTCTTCCACAATTTGTTGGGAATTCTTGCATGTAAAATTTCCCCATAGTAATTCTGCCCATTTGTCTATTCAGCAAATTTGCTTACTGGGTATATTAAAAATTATTTTCTATGTGCAAGTTAGCACAGTTATCAGCACATCAGTCACCAAGTGAACAAGTAGTCTGAAGTTGTGAGCTTAATTCTTGCCATGGAACCAGTGCCAGTGACTTTTTTACCTTCAGTGTTTTGACATTGTTGGTTGGGTGATAGAAAAGCATCTACTGTAAAATATTTTTAAAAAATGCAAAAAAGGTTTATATTTGGGGCTGCAGCCTAACCTGAAGTAACTTTGTAATACTAGTTTGGAGAAACATCGAACAAGAGTCTTTATTGTTACCATTAAGAATTTCTTGCTTAACTTTTAGAGGATATTAGTACAGTTTGAAAGTAGTGTATTGTGTCAGGTTGCTTTATTATGGTATTTTGTTTATTCAGTGGAAGTGCATGTTGTTGTATTACAGATATTGAGTGGCGTGTCTTGTGCTTTACACTCTGTAGTATGTGCTGAGATGAGTTACCTTGCACGTCTGTTAATACTGATCCACTTTCCTCTTTCTTTTGAGGAATCTCTAACATTGCAGATTCCTTTGAGGCATTCCATTACAAAGTTTGTTGATGCGGATACAGATAGTGGTTTTAATTCCAGGTCAAAACGTGCATTGCTGGGTGATCCAAATTATAATCTACATGGAATGGTAGGACAGGGTTATTACATTGAACTTGCTGTTGGACAACCAGAACAAAAGGTAAACCATGCCTACAGTTTCTTGTATAATTTTCTGTATAATTCAGTGACGTCTGTCTACAACTACACAGTGAGTCAAAAAAATGAGACACTAAACCCATGCCCATAACTTCCCAAATATTAACCGATTTTCAAAATTCTTTCGCTGACAGACTCAGTTGTTAATTTGCAACAGAGTCATATTTAAATATCCCACCACACCTTAAATATGTCGCTACACTTCCTTGTGAAATATGAATGTTAGAAAACTGGTGGAAATCTAAAATATGTATTGTGATTAATGATAAATCACAAGGTAGTATAGCCAAGCATTTAAGGTGTGATGAGTTATTTTACTACACATTTATCATTCAGTCTGCTGGTGAAAGAACTTTTAAAATTGGTGAACATTTGGCAAAGTTACAGGCAAAATGGTTGATTGTGTCATACGCCCCCATTTACCTTAAACATTTGTCCTCAAAAAGATGCAGAACTCGCCAGCACCATATAAGTAAAATAACTTGTGTATTACAGACAGAAACTGTTGCTAGTTGTTGTTATATTAATAGACAGATTAATGTGAGTTTATTGTCAACAAATATCGTACTGGTGTAGAGTGTAGACCAGTTTTGACTTAATGACTAACAGACTGACACCATCAGTAACTGACTGACTGCTGATCATGTACGGCATATTGCTGCAACATCTTTATCTTTGTTACAGCAGTTGTGTACAGTCAGTAGTGGGATTTTTTATATGGCCGATACTTAACTAATTAAATATTTTACCAGGCAAATGTTTTACAAGAGATTTTTGAGTGGCTAAGTCTTACATGGCAGTGTGCTTCAGTTTCTTTTGGAGCACGGTCATTTTTGGAACATAGATATTTCACAAGGTAGTGTAGTGACATCTTTAAGGTGTGGTGGAATATTGAAATATGATTTTGTTGCAAATTTACCACTGAGTCTGCCAGTGAAAGAATTTCAAAAAAATCGGTTAACATTTGGGGAGGTTATGTGCAAGAGTTCAGTGTCTTGTTTTTTTTTGATTCACAGTGTATTTATCTGTTACACATGAGTCGGCTTGAGATAAACCAGATAAGATACGTTCGTACCTTTAACGCAATACAAACATGACTGTCGTACATGATATTTGAAAAATAAGTCAGTGATCTGTATGTTGCAAACAATTTCGTGATAATTTCACCTTCCAGCTATGAAGTTTTGAATGAAGTACTTTGTAATGTTTGCATTGATTTGCACAGGTTAATGTTCTTATCGATACTGGAAGTAGTAATTTTGCAGTAGCAGCATATCCAGATGTTGGACTTGAAACATTCTTTAATGCATCACAGTAAGTAGAATTGTTTGGAATTGACATAAGAAATGAAGAGAATAATTTGTCACTAGGCTGTTAATGTAATTACTGTTGCATCTGGTCACTAATTGTTTTGTCACGTTCATAATTTTGTTTGTAGCAGTAGCTTTCACACTTAATGTTTAAAATGTTTAAGTTCGTTTGGGCATAATGACATGAATATGCGAAAACTAAAAAAGCAATTTACTATACAGTATATACATATGGTATATTGATAATGCATTGAAGTAAAATTGTAAAATGCCAGGATCAAGCATTTGACGTACAGTGTAGAGGAACTTAAAATTTCTGAGATAACTGGGAGGGCCACACATTGTGGTGTTTGCTGTCAAAATATTTACAGTGAAACAATTTGTATCATATTAAATTATGTGGATATTGTGTTGCAGGTCTCAAACTTTCGAAAATCTCAGTTCATATATACATGTTTCATATACACAAGGATCTTGGAGTGGTTTTCTGGGCATGGATTTTGTTAGAATTACATCACTAGCCAATTTATCTGCATTTCATGCCAATATTGCCATGATAACAGAATCGTCCGACTTTTTTGTGAATGGATCCATGTGGCATGGTATTCTTGGCCTTGCATTTAGCGATATTGCTCAAGTAGGTTGTTTCTGTTTTTAGTGTTTGGTTTATAGGCATGAGAATGAGAGTTTATGTTAAAGTGCTGCTCATTTTTTTGTAATTGAGGGTTATTAATCTCACTGTTATGTTAACTTTATCTTAAACTACTGCAGAAGATTTGTAGATAATCTGTTGTACTTGTACTTTCTAACATGAGTTGTATGATTTAGAGCATGATTTATTTGTCAAAACTGAAACGGGTTTCGGTTAGAGTTTCAGTGAAACTGCTTCATTTACGAAACTGAAACCAGTTTTGCGTATCTAGTAAAACCGTCACCGATCTTGGTTTCACCAGCTTCACTAGCGAAAACATGGAAGTCTGAAAGGATAATAATAAAAATAATGATGCATAAATTGGCAAGGAAAATTGTAACATACACACACACACACCCGTTTAACGGCCCTTTGTCCGGGACTACCTGGGTGAGCCGGTACCAGAAAGATACAATCAATCTGGACTTTGCTGAAGCAAGAGACAGTGGGTGGCAGTGGCATCAGCTGGGCCATATGCAAGCCTGCACCTCGCTCCAGACAGATAACCACACCAGCACCCCACTGCTCGGTTTTTTACAGGCTGGATGCCCTTCCTGCCGCCCAACCAACAGCGTCAAAGCACTGAAGGCAAGGGAAATTGTAAATGATGACAAAAATTATTTTCTGGATGACAACCGTAAAGTTTGGATGAATTTGGCATGTACCGGTTTGAAGTACTTTTAATACGCGATCTAGTTTGAACAGCCATATGTTTGTTTACATTGACAACCATTACCACAGAAATGCAGTTTCACGTGATCCATTTGTGCAGTGTGAAACCAAAACCGGTTTCAGTATGAAACTAAAACTGGTTTTGATGAATGGAGCATGCTCTTAATATTTATTGTACATGTTTTTGTAGCCAGACTCTGATTTGATGCCATTTTTTGACTCACTGACGTCCGAGTTGTCCATTCCTGATACATTCTCACTGCAGTTATGTGGCACTGATACCAGTTCATGGAATGAATCCTCTGATATTGTGGATGGTTTATTGGTGATTAACTATCTTTCATTTGTTATGGTCTTGATTAAGTGCCATCTTTGTGTGTCAGAAATTTTACTTTTAGTTTTAGATGTACGGATGCAAGTGTACTGTACGCCATATGCAGTACTGACTGTGCTATTTTGATCATAGATAATTCCTAAAGTTTTTGTCTGAACTTTTGTAACAGTAAAGAATACAACAGAAAGGAGTCTCGGTATGACCGTAGACAACATGTTGTCCTTCAGCGATCACGTCAACAACGTATGCAACGTATTTTCACATTCGGGCTCTACGTCACATTCGCCGGTGCACATCAGTCAATGATGAAAAGACAGTTGTGACTGCATTGGTGTCATCCCAGCTGGATTACTGCATCTCGATACTGTACAGCACCTCATCATCCAACCTCAACAAAGTACAGTGTGTGCAGAACACCCTAGCGTGTACAGTCATGGTGACCAAGAAACACTATTACATCACACTGGTGTTAGCCAATCTTCATTGGCTCCCTGTTACTGCCCGCATTCAGTTCAAAATTCAGAATCCCACTACTGACATTCAGGACACTCACTACCCATCAGACGAGTTACACTTACATTCATGACCTACTCCATCTGCACTGCTCGTCACGACAACTCAGGTCCGCCAGTCGCAACCTGCTTGAAATTCCGCGGATGATACCGGTTTTGCTCAACGCAGCTTCACCTACTGTGCTCTGCACATTTGGAACAGTACCTCACGACGTCACTGGCAACTTGAATGTCACTGCAGACACTTTTAAAAAGAAACTCAAAACGTTTTGTTACACTAACTGCTACTCGTAGATCCACGTGACCCCCGCGCCTGCGATTCGTCATCCTTATGACCAACACCTGGTGCATTAAATGCTGCATAATGACAATAACAATAATAAGTAACGTACTTGTTTAAAGGTTAGCATTGAAGCTGGTGCAGACTAAATATTGTTCATGTCGTTGAGTTTGTTTTGTTAGCATGTTAATGTAAGATGTCTGTGTAGAGTTAAATTATGATACAGGGTACTTAATGTTGTTTCATATCTTTATATTTATCTTTTAAGATCCTTTGAGTTTTTTTGACACCATGGTAAAAGCTCATGCCGCTGCTGTATGTGCATTTTTATGTTTATTGCAAGTACTATTATACTATATTATTATCATATTGTAGATTTTTTTTCATTTTTTGTATTATATGCTACAGGTTATTGGTGGTGTGGATTCTGCTTTGTATGTCGGTGATCTTCTGTATGTCCCGCTTCGTAGAGAGTGGTATTATGAAGTGATTATTACGGATATCACTGTTAGTAATGTCAGTCTTGGTCTGGACTGTAAGGAGGTGAGTTGAATTCAGATGCGTTTTCTGCTAACTTTGTTACATGCCGATATTGCATGAATTGTGTTAAATGTTATTGTTAGGGCTAACGATAAATATACAGTCAGTCATTAAAATTTTTAAGGATTAAATTTTTTTATTCATTAAAATTTTGATAGTTGTTATATCACTGTCAACCGACTATGAACTGGATACGTTGTCAACAGAAGGTGATTATCGCTATCTCCAGAGAATGTAAATACCTTACTACCTTAGTTTCTTCCCGAGACTGGATGAAGAATTTCTTGTTGCATTATATGACAGCTGTTGATTATTTTTGTGCCTTGGTCAACAACTGAAAAAATTAACACGTTTTCAAATTATCATATTACGGTCGATTTGTGTTGTACAATATTTAAAATCAAAATTAACATTTAACTAAATTGTTAATTTTTGAAAAGTTAACTATTAAATTTTTTTATTGTTACCAGCTCTGGTCTAGTTATTATCAAGTCAGGAAATTATTTGCTCAGAACAGGGTGGCACAGAGAAAAGTGGAGCATATGAACGTCATGTAAATAATTAGCACAATTGTGTCATGTGTCCAGCAGTCTGATTTCCAAAGGTTTCCTAACATTGTATAACCCTGAAGTAACAGATAGAATGATAGAATGAGTCATTTACTTTGGTGGATGGAACCACACCATTGTTTGTCATATAGGTGAATATAAGTAAAACAGAAGCAGTTCTGTTTTACTTTATACTCATATATGACATTTTTACGTTCTATGACCTTGAACCTTTTTTACACTGCTGTTCTTTACTGTATAGCTGCTGTTGTATGTCAAAACTGAATGCACATTTATGTCTACAATCTTACCTGGACATAGTTTTGTAACTATTTTTGTCGTTTGTGATAGTGGACCTTGCAGTTTTTTTCTGAGGCCACTATAAATAGTTTATAATGTAGTGTAATGTAATGATGTGTCATTGTAGTATAACTTTGATAAGACGATCGTCGACAGTGGATCAACAGACCTTCGCCTGCCATCACGTGTTTACGACACTACATTGCAGATGATGAAACAACAGACTGGTGTTAGTTGTGTTTAGTTTTCACTTCTGATAATTTGGATAAGTGTCATGTTGCATGTGCTGTGATATCATCACATAATGAGAAAAAAGTATTTGTGAGACGTTATAATTGGTTCTTTTCTGTTTATATTATTAACTGCTTGAGAACAACTGTAGAAGTGCGCATTAGATGATCTTAGTAGAACAGTGTGTGGAATGCTGACAAGGAGACGATGAATCTTACTGAAAGACATGGTAGCCAGAAGAGTATAATGGTGGGAGTAGGCCACAGTATTGTTGGCTAATGAAAAACTTACCTGACCTGGCTGACTGATGGCCAGTTATTTACTGTGATTGATAACCGATGTAAAACTTATTTGTAACTGCATTGCTTAACTAAAAAGCCCCCACTTGAAGTTTCACAGAGCACTTTAGTAGAAACATGTTTACGTTCTGTGACCATAAACATTTTTTTACATATGACCTTGACCTTTGAACTTGATCTGGACAGTGTCAAAATGAACCAGCATTTTATATATCTACGTAAGTCACAGGTTGTCTAATTCAAAATTTATAGTTTTGTTCAGATTCACAGTCACTTACACACACACCACATCTTACTGATTATTCACTGGAACTACTACACTGGTTGCTAAACTGCTAACTATGTGCTGATGATTTTTGACAATGTAGAGTATGGATCAGGAGTCTTTCTGGCAAGGTGATGACCTCTCATGCTGGCGTCGTGGTCGTCTTGGCTTTCAGTATTTCCCGACGTTGACGATATCCTTAGCAGCGTCATCGAATGAGACCGTCAAACTTATCGTGTCACCGCGGCAGTATCTGAGACTTGTCAGTGACAGGGAACGATACAGTGCACTGGTTGATATTGATATTGAGTATGATTGTTACAGGGTTTCCATTTCAGCTTCTGACAGTGGTGTGTGTTTCACCTGTATCATTTTCCTTGTTTGCTTACACGTAAGACGAAAGTTTTGCCCATATTGGAATCGTCTTTACCAGACAGTGAGACTGAGCGTGCTTGAAACATGTGACCAGTAACTAGAGGGAATGGAAACTGCAGATTGCAAGTGGCATAGAAAGATTTTGGGGGGGGGGGGATTTCATGAAAGAAGTCGATAAAGTTAGGAAGCATACTGGACAAGAAGGGATGACATTCAGTGAGTAATTTCACAGGTGGATGTCAGTGAGGATCTAGCAACAAAAATTTGCTCCAGTCACTCTCACAATCCTGGATGCAACTGAGTAATCTAATTTTTCTGGAAAAAAGCTGTGATACAGGTAGTGTTTATGTATTATAAAGTTCAACTTTATAATTGCTTTAAACCATTGTGCATGGGGAAGGGGAATGCATAGTCAGTTATATACCTCTAGTAGACAAACTTCTCCTTGATTAAATGACATATACTATTTCACTGCTTACAGTGTTGTTGGAATGTAGGTACAGTAATTGGTGCAATCATCATGGAAGGTTTCTATGTGGTGTTTGATCGACAAAATAAACGTCTTGGGTTTGCTCAGACATCATGTGGCAGCACATCAGACAGTGTTTTGTCACATGTTCAAGGTCCATTTTTCACGTCAGGTTTGTGCATTGTTTAGTGTTCTATGTTTGTTGTACTTACAACAGTAACAGTGACCAATTTAACGGCTCTGTTCCACGACGACCTGGGTGAGCCGGTACCAGAAAAATTCGTTGGTTTATACCCGCCTCCATGGCTATAACACAGTATCTCCAACTGTGTACATCTCCCATGGTCCATAGCACCCACCCTGCACAGCCATCTCCCACGGTCCATGGCACTCACCCTGCACAACCATCTCCCACGGTCCATGGCACCCACCCTGCACAGCCATCTCCCACGGTCCATGGCACCCACCCTGCACAGCCATCTCCCACGGTCCATGGCACCCACCCTGCACAACCATCTCCCACGGTCCATGGCACTCACCCT
>Ga0126332_10000439_pt1 | contig 15058 bp, 11 predicted proteins | sample InaspJWI42metaG_FD_94482 | JGI IMG/M metagenome (GOLD analysis project Ga0126332, IMG submission 94482) | Marine gutless worms symbiont microbial communities from Oahu, Hawaii - Inanidrilus sp. 2 OAHU.JWI-42 metaG | ecosystem: Host-associated > Annelida > Digestive system > Unclassified...
CCCGTGCCTGGTATGAAGGCCGAGACGCGCTGCATCCGTACAAAGGTGAAACCAATCCGCTTAAGGAGGATCCGAAGTACAGACCCGGCAACGGAAAATATTCGTGGTTCAAAGCACCACGGTATGAAGGTGAGCCCTGTGAAGTCGGTCCGCTCACCCGCGTGCTGGTCGCGTATGCCAACGGTCATCAGGACATCAAGCCGGTTGTTGACAGTGTGGCCAAACAACTGGGGATTCCGCTCGGGGCGTTGTTCTCAACCCTGGGTCGAACCGCAGCCAGAGGCATCGAGACCCTTGCTATCGGCCAGGCGGTCCAGGGCTGGGTCATGGAACTGGTTGAAAACATTAAAAGTGGCGACACGAAGACCTATCAGTCATGGGATATGCCCAACAGCGGCATGGGCGTCGGTCTGAACGACGTTCCGCGGGGATCCCTGGGTCACTGGATTCAGATCGAAAACAAGAAGATCAAGAATTATCAGTACGTGGTACCTTCAACCTGGAACCTCGGACCTAGAGACGAAAAAGGAAAAGTCGGTCCGGTTGAAGAATCACTGATCGGCACACCCATAGCAGATCCCAAGCGACCCCTGGAGGTCTTGCGAACGGTTCATTCTTTTGACCCATGTATCGCCTGCGGTGTCCACGTGATCGATCCTGACTCCAATCAAGTCTATGAAGTCAAGGCACTCTAAGGCAGCAAATAACCCCGTCCGCCTCCCCAGCCGGAAGGAGGCGGACGGATCACTTTCCGCCGCTTCATGCCGCACGCGGTTGGCAAAAAATATCCCCCCTTTTGTATGTCTGCAAAAGTGTCCAACCGAAATTATCAACTTTTTGATTTCAAACCCGTCAATGATTTTATAGAATATACGCGGCTGTGGGGGCTAAATGGCTATGACGAATATGTCTCGAGAAAAAAGAAACAAGACCGCAAGCTCCAAACAGATAATGATTCTCGGCGTCGGTTGCATTCTCTATTCGGATGAAGGTTTCGGTGTACGTGTGATTGAAGAAATCCAAAAGCGTTACGAATTTGCCGACAACGTGTCCATTGTAGATGGTGGTGTCCTGGGGGTTAATCTCCTGGGTGTTATCTCTCAACCCGATCATCTGATTGTCGTGGATGCCATCCGCAATAGAGGTAAACCGGGTGATCTCTACCGTCTGGCAGGTGAACAGATTCCAGAACGAATTCGGGCTAAAAATTCGCTTCATCAGGTCGATTTTCTGGAAGCGCTGACCCTGTGCCAGGCTCTGGACAAGGTACCGGAAACAGTTATCTTCGGCGTGGAACCGGAAGATATCGAAACGCTCAGCATCGAATTGACGCCCAAGATCAGGGTAAAAATGGATGCGGTTGTCGAGATGGTGCTGGCCGAGCTCGATCGGTTAGGCGTAACATACAGGAAAGGAAAAACGGATAATGTGCCTCGCTATCCCATCTAAAATCGTTAAAATTAAAAGCGGCATGGGAACGATCGACGTAGACGGTGTCCGGCGGACCTGCAGCCTTTTGCTGGTTGAAGATGCCCGGGTCGGTGATTGGGTCATTGTCCATGCCGGCTTTGCACTGCATAAGATCGATGAGGCGGCTGCAATGGAGTCTTTGCAGATTCTGAAAGAAGCTGCTGCATTCGTAGATGAAAAACAGCGATTGGAAAATGAGTGACGATTGGGAAAAATAATCAGTAATCAGACATTTTTCAGAATCATTGTTGCTTCAATCGTCAGCCCAACCGAACAAACATGGCAGAAAACACTATCGCCCGAAAGCTTGCGGTAAACGGAATTGTTCAGGGGGTGGGATTTCGCCCCTTTGTTTATAATCTTGCAAACCGGCACAACCTGAAAGGGCAAGTGGCCAACACATCCTCCGGTGTCGTCATTCACATCGAAGGCCTTGCAGACAACATTGACGGTTTTGCCGCAGATCTCACCGCCAAACACCCGCCGCTGGCTTATATTGTCGAAATATCCCACCAGCAAGCACCGGTTAACAGCTACACCGAATTTAGGATCGTAAAGAGCAAAAGCGATTCGGCCATATCCACCCTCATATCTCCGGATGTATCCGTTTGCGATGACTGCCGACGGGAGATGTTCGATCCGAACGATCGCCGATGTCACTATCCGTTCATCAATTGCACCAATTGCGGCCCCCGCTACACCATTATTGACGACATCCCCTACGATCGGCCCAAGACATCGATGAAGCATTTTAAAATGTGCCTCCAGTGCCAGGCCGAATATGATGATCCCGCCAACCGGCGCTTTCATGCCCAGCCCAATGCCTGTGCCGTCTGCGGACCGCATGTGCATCTATATGACAAACAGCATAAAAGCGTTGAAACGGATGATCCGATCGGAAAAACCGCCAGACTGCTTAAAGAGGGCCGTGTGGTTGCCATCAAGGGGCTGGGCGGGTTCCACCTGGCCGTGGATGCCCAAAACGACACAGCAGTCAAAGCCTTGCGCACGCGCAAGCATCGCGAAGAAAAACCACTGGCCCTGATGTCTTATGACCTGGCCTGCATTCAAAAGTATGCCGAGATCACGGTTGATGAGCAAAAACTGCTGACGTCGATCCAGCGTCCGATTGTGCTGTTGCCTAAAAAGGAGCCGAATTCAATTTCTCCGGATGTTTCCCCACGAAACAGGTATTTCGGAGTCATGCTCCCGTATACACCGCTGCACTATCTGTTGCTGGAACACGGCTTTACCGCCCTGGTGATGACCAGCGGCAACCTGAGCGAGGAGCCGATCGCGATCGACAACGGCGATGCCTTCGTGCGTCTGGCCGATATTGCCGACTATTTTTTGATCCACAACCGCGACATCTACCTGCGCAGTGATGATTCCATCGTCAGACGTGTGGCCGGTGACACCCGTTTGATCCGGCGCTCCCGGGGATATGTGCCGATTCCGGTATTTTTAAAAAAAGATCTGCCACCGGTATTGGCTTGCGGCGGAGAATTAAAAAATACCATCTGCATCACCAAAGGCCGCATGGCCTTTATAAGCCAGCACATCGGCGACCTGGAGAATCTGTCGACCCACGAGTTTTTTCAGCTGACCGTCCGGCACATGCAGCGAATCCTAGGGGTCGAGCCGGAGATTGTCGCCTATGATATGCATCCGGATTATTTGAGCAGTCGCTGGGCCGCAGCGCAGCAGGATGTTGAAAAAATTTCCGTGCAGCATCACCATGCCCATATTGTCAGCGCCATGGCCGAAAACAAAATCGAAGGCGACGTGATCGGACTCTCTTTTGACGGCACCGGATACGGGATCGATCATCGCGTGTGGGGGGGCGAAATTTTGATTGCCGATGAAAAAGAATTTACCAGAGCTGCCCACCTGGACGATGTGCCGATGCCCGGCAGTGCCGCTGCCATCAAACAACCCTGGCGCATGGCCCTGAGCTATCTGCAGGCGGCCTTCGGGGATGACCTCTGGAACCTGAAATTACCGCTTTTCAAAGAACTTGAAGCGGATAATATAAAGATCATTCTTGAAATGATTCGAAAAAACCTCAACTCTCCGCAAACTTCCAGCCTGGGACGGCTGTTTGATGGTGTGGCGGCGATTGTTGGTTTGAGAATGCATGTTGCTTTTGAGGGGCAGGCCGCCATGGAACTGGAAATGGCAGCCGATCAAGCAACGGATGAGATTTACGAATATGAATGGCGGCAGGACGACCGCATTAAAATCCTGACGCAGCCAATAATTCGCAGCGTAGTAAACGATGTGGTTTCCGGCGTAAAATTACCGGTTGTCAGCGCCCGCTTTCATCATACCCTGATCCGGCTGTTTTGCGACCTTTGCGGAAAACTCCGCCGGTCCAGCGGCCTGAACCGGGTGGTGCTCAGCGGTGGTGTGTTTCAGAACGCAATCTTATTAACCGGTTTACACCAGACCCTTGAAGAAAAGAATTTTGAGGTGTATACCCACAAGCTTGTACCGACCAACGATGGCGGGATCAGCCTGGGACAGGCGGTGGTGGCGGCAGCCAAAGCCACACAATAGCCATCCGGTGTTGATAGAAGTTGCAGAGTTGTACCCCAGGCTGATGATCGCTTCGCTTGAGGACCGGCCCTGACGGGCCTTGAGGATCGTCCAGCAGAGCTGGACTGAAGGATCGAGCCCTGCGGGCTTTTGAGGAAATTTAAATGGATGATTTTTTAAACCTCAAGCCCCGCGAAGCGGGGCGATCCTCAAGCGAAGCGCAGCGGAGCGGTCCTCAAGGCCCGTCAGGGCCGATCTGTGAAAAAAGCTCGAATTGTGATTTCACCTAAAAATTAATGATATAAAAAAAACATTCTACAGAGACGATTATTACCATGCCCTTAAAACACCTTGATGAATACCGGGATGCGGAACTATCCAAACCGCTGGCGGAAAAAATCCGCAAAATCAGCCAAACCCCCATTCGCCTGATGGAAGTCTGCGGCACGCATACCGTATCTATTTTCAGAAGCGGCATTCGGACGGTGCTGCCGGATACCATTTCTTTGCTGTCCGGTCCGGGGTGCCCGGTGTGTGTGACCGATCAAAGAGAAATTGATGCTTTCATCGCACTGGCCCGAGTTGATGATGTCATCGTGACCACCTTCGGCGACCTGATGCGCGTGCCCGGAACGGTCTCTTCGCTCCAAAAAGAAAAGGCCGACGGAAGAGATATCCGCATCGTCTATTCGACCATGGATGCGGTCGAAACCGCCAAAAATAATCCGGATAAAAAAGTTGTCTTCCTGGGAGTCGGTTTTGAAACGACCGCCCCGACGATTGCCGCATCCATGCTGTCGGCGCAACAGACGGGTACGGCCAATTATTTTGTTTTTTCGGCCCACAAACTGGTACCGCCGGCGCTGGTTGCCCTCATGTCGAGCGGCGAATTCAAAATCGATGGATTTATTTTACCCGGCCATGTTTCCGTTGTTATCGGTTTAGATGCTTACAGATCTTTTTTTGATCAATTTCGAATTCCTTGCGCGGTTTCCGGATTTGAGGCCGCCTATATTCTTCAGGCCATCTCGATCCTGGTGGCTCAGGTCGAGGCAGGTTCACCGGCACTTGAAAATGCTTATGGTCGGGCCGTCACCGCTGAAGGCAACCGGACCGCTCAGAAAGTACTCCGGCAGGTATTCGAGCCGGCCGATGTGGCCTGGCGCGGTATCGGTGTCATTCCATCAAGCGGGCTGAAAATCAGAGCTGAATTTTCCGAAATGGATGCGGAAAAGATGTTTACGATTGAATTACCCGAATCCCAGGATCCGCAGGGTTGTGCCTGTGGTGAAATACTCATTGGCATCAAGACGCCACCGGAATGCCCCCTATACAAAACGGTCTGCACTCCCATGGATCCCATCGGTCCCTGCATGGTCTCAACCGAAGGAACCTGTGCAGCGTACTACCGATATCATGCACCCTAGGTTACAGGGTTATAGCGGGTAGTATAAATGGATATGATCCTTTATTGGTGATCCGTCAAGCTGTGAGGAAAGAATGTGAACCACAAAGACACAAAGATCACAAAGGCAAGAAGTATGGATAACTACTTTGTGTCCTTTGTGCCTTTGTGGTTAAAACAGATTTTTCCTTAATAGCCTGTTTCAGGTCACCCATTGGGCATGGATATGATCCTTTATTGGTGATCCGTCAAGCTGTGAGGGAAGAATGTGAACCACAAAGACACTAAGATCACAAAGGCAAGAAGTATGGATAACTACTTTGTGTCCTTTGTGCCTTTGTGGTTAAAACAGATTTTTCCTTAATAGCCTGTTTCAGGTCACCTGTTGAGCCCGGAAAATGAGGTCGCATTCATGAATTTCGACAAAATTCTTCTCGATCATGGCAGTGGTGGTAAAATCTCACACAGCCTGACAACCGATCTGATGCTGCCAATTTTCGACAATCCGATCCTTGCCGATTTGAACGACGGGGCAATTGTTGAAATCGATGGAAGACGTCTGGCCTTTTCCACCGACTCCTACACCGTGGATCCCATTTTTTTTCCGGGCGGCAATATCGGCGATCTGGCCGTCAATGGAACCGTCAATGATATTGCCATGTGTGGTGCAGTGCCCATGTATATGAGTGTCGCCTTGATTATCGAAGAAGGATTCGCAATAGAGGCGCTCGAAACGATTCTGAAACAGATGGGCCGAGCGGCTGAAAAAGCCGGTGTCATGGTGGTTACGGGCGACACCAAGGTAGTGCCGAAAGGCGCGGTTGACAAAATCTTCATAAACACATCCGGATTCGGCCAAATCCCGGAAGGCATTGATGTTGGCAGCACACTGGCCAGAGTCGGCGATAAAATCATCCTGAGCGGTACGATCGCCGACCACGGTGTTACGATTTTAACCCAACGCGAAGGGCTGAGTTTTGATTCATCGGTGACCAGTGACAGCGCGCCGCTGAACCGCATGGTCGCCAAAATGTTTGCCGTCAGCAAAAAAATTCATGTGCTGCGTGATCCGACCCGCGGCGGGGTCGGCACCGCGCTGAATGAAATCGCGGACAAATCAAAGGTCGGGATAAAAATATATGAAGATAAAATCCCATTGAAAAACGAGGTGATCGGCATCTGTGAATTACTCGGTTTTGATCCGCTTTATTTGGCCAACGAAGGCAAACTCCTAGCTTTTGTCGATCCGGATCATGCGCAGACCTTGCTTGAGGTGATGCGGACGGATATGCACGGAAAAGACGCCGCCACTATCGGTGAAGTGATTGCCGGCCGTCCGGGGCAGGTAGTTATGGAAACCCGGATCGGGGGCCTGCGCATCGTGGATATGCTCACCGGTGAGCAGCTGCCAAGGATATGCTGAATTCGGCGCTGAACATTGCGAAAAGCGGCGTTTACAAAGATCTATACGCAAGTATCGGTGCCGATCCTTAAAACTATACAAATTTTCGGTCTTGTCCGATAACATGAACAGATTAGATCCGATTATATACCTCCTGGCGTTTTTCATTATCCTAGCCGGCTGTAGCGCCCGTAAAGAAATTGTTTTCAGCGGCCGCACCATGGGCACCACATATCGTGTTAAGGTCGTTGGCGGATACTTTCAAAATACGGGCGGCTTGCAGGAAAAAATCGATCGGCGACTGAAGGCAATCAATCAAAGCATGTCCACCTATCTTGCTGACAGTGAGATCAGTAATTTCAACCGGCTTAAAAAAGCCGACACCCGGTTCGAGGTTTCCAATGATTTTCTGCAGGTCATGCGGGTGGCCGCAAATATTTATCGGCTCAGTGACGGCGCCTGGGATGGAACTGTCGATCCGCTGGTCAACCTCTGGGGATTTGGACGCAAGGACAGCGGCGGTGCAATACCGGATAACCAAAAGGTCTCCAAACTGCTGAAAAATGTCGGATTTGATTTTATCAAAATTTTAGACGATCGGTATTTGCTAAAAACCAACCCTTCCGTTACCCTGGACCTGGGTTCAATCGCCAAGGGTTTTGGTGTGGATCAGATTGCGGAACTGATTAAAGCTCAGGGATTTAAAGATTTCCTGGTAGAAATCGGGGGCGAAGTATATGCCGCCGGATTTAGAAAAAACGGCCAACCGTGGCGTGTCGGTGTGAATAAACCTCGAAAGGACGCTCCAATCAATCAGGTATACAAAGTGGTGCCACTTACCGATAAGGCGATGGCCACCAGCGGTGATTATCGCAGTTTTTTTGAGATCAACGGTAAGCGCTATTCCCATGTGATTGATCCGCGAACCGGACATCCGGTTGCCAACGGTGTCGTCAGTGCTTCGGTTATTGCCGACAATTGTACCTTTGCCGATGGGTTGGCCACGGCGATTATGGTCATGGGTTACGCCAAAGGACTTGCGCTGGTCAACAGGCTCGACGGTGTCGAATGTCTCATCGTGGTAAGGCAAGCTGACAGCACCCTGCAGGACTATTTCTCCAGAGGTCTGGCAATGGAAAACTAAAACAGGGAGTTCAGAATTTAAGCGTTACAAAGAAGTTTTGGCAAGACAACCCACAATTTCATTGACAATCAAAGGCGGCTCAAGTATTTTCTCATCCTAATTTCATCAATTCATTAAAGAGCTTATGATAGCTTGTTCATCTTTGAGTCAGCCGGATAGATAAACTATCCTATCGATAACTGTTAACATTTATACACAACCAAAGAAAGGATCAAAAAGGTGGAGATCGTTGTATTACTCAAACAGGTGCCTGCGACCGAATCGATGATCAGTGTCGCGGATAACGGTGTATCCATTAGTACGGCTGATCTGAAATGGGTCATCAGCCCTTACGATGAATTCGCCGTGGAAGAGGCGCTTCGAATCAGAGAGGCGCAGGGGGGAAAATTAACAATTCTTACCGTCGGTCCGGATAAAGCAACCGAGGCCATCCGAACCGCCCTGGCTATGGGGGCCGATGAGGGCGTTCTGATCAACGATCCGGCCGCCGAAGGCTGTGATGGCTTGGGGGTTTCAAAGATTCTGGCTGCCGCGCTCAAAGACATACCCTATGATTTGCTTATCGCCGGCCAACGGGCCGTCGACGACGACAATTTTTTGGTCGGTACGGCGGTCGCCGAGTATTTGGGCATCCCGAATATTTCTCTGGTGAATAAGCAGGAGATTTCCGACGGCAAGATTAAATGTCATCGCACCATCGAAGGCGGCGTGGTGGTGGTTGAAGCACCCCTGCCGGTGCTATTCACAACCCAGCGCGGCCTAAATGAACCCCGGTATGCATCGCTGCCGGGAATTATGAAGGCCAAGAAAAAGCCTCTGGCCGTCAAAACCCTTGCAGATGTTGGACTGGATGCGGCAAGCCTGGGAGAGCCGGCCACAAAGATCGTATCCATGACACCGCCGCCGGAAAGAAAGGGCGGCAGAATCATCGCAGGCGAAACGGCTCAGGAAACAGTAGCCGAACTGGTAAAACTGCTGAGCGAAGAAGCCAAAGTAATTTAAAACTGCCGATGACAAGGCGCTTATCGAATTAATTTGATTCAGAAAATCCAAACTCGAAAATCGAGATTACGGAGATAGTTATGAGCATTTTAGCTGTTGCAGAACAAAGAGAGGGTGAATTTCGAAAAGTCACCTATGAGGCTGTCAGCGAAGGCAGACGGATCGCAGACAGCATGGGAACGGACCTGACTGCAGTCGTGCTTGGCGCGGGTATCGAGGCCGCGGCCGGTGATTTGGGCAAGTATGGCGCCGATAAGGTGCTTGTGGTGGACAATCCGTCTCTGGCCGAGTATTTAACCGATGCTTATACCAATGTGGTCGCAGATATTGTATCCCAGGAGTCACCGGACGTGATCGTTATCGGCGCTTCGACCCAGGGCAAGGATCTGGCAGCACGCTTGGCTGCCCGTTTAAACGCCGGACTGGCCATGGATTGTGTGTCCGTGCGCGTTGAAGACGGCAGTATCGTGGCTACCCGGCCGATGTATGGCGGTAAAATGTTAACAGATGTGGCATTGAGCGCCAATCCGCAGATCGTTGGCACTCGACCAAATGCCATGGCGATCGTGGAAACCGCCAAAGCCGGAGCTGTTGAAAAGTTGGATCTTGATGCGGGAGACTGCAAACTGCAGTTCGTGGAAAAGAAACTGGAAACCGAAAAGGTCGAACTGACGGAAGCCGATATCATCGTATCCGGCGGCAGAGGTATGGGCGGTTCGGATTATGCCATTGTCGAGGAGCTTGCAGCGGTTCTGGGCGGTGCGGTCGGGGCTTCACGCTCGGCGGTTGATGAGGGCTGGCGTCCGCATTCGGATCAGGTGGGGCAGACCGGCAAGGTTGTTTCGCCAAACCTTTACGTCGCCTGCGGAATATCCGGTGCCATTCAACACCTGGCTGGTATGTCTTCATCCAAAGTCATCGTGGCCGTCAACAAGGACCCGGAAGCTCCGATTTTTTCCAAAGCGGATTACGGTGTGGTCGGCGATCTGTTTGAGATGGTTCCGTTGATTACCGAAGAAGTGAAAAAACTAAAAGGCTAGCGCGCATGGCGCCAAGCGATGCCGGCAAGGCGCATAGCGCATAGGGGCAAGCGTTAAAAATGAAGGCTGCCAGCCTGGTTCGGCAGCCTTTTCCATTTTATCCGGATTCGGTATCAAAAAAAACGCAAAAGCTCAGCCACTAAGACACCAAGACACAAAGCCCGCCCTGGCGTGACTCGGTTGAGTAGAATGAATTAATTGGGGCAGGCGAAAACCGGAACCTATGGAACTCCGGTCCCAATCAAGCAGGTCTGGGCCAGGGAATGAAAATGAAGTTAGTTTATGTCATGAACTACCCAGGCGCAAATTAAAATATCAATTAAAGCGCCTCTTTTAAAAACGGCATCGATATAATTATATTATAACCTTTGTGGCTTAGTGCCTTTGTGGTTATATTATTACAAATAAACGAATTTTCCAGCACCCATTGTTACTCACGTACCATGAAAATCCACCTCGTCAGCCTCGGATGCGCCCGCAATTTGATCGATAGTGAAATCATGCTGGGCCGGTTGCTGCGGACCGGCGCCAAAATTGTCGATGATCCGGGTGATGCCGAGGTCATTATTGTCAACACCTGCAGCTTTATCGATTCGGCCGCCGATGAATCCATCGATACCATTTTGGCGCTGGCAAAGTACAAAAAGAACAGTTCCTGCCGACGACTGGTTGTAACCGGTTGTTTACCGGAGCGTTACCGGGAGGATATTGTCGATGCCATCCCCGAAGTGGATGTCTTTCTGGGAACCGGCGCCTTTAATCGGATCGTGGAAGCAGTGGACGGGTATCTGGATACTGCCGGTTGCATCCTGCCGGATCCGGATTCTGTCGTCCTATCCGGCGGTGACGCAACGCGGGCGCGCAGTGCTCCTCACATGGCCTACCTAAAAATTGCTGAAGGCTGCAGCAAGCGCTGCACCTATTGTATAATTCCCAAGCTGCGCGGAAAACAAAAAAGCCGCACGCTTGAAGACATTGTTTCCGAGGCCTGCGACCTGGTGCGCACGGGTGTAAAGGAATTGGTGCTGGTATCTCAGGATACGACCGCCTACGGAAAAGATTTGCCCCCGGGGACCGGTCTTGACCAGCTGCTGGACGCACTGGCGAACATACCTGCTGGCCGAGAAAGTACAATCTGCAGTGTGCCGGAGGCGGAAAAATTCTGGATCAGATTTTTATACGGGCATCCGGAAAGTATTGACGAATCTGTGCTGCGAACTGTTGCGCAACACGCCAATATATGCTCGTATTTTGATATACTCATTCAGCACGCCAGTGATCCGGTGCTGAAAAGAATGGGCCGCAATTATACCAAAGCGGACCTTTATCGTTTAGTCGACCGCATGCGATCACTGGTACCCGAGGCTGCCCTTCGGACCACGATTATTGTCGGGTTTCCGGGAGAAACCGATCAGGAGTTCAATGATCTGATGCAATTCGTTGAAGATGTTCGCTTCAATCACCTGGGCTGTTTTATGTATTCCGACGCCGAAGACTTGCCTTCCCACCGGCTTGACGGTCATGTTCCGGAGACGGTGGCCAAAGAGCGTTACAATATGCTAATGTCAACCCAGGTCAAGATATCATCCGGTCACAATCGAAGGTACGTCGGCAGATCGATTCCGGTGCTGATCGAAGAGCAGCTGGAAGCACATTTGTTTGCTGGACGCAGTGCCTTTCAGGCCCCGGAAGTCGATGGTGTGACGTACATGCGCAGCAAACAGCTTCAAACCGGATGCATTTCCGACATCAGAATTACCGACGCGCTGGAGTATGATCTTGCAGGAGAAGCCGAATGAGTGAAGAGCTGAAGCAAAAAATCCTTTCCAACGTCAAGTATGACCTTCAGGAAATCGAGCAGGCCCTGACTGAAAACCTGAAACCTTATCTTGATCTGGTATCGGAAATTGCCCATCATATCTTGTTCAGCGGCGGCAAGCGCCTTCGACCGCTGCTGATGGTTCTTGCTGCCAAGCTTTGCGGCTACAACGGCAATAATGCGCCAAAGTATGCAACCATCTTTGAATATTTGCATGCCGCCACCCTTTTGCACGATGATCTGGTGGATGATGCCGCAATGCGCCGGGGCAAACCGGTTGCCAATTCGGTTTGGGACAATTCCACTGCCGTTCTGGTGGGTGATTTTTTACTGGCGCGTTCACTCTCCATCGCATCTGAAACCGGGCGAACGAGGATTATTAAAGTGATCGCCGAGATCACTGAGAACATGTCCCAGGGTGAAATCCAGCAGCTGATGCGCAAAGGCGCACTTGATCTGGGTGAAGAAGAATACATGCAAGTCATTCGCCGCAAAACCGCGGTTCTGTTTCAAGGCGCCTGCCGAATGAGCGCGATTCTTTGTGATATGCCGCAAACCAAAGAGAAAGCTCTCGCGGATTATGGCCTGAATCTGGGACTTGCCTTTCAGATGGCGGATGATCTGCTGGATTATACGGTCGACAGTGCAGTGCTGGGAAAACTCGTCGGGGCCGATCTGCGGGAAGGGAAGCTAACCTTGCCGGTAATTTGTACCCTGGGCCGGGCCGGTAATAAAGATCGCAGGCAAATGATTGAAATTATAAAAAACAAGGATTTTTCGGTAGATCAATTCGAAAACCTGATTGAGATGTTGCATAAATACGGCGGCATCGGCTATACAAAACAATGTGCCAGAGAACACATTCAGCGGGCCAAGCAGGCGCTGTCCGTGTTTGAAGATTCAGCGCCAAAAGAAATTTTAGTGGATATTGCCGACTATGCACTGGCCCGCAAAATGTAAATGTGCTAATAATAAGGCGATGATCCGGACCGGATTATCCGGTCGTAAGCCGCAACAAACGCCCCAGATAAGAAGATGACGGAACCCACCGGGGGAAGGAGAACGAGACATGTTCGAACTTAAATGCCAGGTCCGAGTATCGAAAACCATCGTTTTACCGCTCGCTGTTTTGATGTTTTTTTTAAGTGCCCTGGCGAGTGAAGCCAAGACGCCGTCCGATACGGTCGTGGTGGTTGGAACCGCTGTCGTTTACAAAGACAACATTACGGCGGCAAGGCAGCGGGCCATATCTAACAGTCTGGTATCGGCGGTCAGTCTGGCAGCGGCCGACCTGCTCTCTGTGGAAGCGCTGATCGACCACTATGAGAAACTCAATCAAATCCTGTACGATCAGACCGGCAAATATATTCAGGACTATAAAGTTTTGACGGAATCAGCTTTCGGGAAGAATTATCGCGTAATGGTTCAGGCCACTGTATCGAGCAGTGTCGTGAAAAATCAACTTACCACAGCCGGAATAATACAGGCCCAGAAGTCGATGCCCAGAGTGCTGTTTTTTATTGCCGAACAGGATCTTAAAGACCCGGCACCGCGTTACTGGTGGGGCCAGGACATGCCCTATACCAAACCGGCGGCCGAGATGGCCATTGCTGAGACGATGCGGGAACAGGGTTTTAGGATCGTCGAACACGGTCCCCGGGTTCAAAATATGGCGATCAGGTCGATCAACGATACACCGGAAATAACCAGCGAGGATGCGATTAATTTCGGTAAAGCATTGAACGCGGATGTGGTCGTCATCGGCAAGGCACTCGCAGACAGCGCCACGAACACAATGGGATCCGGTATTCGGTCGTTTAAAGGTTTGATCAATGCCCGGGCCTTCAGGACCAAAACCGGCGACCAGATCTCTGTCGTGGCCCGGAACGCTGTGACCGCCAATGTCGATGACGTGGCCGGCAGCCGGGATGCGCTCAGAGGCGCCGGAAGCCTGACCGGAGAGCAATTGGCGCTGGAAATTGCCGCCGCCTGGCAGAAAGAAGGCCTGGAGGCGGACAAGATCGAGATTCAGCTGAGCGGCACCCGCAACCTGGCCAACTTCGTCATGTTTCGAAGGATGCTCAACACCGTTGAGGGCGTGCAAGGCGTGCAGGTCAAGGAACTTAAAGCGGATAATGCCGTCCTCAATGTCGACTACAAGGGCAAACCCAAAGAGCTGGCAGACGCGCTGATGCTGCACGCCTTTGAAACCTTCGGCATCAACATTTATGAGGTTGCGGAAGACGGTTTAAGAATTCAGTTGCTGAGCCATAAATCTTCGGCGGCGAAAACGAACTAGTGTCCATCCGGAAATAGCATCTTTTGGCCAAATACTGCGTTCTCAGAATTTTTCGATCCTCGACGTAGACCCACTACGCCTGCGGTCGAAAAATTCCTGCGGCCTTGTCTTTGGCCAAAATCTACCATTTCCGTATGGACACGAACTAATATTTACCTACCGGCTGCAAACATATAGAAACCTTTTATCGATTCACCGGTCTTGCCGGCCTATTGATTATTCTTGACAGCTTAAATCGCCGGTGTTAAATAAATCATTCTCATAAAGGCACGTAGCTCAGGGGGAGAGCGCTACCCTGACACGGTAGAGGTCACGAGTTCAAATCTCGTCGTGCCTACCAAATAATATCAATAAGTTGAAGCCGATCCAACCGATCGGCTTTTTCGTATTTTTGGCCATACAGTATGGCCAATAATTCTATATTGTTGAGATGTTTAATTTTGCCTGAAAGAAATCGTATTTTGGATGGAGTATGGATATATGTAATTTGAACTGGTTGTATCAATTGCGGATAGATATTCAAATCCGCAGAGATAGAAAGGCAGGGCTATCATGACCATGCCCGCTTGACACAAGACTATAAATTTATCTCTTCTTAAACTGAGCAATAAATAACCCGGTAAGTACGGTGGTTTTAGGCTTCACCCCACCGACCTGCTCGTGTGGATATTCGGTTCACTCGTCGTACCGATAGTCCGGCCTTTTTGAGCGATCGCATTCTTAAGGAAATCAGCGACTTCTCCCCCCACCCGTATTTCGGCATGAAATCAAGGTTGCCCCCCAGACTAGAAGTTCTTGAATTCAGCCTCATACAAGGGGATGTAACAGTTTAGTCCATATGAAAGAACTATGTCGCTGGCAAGGAGGCAAGGCAGGTGCTAATAACGTAGCTATGATGAGTCATTATAAAGTGCAGCCTGAGCGGTGGGGGTATCTGCA
>Ga0126332_10000440_pt1 | contig 15053 bp, 11 predicted proteins | sample InaspJWI42metaG_FD_94482 | JGI IMG/M metagenome (GOLD analysis project Ga0126332, IMG submission 94482) | Marine gutless worms symbiont microbial communities from Oahu, Hawaii - Inanidrilus sp. 2 OAHU.JWI-42 metaG | ecosystem: Host-associated > Annelida > Digestive system > Unclassified...
CTTTTGTTACGGTCCACTGGTGTCAGAGTTGGGGGGCCCAGAGTGCATGGTGCCCCCCCCCCCAACCCCGTCATTGGGGGGGCGGTGCCCCCCCGGCTCCGCCGCCGATGTTCGCGACCCCCAAAAGACACTTCCTTGCGCGGAACCGCGTCGTTTGACGTATTTTGCGTCAAAATCGGTGCGGTCGTCTCGGCTGTAGCCTTTCTCAAGAACCCCCTCTCCAAAAAATAGCCGAGTCACTTTGTGCCGAGAGGCGCGAAATCACGCATGCGCAGAACCGAAACCCCTGAACTGATTTCGATAAAATTTTGCACGGTGGTAGGTATCCCCGACGTAGTTACCTACACAAATTTTGGTGACCATCGGTTAAGGGTTTTTTTTGGGGGCGGGGGGTCAAATTTCCCCCTCTCCCATAGACTTTCATCGTCGCCCTTACAACACTCTCGCACTACCGTGCGAGCGTGTGATACACCACGTACGTGTTGTCGCACCACCATGACAACGCTATCGACTGCATGACGAGTGCCCTAGCCTATCTGTCGATTAGCCCGCACGTCGATATATCAAGTATGGAACACGCTTTATTACGGATAGCTCTCTGAAGTAGTACGCGAGCGCGTCATTATTATAGCACTGCTTATTGATTTTGACTCGCACTGCTACGTATATAGGCCTGCATGTAGGCCAGATATTTTCTATCACCGTCACTGAATAGGTCCGTAATAAACAAGCTATATTGCCAGGGCTAGTGATTTGCAATTTTCGTGGTGTTTTTTTTCTCTCTCGTACTGCGAGTGTGAAACTGTGTGATTGATAGCGGCTTGGACTGTGGCCGTTGTGAAGCGAAGAATGCGCGACACCGCATGCAGCAGCTGCTGCAGCAGCACAGAGTAGTTAACCGTCCACGCAGCACCGCGTAGCATTGACGTGACGGCATACAGACGTTGACAGGCCGTCTCTCTTCGACTCAGACAAGTCTACGCTTTAACAAGTCAGTGCTTGACATTTTTGGAAAACGTCTTCTTGAAGTTTACCGCGTGTAGCAGAAATTAGCATTACTACAAGTCGGCTTTTTATTCTGTTGGTAAGTTTCCGCTTAGCGTGAACGAAAAAAAACGAAATTAGTAAGCTGACCGGGGTATTGTGATCGAGCGTGTCTGTCTGTTAACACGCGTATCTCAAGAACCACATAGGAACTTCAGCATAGGTCTGCGCACGTTACCTGTGGCGGCATCGCGATACGTTATGTACGTCTGGTCGTGTGGATAACGATCATAACGTCATATTTGTACATGGCCAGTAGTCGGCCACACCAAAAAGGCGTATATACTATAGGCCTAGCCAATGTGACTCACGGGGACATCAGGTATTTGACACCGCTGCCTATGCACAAGACTCAAACTGATACACTAGAACCAGAATTGTCCATGGTTCGGTTGACCCGTGGGTTGGGTTGGGTCGAGATTTTCCAGTTTTCAATGGGCTGGGTTGGGTTAGATCCACTACAGCAAATGTACTAACATTTTAAAAGGATTATGTTAATGCATTTAAAGCACAAGTCAGACAAGATTTGGTTGCACCAAGCAGAAGATCGGCCAAGCAAGAAGATCGCCTGCTGATCAGTAAAGAACACGAATAAGTTGACGCTTGGTTGACTAAAAGTACGAGGTAAGTTCTGTGTATAAAAATACGTCACTGCTAAACTGTAAGCTCCATTGTTAGTTGTATTGGTTGGGTCCAAATTTTTCAACTTGTAGTGGGTTGCGTTGGGTTGGGTTAGTCAGCTGATGTGTTGGGTTGGATCGGGTCACACAAAATGGACCCATGGACAACTCTGACTAGAACTTTAAGTGCGTATACATTTTGCAGCCGATTGTACAGCCAGTTGGTCGAAACGTTTCGAATATTCATTCGATGAAACGCGCCACATGTTTGCTGTCCACACAGCCGCCTTGCTGTGACGCAATGACGTCGTAAATGTCCTGGCTAGACCGCTGAAGCGCTGCTTCGCTGCGCTTATTTGCATAGTTCGTCCAACCGGTTGTACAACGGGTTGTAAAGTGTAATTACTAATCACCATGCTAGGCAGCACCGGGGTCTCTTGTCTGCAATAAGTACCTTGTTTTATGCGTAAGACATTAAGGTTTAACAGCAAATCGCAAGTCGCTGTTGTCGAAGTCTCGATCTGTTCAGTTCCGGGTCGGATCAGACGGCTAAATGCACGTACTTACAACTGTTAATTTTAAAAGTAGAACTGGATTATTGAAACATGTAGGCTACAACTTTACAGAACGTGTAGCCAAAGTGTTGGCCTATGCAAAAGATCATTTAACCCGGATTTTGTTACTTTCAAAATAATTCAAATACAATGGAGCTTTGGGCCAGTTGGAGTCTAATGGGTTTAATCTGTGCGTCTTGGAAACAGTTAACCAGTAATGTTGTCCTTGTCTTTGGTCTTGGTCCTTGGTTGTTCTTGACCTTAAGGACAAAATTTCAGTCCTTGGTCCTGCCCTTGGCCTTGAAGGTTCAGTTTTTACCGCGCGACGCTATGCTAGCGCTGTGTATGCTATGGCCCCGTGTCTGTCTGTGTCTGTCTGTCTGTTCCTGTCACGAGTCGGTTTTCTACTAATGACCAATTTATACATTTTGCGGCCCATGCCATATTTTTGGAGCGGACGTAGATCACGCAAACAAAACCACACGATCGCCAGGGACTCTAGTTTTCTCATGCCAAAGATGTCAGCGAAATTCGACCGAAATCAACCCATACGGGGGCGCCAAATGGAGTTGGGGTGGGTTAAAATCGGCGCATTTCGACAAATAGCTGGCTATATCTCGGTACAAGATAGACGCACAGTTGTTATTAAAGTCGAATAGCAAATCATATGCGCTGTATCTAATGGTGACACTGCCGATGACCTTGAGTGACCCCTAACCGCCCTAATTTCTACATTTTGCACCGGTTTTTATGTCTTCGTAATGGGTGTTAGAAACTTCAAATTTGGTCTGTAGATTAATGGTAGCAAGTCCCCGCCTGCTGACAACAAGTCATACCTGAAAGGGCGTGGTCAGTGATGGGCACTAGTTACAAAAAAAGTAGTTAAACTAAACTATTTTTTGAAGTAAAATTTTTTAGTTAAACTTTAAGTTAAACTATTTTTTTTAAATTAGCTCAACTAAACTAAAATAAAGTAGTTAAACTAATTTCAACTAATTTCCAACTTTTTTTCACACGCACAAGTTTTGCAATCCAAACGACAGCATTACAGAAGCGCTGGCCCATGCAGCCGTTCATAAGCCACCAAAGCATCGTCAGATTCAGTGTATAACTGTTAAACAGTGCCAGCCTGTGCCAGTAAGTAAGTATTATGTAATTAAGTAGAGAATATTTGTAGTGCGTCCGAAAGCCATCTGCAATGGCTTAATTTGTGTGGATCATCTGAATCGAATTCGAAGTCTCGATCGAACAGTACATTCGGTAATTAATCAGTAATCACAAAATAGTTGTTTAAAAAGTAGTTAAATTTTTAGTTAGTAGCTAACTAAAAAGTAGTTAAACTCTTGACTTAACTAGTTGATGAAAAAAAGTAGTTTAAACTATTTGTGTAACTAAAAAAATTAAACTTTTAGTTGCAACTTTTTTTATTTAACTAGTGCCCATCACTGGGCGTGGTTACGTCACGCGACACATTTAATTACACCCCCTGAAATATCTCTGCAACGGCTAAAGCTAGAGACTTCAAATTTCATACACTAGTTGGCTGCGTGAGTAGGCCTATTAGCCTTGTCGTGACTGACTATCCCGCAAGTGAGCGTGGTCAGGGTCACGTGACATATTTTAGAATTTTTCACCTCCTGAAATAACTCGCAACGGCTACAGCTAGAGATTTCAAATTTTGTATACGAGTTGGCCACGTATGTAGTTGTGTAGTTGTGTTAAATAGATGCGGACATTGAGGTGTTAACACCTGCGTCTGTACATGTTCGTTGAGTTGAGTGAAGTATTTGTCTTGTGATGCCTGACTAGTCTATCCCCCACATGGGCGTGTACAGGGTCACGTGTCCAATTTCTACATTTTGGGAACCAGGCCATGTCTTTGGAGCTGATGAAGTTAGACATTTCAAATTTGGTTTGCAGACTGAATGTAAAGAATACTGCCATTACACGTTAAAGTTCTGCAGCATATGGGGTTGCATTTATGGTCACGAGACTTCTTAAAATTTTGGGAAATAAGTGATAATATCTCAGAACGGTACAAGATATAGATATAGTTACAATGGAAGACTAATAGGAAATCACATGTGTCCTGTTGAATGGCACCAATATCAATCACCTTGAGTGACCTTGATTGTCACTTCAGCTGTTTTTAAGCCGTTCTGACTCCTATTCATCAATGAATATGTTGCAGGTCTTATCAAATGAAATTCAACGAACATTTGTGCGACATTTGGCACGGCTTCAGCTGACACGGCGCGTCGCGCGGTCCCTCGGCGATAACTAAGGTTCTTGATCGTTCTGTGTGTGTTATATTTTTGACTTGTTTGGATGTGTTGAGCATATGCTGTGTGGAATTTAACGAACGGCTAGGTTTATGCATTGACATTTTAGTATTCAATCCTGAGGTTCGAGTCGTTGGTAAGCCTAACATCACTGCAACTAACCGTAGACCTTGTGATGACTATATTGGCTGCTGTTTAGCATACCGTCGAAAGAACACACGTATTCTACATGCTTCTCCGAGTAGTATGGAGTCGAGTGACGGCAGTGTAAAGCAAGCTGAATCGACGATGATGTCGAGCGGCGTGCACGTGATGACAGCCAGTGAGTCCGAGTCGACAGACCGCGCCGCCGTGTCCACCAACGACGACGACGACGACTACCTCTACTACACCGAGGCCAGTCTAGTTAATAGGGCTTTACTGTCGTCCGTCGTATAAATTTTACGATTTTTATTTGTAAAATTAGCCACATGATACTTTTTAACGCGCGACGCCATGCTAGCGCGGTATATGCTGTGGCCCTGTGTCTGTGTCTGTCAGAAGTCGGTGTTCTACTAAAACGGCTAAACGTAGAAGAATCACATAAACAACACCACACGATAGCCCAGAAACTCTAGTATTCTGTTGTCAAAGATCTCCGCGAAATTCGATCGGGGTCAACCGCTGTGGGGGAATCGAATGCAGGTGGGGTGGGTTAGAATCGGCGACTTTCGACACATAACTATATCTGGAAAACGGTACAAGCTAGAGGCATAATTTCTACTAAAGTCGAATAGGAAGTTTTACGCGCTCTATCGAATTATGACATTGCCGATGACCTAACCGCCCCAAACTACCCCAATTTGTACATTTTGCACTGCTTTTCATATCTTCGTAATGGCTATAGTTAAAAACCTCAAATTTGGTCTATAGGTTAACGGTAGCAAGTCCCAGCCTGATGACGACAACTCATCCCTGAAAGGGGCGTGGTCGTGGTCATGTGACACATTTTAGAATTTTAGACCCCTGAAATATCTCTGCAACGGCTACAGCTAGAGACTTCAGATTTTGTACACGAGTTGGCCACGTGAAGTATTAGCCTGTTGACGACTAACTGTCCCCCAGGTGGGCGTGGTCAGGGTCACGTGACCAATTTATACATTTTGGGAGCGGACGAAGCTAGACATTTCAAATTTGGTTTGCTGATTGAACGTAAAGAGTACTGGCATTACACATGTTAAAGTTCTGCAGTATGGGGGGTGCATTTAGGGTCACGTGACCTCTGAAAATTTTGGGAAATAAGTACTAACATCTCAGAAACGGTGCAAGATAGTTACAATGGAAGACTAATAAGATATCACAAGTGTCCTATCGAATGGCACCAATATCGATGAGCTTGAGTGACCTTGAATGCCACTTTAGCTGTTTCTAAACCTTTCTAACTCCTATTCATCAGTGAATATGACACGTATTAACTATGCTGTGTGTATACGTGGATGGGAAAGTATCTGTGGTGAGTGGTCTTTAATCAGGACTGTTTTCCAAAAATGAAAGACTTTTCAAGGTTAGACGCCCTACAGGCAGTCGCATACACCATAAAAAGTGGTAGTATCAAAGAAATGGCATGAGACAGACACATTGTTACTACACACCACTAATAGGAAGTATCATATTGCCTATCTATTCGTGCCATTTCCAATGACCTTGGATGACCTTGAAGGTCATTTTTTGCCTAATGCAGGACTTATCGAATGCAATTCGACGAACATTTGTGCGTCATTTAGCACGGTTTTAACTGACACGGCACGTCGTGCTGTCCCTCGGCGATATCGGAGCTTCTTGTTGCTTCTGTATCTCCAAAGTGGCCGACTTTACCACATATTTGTAACAACAGGTATATCTAAGGACTTCCTGTTTCCATCATTTTCCATTGATTTGTGAAAAATGTTTCCGGTGTGCTGTACCCGTGGTAATGAGACGTTACATACTTTCCCCCAAATGCGATTTTCGGCTCTGGCTGTACGCGCTATTAGAAAAGTTCTGTAAAATTTTCAGTTATCATAGTCTTCACAGTTAACACATTCTTGAATACTAAGTCACGTAGGCAAAGTGGGTGATAACCTAGTCTCACAACGACGTCATCACCAGACTGATCATCCTCTGTCGACGTTGTTCGCTTGTAAGTTGTAGCAGTGAGGTTTCAGTTTGTGTGTAGCGTGCGGTAGATTAAGCTGACTCATGTCAGCTTTCGAGCGCACGTTAAAATAGCATCTCGTATCATATCGTATCGTAGCCTATCCCCATAAAAGACGACATAGTCGATGATAACTTTTGTCGTCACCTCAAGACCTGCTATTGCCAGCAGGCCTTCCAATCGACTTAACCCCTCTCCTCTTGCGCCTCAGATTCGGCTTTGCTGAGCATTGTGCGCGTTTATAAATTATATTTATTTACTTACTTACTTACTTTAACAACTACACTGTGTCTCAAAAAACGACACTGATGTTGCACACTATCAGAGGCGTCGGAACGATTTTGACATTGCGGGGGCGAACATTTTATGAGAGTAGGCCTGTGCATTAGCTGAGTTCTTGTTTATTGCTGCTTGTCACAGCACACGTAAAAGTTTGTCATCTTGCTTATGACATAAGCAAGCCAGTAGAAGTAATATGAGAGAACTACCGCACCGATCGAAGGAGGTGTACGACACGTCCCATGTCGCGATCGCAGATGATTGACAGCCTCAGGCCACGCCCACATGTGACGCCGTACTTTGACAGCGACGCGGCGCGGGACCACGTCGTCTTACCCTAGGGCCCAGGGGTAGGCCTAGGGCCCTAACCTTAGGGCCCAGCCTAGGCTAATTCACCGAAATGAATCATCGTTGCTGGCAAGGCGCGTTATTGCTGAGTCAGTTTTTGCTGACATCACGTGACCCAAACAAGAATATTTAATAGCGAGTACAGTAAATAAGTAAGCAGCAAAAGTCCTATTTTACATACATCGGCTTTGAAAAACTATTTGTTTTTAATTTCAGATTTTTGTGTGATCACATTTTAGTCGCGTTCAGTGCTTTGACGCTGTTGGCGGCCTGGAGCAAGGTGCCTTCAATAAAATCCAGATTGATTTTACGTACCGGGTAGTTAAACGGGTGTGTGTGTGGTCGCCTAAGTTTTCATCCGCTTCGTCAGCTCATGCAGAGAAAGCGATATTTTTGCTCAGTCATCGACTCCATATCCAGTTTTGCGGCTGTGTGACATTATGAAAAATCATCGTCAGGGCCGCTGCTGTTGCTGAAGCAAGCTGACTTGTTCTTGAAGCTTTAGACTTTATGCGACAGATTTACAACGGCAGTCGTGCGTTGTTTTATTTTATTCACGTAAAATCCGAAAAAGCAGCACTCGCCCAGGCGACCGAGATAGATCCGTTTTCGTCGTTCAAAATAATTGCCGTTGAAGATAATTGCCGGCGACATCCTGTTTGGCCGTCCGATATAATTACCGTTGCGGCAATTAACTCGGTCCACCAAACAGGATGTTCGCGACGAATTCCGACATAATTGCTCGACGGTCGTCCGAAACGGCAATTATATTGGACGACCAAACCGGATGTAAGCGATGCGCTCCGCGATAATTGTCTCGACGCTCGTCCAATTCCGACGACATCCGTTTTGCTCGTACACGCACAAAATCGACTCTTAGCTAAATTTAAATTCGAAAATTGTAATGTCAGCATCAAATTAGGATTAGACAGTGGCCTGTCGCTGCTGATGCAGCAGCATTCGAGCTGAGCTCAGCGTTTTGCGCGCTATAAAATCCGACCGCGTTAATCTCATTCTGCTCACAGACGAGCTACGATTCACGTCGTGTATGTATAGTCGTCGACATGTCTAGTCGCTGTGTTAATTGCAGTCTACCGTGTTCTGGTTATTTATGTCGTCATTGCGACGGACATCAGCAGTGTGTCGCCTGCCGACGTTACCTTCCGGCATACTGCTAATCGGGTAACAGTAAGCAGTGCGACACGTGTGCCAGGAAACTGCCGCAGACGCGTTCCAGCGTGTTGAATATAGTTAACGAGGTCAGTATAAGCGTTCATTTTATCGTGCTGTAAACGGAATCTTTGAGAGCAAAGAAATTATTCTAGTCTTCCGATCTTGCTGTATGTCCCTTAAGTAATTAACCGATTCTTTATTAAATTGTTTATATGCAGATTGTCAATCGATATTCAACTTCAGATTGCCCATTTCACCTTAAGTACGCGTGTTGTTATACAAGCTCGTTTGGTGCTTTTGTAATCTTAACGCAGTCTATTTTGTAAGCCACACATCGATTGTATTTAGGTTTTGGTGTTTATTGTATATTGTTTTTTGTTGTTTAGGTGCTCATCCCGACCGTACGTGGCACGCAGTCGTTGGACGCCTTTGTCGCATCGAATGCAGGAGTCATGGAGGCCGTCATTGGTGACTACCAGCGCCAATACGGCTCCATTCGCGTACATGCTCAGGTCGACGCCGTCTTTACGCGCGACATAGAGAAGGGTCAGCAACGTGTACCCGCATATTTCTCTACTCGCGTGCACTACGTCGACCCGACGCAGCAACTGGATCTACAACATGTTGTCGCCGACCTCTCTGCACAGGCTGACCTCTGGAACGCTCGCAGCAGTGGCTTCATTCTCGAGCGCATCACCAAGTTCATCCTCTGTGTAACCCAGTATCGTCCCCTGCACGGTTCTAGTTACATTTCCACACCACAGTGGCTGGCCAAGAAAAAAATGTACTGTTAAAGTGAAAAACACCTCCGACTCTAAATGTTTCGTCTGGTCCGTCTTGGCAGCCCTCCTTCCAGCTGCACATAACCCAGATCGACTCTCCAACTACAAACCCTATGAAAACACCGTGGACATTTCTGGCCTTACCTTTCCGTTGCCCGTAAAAGACATACCAAAATTCGAAAAATAAAATCCTTCCATCAGCGTCAACGTTTTGTGTAGCGGTGATGAGAGCGGTTTCATTCCTCTGTACGTGCCCAAGGAGCGTGACCGCTCCCACCACGTCAACCTATTCCTACTCGAAGGACCAGACGATACCCACCACTGTGTGTGGATCAAAAATGTTTCGTTTGGTCGCCGGCAGAACAAAAACTCACTGTCCAGCCTTCGTCTCCAATTCCTGCCTTCGTCCATTTAGTAACAAAGACACACTAGAACGCCACGTCCCCAACTGTCAACGCCATCCACCGCAGGACGTTAAGTATCCCGATCCCAAGAACCCAAAAGAACACGTTTTGGATTTTCACAACAAAGCGGCTCGGTTTCGTCTCCCTTTCTATCTGGTTTGTGACTTCGAGTCCTTCCTCGCCCCCTCGACCACGACGACGAAGATGTAGACGCCATAAAGGCCACCAATCTGATAGGCGAGCACAACGTGTGTGGCTTTGCATCACGATCACTACCTTCTTTCTGACGTTCTCCTGTTGGCCGACGTCTTTCAAAATTTCAGAAATTCGGTTTACGAACAGCATCATCTCGACCCCCTCCACTTTATAACCCTTCTTCACTCGCATGGGCGTCGGCCTTAAAGTATACGACCACCAAATTCGACCTCATCACCGATCCGGACATGTACTTGATGATCGAAAAAAATACGCGGGGCGGGATCGCGACCATCTCGCACCGATATGCCCAAGCCAATAACCCGCTGGTGGAGAGGTACGACCCTTCCAAACCCAACAGTTGGATTACATATTTGGACGCAAATAACCTCTATGGAACGGCCATGTCGGAGCCATTACCAGTAGGAAATTTCCGCTTCCTTCCCCAAGACGAAATTTCCGACTTTAGCGTCATGAGCATTTCCGCCCACGGCGACATGGGGTACATAATCGAATGCGACCTCAAATATCACGAAAGCTCCACGAACTCCACACTGACTACCCCATGGCACCGGAACATCTCACCGTCTCGTCAGACATGCTTAGCGATTTCTGCAGCGAAATTAAAGCCAAAAATTGGAAACTTTCTCAAAAGCTCATCCCCAACTTACTGGACAAAAACCAAATACGTTTGCCATTACCGAAATCTTAAATTCTACATCAAACACGACCAAAATTCACAATTATTTCGTTTGATCAAAAACCGTAGCTAAAGCCATGGATTGACTATTGCACCGAACGTCGAAAAATGGCCCGAGACGAATTCGAATCGGATTTAGCGAAGTCACAAGCAAATGCGACTTTCGGCAAGACTATGGAGCAGGTCAGGCATCGAGTTAACGTTCGCCTGATCTGCGACCCAAATAAACTGGCGAAGGCGGTGAGCCAGCCTACTTTTCACTGTGCCGAGATCATCAACGATGATCTCACGCTTGTTCGCGGAGCATGCCAGCGTGTCACCCTGAATAAACCCATCTCTGTCGGATTTAGCATTCTCGAAATTTCCAAATTGATAATGTATGAGTTTCATTACGACTATTTGAAACCCAAATACTCAGACCGTTGCAAACTGTTGTTTACCGACACCGATTCCTTCTGCTGCCATATCGAGACTCCAGACTTGTACGAAAACATGTCGCAAAACCTGGACTTGTTCGACACTAGTAACTTTGACAAAACTCATCCACTGCATACGACTAAAAACCACCGTGTATTAGGCAAATTCAAAAGCGAAACCGGGTCGCTTGCTCCCCTGGAATTTGTTGGCCTCAGAGCGAAAATGTACTCCTTACTCGTCCCAGACAATCCGAAAGAATCCAAAATTAGGGCCAAGGGAATAAAAAAGTCCTATGTAAAACAAGGTTCGCCATGCCCAATTTCTTCCGTCCTCAAAACACTCAAGCGGACTCCCAGCACTTTCCGTACCTTCCAATCCAAGAACCACGTCCTGAGGACCGTCGAAATTAACAAAACTTGCCTCAATGCCTTCAACGATAAAAGATATATTTTACAGGATGGCGTTGGCACCCTTGCCTATGGTCACTATGATGCCCCATAGTGGTTAAGTCGGAGATGTTGTATATATGAACACTGTACATATTTTGAACACCGTCGTGATATTATATTGTGTATGAACTTCGTGTATAACTTTGTTGTGTCGGCCCGACTGCGTGCCGTCCATTGCTACGAACATTGTTCATACGAACATCGTGATGACACCGTCGTGACATTGTATATTTGAACTTCGTATATAACTTTGTTGTGTCACCCGACGCGTGTCGTCATTCTATGAAAGAAAGTGTAAAGCGTTCGGAATTGCGCGCGCTCCTCCCCGGCCCCCCGGCAGGTTTTCGGAAAACGCAGCTTGAAAATATCTCACTCGGACGACTGACATTTCGCTGCTAGCATCGCCCATCACACCGTCACACCGGCACCGTCACCCCCCGCGTCACCCCGTGTCACACCGTCACCCCTGCGTCACACCGCCACCGCGCGTCACCCCCTCACACCTCAGTCCGTCACCCCGCATCACACCGTCATTCCGTCACATCGTCAGTTCGTCACACCGCGTCACCCCGTCACACCTCACTCCGTCACACCGTCACACCGCCACCCAGCGTCACCCCGTCATACCAACACTTCACCCAGTCTAATAATGTGACTGTACATAAACCGATGTGTGCGTAAAATGATTATACTGACGTAAATACATTTTGTGTTTATTGATAAACTTCCATACATATACAATGTACACGTAAAAAAACTGAGCGCGCGCAATTGCACAAACAGACAGCAGCAATTGCGGGCGGTCTGCCCGTCTGTGTCTGTCACAAGTCACTGTTCTATCGAAACGTCATCATAAAAAGTCCGTCTGTGTGTGACGTTGGCGGTCGGGTTCGTCTCGGAACGCGCAGATGCACAAGACAACTTCACCGACTCAGCCATAAACCTTTCTCGTTTTGCTGACATTAATGTTTCACAAGCTAGGATTTTTAACCGTGACCCCCATCACTCCGTCACCCCCGTCACTCCGTCACTCAGTCACTCCCTCGTCGTCACTCCATCACCCCCGTCACTCCGACATTGAAAAATGGTTGCTGAAAACTAATAAATACTAGCAAACATCAATATGTTCGTCATTTCACATTAGGACGCCATAGCGGTCATATGATAATGAGTGCTGCAAGGCAGAGGCGTTACATGGCTCGGCTAAACGCTGATCCTCACAGAAGAGCTGAGTATTTGATGAAATATAGACAATGGGGAAAGAAGCAAGAAGATGGAAGATGTGTGACGAGCTACGAAAAATTACTGAGAACGACACAACATGAAAAATGTAACGAAGCATCGCTTGTGATGGTGAAAGGCGAAACGGGACATGAAGAAATGTGTGGTGAGGGAGCTGTTGGAATGAGGTGTATGTTGCCGTTGTCACCCCTTTACTGCGATAGTTTCTGGACCGACGGGTTGTGGTAAAACTGCATGGGTACTGCGACTCATTGACAACATTCGAGAAAAGATAGAACCTGTACCGAGTAGAATATGGTACTACTATGGAGAGTATCAACCTGCATTTAACAATTATGCGTCGGTTCGTTTTGAGCAAGGTCTACCGCAGCTAAGTGAGGAAGTGTTTGATGGAAGTGCAGACATATTCACAAAAATTCTCATCATAGGAACATTAGCATACTGCATCTCACTCAAAATTTGTTCGACAAAAACAAATATGCCAGGACGATAAGTCTGAGTGCTCACTACCTCGTGCTGTTTAAAAATCCACGCGATGCAGGACAATTTGCAACGTTTGCTCGACAGATGTACAGACTGTTGGAGATTTGCTGTAGAGGGATATAAGTGCTACGAGCGCGCCGTATTCATACCTGTTAGTTGACCTGAAGCCGGACCAGGACGAACGATATCGCTTGAGGACAAACATTTTTTTTCAGGCGAAATACCGTGTGTATATGTGAGGAAGTAATATACGGCGAACATTTGGAGGTGAGTTGGAGAATGTGATCGGTCGCTGTGTGGACTGAAGGAATTTAAACTGTTTGTCACCTCAGCAATGTGGCTCAGAACATCGGCTTGTGGATGACTATGGAGATCATTTCGACTCGCTGGGTCGTCGACCTATTGCTGTATCTGAACGTTATCACCCCCCTGAGCGCGCGCAAGCGTACGCGTGCTTGCCCCCAGCACGCTGCCCGGGGAGGGAAGGAGGGAAGGAGGATGACGTCATTGTCGAACCTAGTGGTCACGTGACCGCTCTCGGTGAATCATAAACACTTGTTTGTAATATTGATTTGGTACTCAGCGTCGGTTGATGACATCGCATGCATATATAAAGCTCACACAGTGTAAAGTCTCGTCAGTTGTTTACAAGCAGCATAAGTAAATGGACTTGTATAATTCAGTTAGCAAACTTGTGGTCATAAAGTACTGACCAGAATTGACTTTCTACTGAGTGCACTACATAACTCTTGCTGCGCTTAGAAACTATTAACTATGGAAGACTGGGATTCTGAATGTAAATCACAACCAGAACCAGTTTCACACTACTAACGATAACATCACAGCCGCTCAGACCCAAAGATTTATTTCTCCGTTACCTGAAAGCTGTTCATGGTCGTAACACTGCTCGTCGAGTCAGAGAACAACTGGACAGTCAACATATCACTAACTCAAATTTCAACCGCTGGAAAGCAGAATCATTCCAGCAGATGATTGACAAACTAAACAACCCTCCTGCAGACCTTTTGCGTCATCATAAGTAACTGTTAAGACTGGTTACTAATTACTGTGTCGAAGCCAACGTAAGGTGCTAGCCGTAGCCTGCAGACTGTCAGCAGTCTATTTTTAGTAATGCCCTAGCCTGTAGCCCATAGTCCGTTGCTCGTGCATAAAAGGAGCAACGATCGCGCTCTCGAATCATTATTTGCTCGACATCGGAAGAAACAGCATGAAGACGTTCAAGATCGGCAACGACAGATCGCTCAAGTTGAACAAGAAGAACGACGGCATGTCTATCGAGGACAAGGGCACCAAGAAGGCGGCTCACTTCACGCCAGCTCGTTGGGCATCGTTCTTACAGTGTCTCGACCAAATCGACGACCAGCTGCGCAAACTGTCCGAGGGCGAGGACGTGGCATACTGCAAGCATTACGGTGGCGCATGGCACGTGTCGCTGACCAAGGGTTTTCGCTGCGTCGACCTACGAAAATTCTTTATACTCACGGGCCAGACCGTGTGGAAGCCTACCGGCGTCGCCCTACGTCTCAACGAGTGGCCCTCATTCAAGCAGGCTGTCGACAAACTACACCGCGACAACCCGACCATTGCAAACTTCACACCCTGCGTCCTCAACCTGGACCACGCCACTCCGGAGCTCATCGCGACATGTCCAGAGTGCAATCCGTATCCTTCGACTAATCTCTCCAATTCTGCCTCACCCAGTTGCATGAGTGGCACTTCCTCCATTGGTTCCATTGACTCACAACTCTCATCATCCATCACCCCTTCACTCTTTCACTCCAGGTGTGAGAGGGTTACCATAGCCTATCAGGTCTAATGCCCCAAGCTAGTATTAGGCTGGTAGCACAACAACGAATGTAGAATATAATAGACGTGAAGTTATATTAC